>ENA-ORSX01000980-ORSX01000980.1-human-gut-metagenome-genome-assembly--contig:-NODE-980-length-23707-cov-5.714908_pt1 | contig 23707 bp, 20 predicted proteins | sample MGYA00241904_ERZ509172 | MGnify/ENA primary metagenome ERZ509172 (study PRJEB26280, sample SAMEA2338795) | human gut metagenome | biome: human gut; feature: human-associated habitat; material: faeces...
GTTCTTGTCGACGCGCGCGATGCGGCTGCGCGCTTCGCTCTCGGACAAGTTGTTGCGGCGCATGACGCGCGCGACGCGGGCCTGCATGGGTGCGCTCACGAACAGGCTCACGAGGCCCGGCTGATCGGCCAGCACGTAATCGGCGCAGCGGCCCACGATGACGCACGAGCTTTCGGCGGCGATGGAGCGCAGGATGTCCACCTCCGTCTTGTAGATGCGCGAGGCCACGGGGTGCTCGATGTCGGTGCCGCAGAAGAAGCTGTTGGGATTGAGCAGCAACGGCCGCATGGGCTTCTCGTCGAAGTCCTCCACGACGTCGCCGCTGAGTCCGCTCTCTTCGGCGATGCGCTTGAGCAGCAGCTTGTCGTAGTAGGCGATGCCCAGCTCGCTTGCCAGGCACTCGCCGATTTCTCGGCCGCCGCTTCCGGATTCCCGGCAATGGCTTCCTCAACCGGAGGAACCGGTTCGACGGCGGCTTCTTCGACCACGGGAGTGGATTCAACGGCGGCTTCGTCCGGCTCCTTCGAACCGGAGACGCCCGGAGCGTCTACCGCCCCGGGCTCGTCCTCGGACTCCACAATCGGGGAATCCAGCAAGATTTCCTGTTCCTCCGCCGCGCCGGAGGGCGCGACGGGGGTCTTGTCTTCGCGTTCTGTCATGCCTAACCCTTTACGGAAGCGTCGGTTTCCGTCGGGGCGGCTGCCGTCGCTGCGGCGGCCGGTTTGGCGGCGGGAGAAGCCGCTTCAGCGGGCTTCGTAGCCGCGGTGGCTTTCTGTTCGGTGCCGAACAGTTCCTTTTCCGCTTCCTGCTTGCGCTTTTCGTGCTCTTCGAGCTCGATTTCCGTATTCAGTGTCCGCTGGAATTCCGTAGAAACCTTGCGGAATTCGCCCATGGCCTTGCCGAGCGTCCGTGCGATCTGAGGAACGCTTTTAGGACCAAGGACAATCAGCGCTACGACGAGAATCACCAGCAGTTCTGTACCGCCAATACCAAACATGATAATGCCTCGCTATTCCCATTCAATGGTGCTCGGCGGCTTCGAGGAGACGTCGTACACCACACGGTTCACTCCCTTGACTTCGTTGATGATCCTTCTGGAAATCCGTTCCAGCAGATCATACGGCAGACGTGCCCAGTCGGCGGTCATGGCGTCCACGCTGTCCACGCAGCGCAGGGCGATGACATGCTCGTACGTGCGCCCGTCGCCCATGACGCCCACCGTCTTCAACGGGAGCAGCACGGCGAAGCCCTGCCAAATCTTACGATACCAGCCGGCATCACGCAGTTCCTGCTGCACGATGGTGTCGGCCTTGCGGAGGATATCCAACCGCTCACGGGTCACTTCGCCGATTACGCGGATGGCGAGGCCGGGACCGGGGAACGGCTGACGCCAGATGACGGATTCGGGCATACCGAGTTCCGCGCCCACCTGACGCACTTCATCCTTGAACAGTTCACGCAGCGGCTCGATGAGCTTCATGTTCATCTTTTCCGGCAAGCCGCCCACGTTGTGGTGGCTCTTGATGACCGCGCTCGGCCCCTTGTGGGACACGGACTCGATCACGTCGGGATAGAGGGTCCCCTGAGCCAGCCATTCCACGTTGCCGATGGCGCGCGCCTCTTCATCGAAGACGTCGATGAAGGTATGGCCGATGATCTTGCGCTTCTTTTCGGGATCTTCGACCCCGGCGAGCAGATCGAGGAAACGATCCTGCGCGTTCACCAGCTTGAGGTTCAGATCGAAATGCTCGCGCAGGTAGGTGACGACCTCGTCGCCTTCGCCGGAGCGGAGCACGCCGTTATCCACAAAGATGCAGTGCAGGTTCTTGCCGATGGCCTTGTGCAGCAGCACGGCGACCACGGTGGAGTCCACACCGCCGGAGAGCGCGCAGACCACATGCCCGTCGCCCACGGTTTCGCGCACTTCGTTGATCACACGCTCCACAAAGGAAGACATGGTCCAGTCCGGGGTGATCTTGGCGATCTTGAACAGGAAGTTGCGGAGCATGGTGTCGCCGTCCACGGAGTGGTGCACTTCGGGGTGGAACTGCACGGCGTAGATCTTGCGGGCCTCGTCGGCCATGGCCGCCACTTCGAGCGTGTCGGTGCTGCCGGTAACGAGGAACCCCGCCGGAGGCGTCTTCACGGTATCGCCGTGGGACATCCACACGCGGGAAAGCTTGGTCAGATCAATGCCGTCCCACAGGGCGCAGGAACGAACGAACCGCAAGTCGGCGGGGCCATACTCGCGGGTTTCGGACTGTTCCAACCCACCACCGAGGTTGAAGGCCAGAAGCTGCATACCGTAGCAGATGCCGAGGACCGGCACGCCGAGATCAAGGAATCCCTTGTCCAGCGCGGGAGCGTCCTTTTCACCCACGCTCGCTGGGCCACCCGACAGGATGATTGCGGAAGGCTGCATGGCTTTCACCTGCGCGGCGGTGACGACGCAGGGGTGGATTTCGGAATAGACACCGGCTTCACGCACCCGACGGGCGATGAGCTGGGTAACCTGAGAGCCGTAGTCTATGATGATAACTTTACTGGGCATCGTATGTCCTTTTGTTCGAGAGACAGCGTTGTCTCAGAGTCTGTCAGTGTCAATGAGAATCCCGGGGTGTCAGGGAAGGTGGCGGGGAGGGCCCTCCCCGCCGAAAGGGGACCTACGCGTTGTCCACGCGATAGTTGGGAGCTTCCTTGGTGATGATGACGTCGTGGACATGGCTTTCGCGCAGGCCCGCGGCGGAGATTTCCACCATCTGGGATTTTTCGAAGAGTTCCTGAATGGTCGCCGCGCCGCAGTAGCCCATACCAGAGCGGACGCCGCCCACAAGCTGGTAAATGGTCTCACTGGCCACACCGCGGAAGGGCACGCGGCCCACGATGCCTTCGGGGACGAGCTTCTTGCTCTTCTGCTGGAAGTAACGGTCGGAGCTGCCTTCCTTCATGGCGTCGATGGAACCCATGCCGCGATAGATTTTGTAGGTACGGCCTTGATAGAGGATGGTTTCGCCCGGGCTTTCCTCGGTGCCCGCGAGCAGGCTGCCGACCATGACGGAATTCGCTCCGGCGGAGAGGGCCTTGACCACGTCGCCGGAGAATTTGATGCCGCCGTCGCCGATACAGCAACGGTCCATTTCACGGGCGGCGCGGGAACATTCCATGATGGCGGTGACCTGCGGAACGCCCACACCGGCCACGACGCGCGTGGTGCAGATGGATCCGGGCCCGATGCCCACCTTCACGGTGTCGGCGCCGGCCTTCAGCATGGCGCGGGCGCCTTCATAGGTCGCCACGTTGCCCGCGACGAGCTGGCAATCCGGGAACGCGCCCTTGATGGCGGACACGGCATCCAAAATGTTCTTGGAGTGGCCGTGCGCGGAGTCGAGCACGAGCACGTCAACGCCCGCGGCGATGAGGGCGGCGGCGCGCTTCTCGCCTTCCGGGCCCACGCCGATGGCCGCACCGACGCGCAGGCGGCCCTTGCTGTCCTTACAGGCGTTGGGGTACTTCTGAACCTTGTCGATGTCCTTCATGGTAAGAAGCCCGGCAAGCTCGCCCTTTTCGTCAACCACGAGCAGCTTTTCGATGCGGTGGGTGTGCAGGTGGTGCTTGGCTTCCTCAAGCGTGGTTCCGGTGGGAACGGTGATCAGGTTTTCGCTGGTCATCACGTCCCGGACCTTGGTCCCGGCGAGATCTTCAACAAAACGAACGTCGCGGTTGGTCAGGATGCCGACCAGCTTCTTTTCCCGGACCACGGGCAGGCCGGACACGCGGTACGCGTGCATGAGATCCAGCGCGTGCTCGACGGTGTCGTCGGGCTCGACGGTGATGGGATCGATGATCATGCCGCTCTCGGATTTCTTGACCTTTTCGATCTCCAGCTTCTGACGCTCGATGCTCATATTCTTGTGCACGATGCCGATGCCGCCGGCGCGGGCCATCGAAATGGCCATCGCGGACTCGGTCACGGTATCCATCGCGGCGGAAACCAGCGGAATATTCAGAGAGATGGACGGAGTCAGCCAAGCGGTCACGTCCACCACATCCGGCGTGACTTCAGAATAGGCGGGCACCAACAACACATCATCGAAGGTCAGGCCTTTGCTCAAAATTTTGGACATCGTGCCCTCCTGAGGACAAAGACGCTCCGGGAGGTCGCGCACACCGGAGGCCGTAAATGTGAGATATAAAAATGGAATGGATAAATGTACTCTGGCGGGGCGTTATTGTCAATCTGAGCCCCGGACGGAAACGGCCTCTCCATGTTTTTGCAACCATGCGGCGTTCCAGCGTATCCTCACCGTTTCCACAGCGTTCCCGCCCGGCGAATAGAAGCCTTGTCACTTCGTTTCAGCCCGTGTAACATACGTTGCGATCCCTTCAAACAGACGCATCAGCGTCAATATTAAGGAGCACGTATGGCCTACAACCGCATCCTCTTGCCCGTCGATGGTTCCGAACACTCCATGCACGCCGTGGCCCACGCCGTCAGCCTCGTCCGCGAAGGCGGCGAGATCGTCGTCGCCACGGTCCTCCCTCCCATTCCCAACGTCATCGGCGGCGATGCGCGCAAGGAAGCCGAAGAGGCCGTCAAGACCGACGCCAGCCTCATCACCCAGCCCGTCATGGACGTCATCGCCAAGGACAACATCGCCTGCCGCGAAAAGATTGTTCTCCATACCTCTACCGCCGAAGGCATCATCGAAACCGCCGAAGACATGAAGTGCGACCTGATCGTCATGGGCTCCCGCGGCCGCAGCGACATCGAAGGCCTTCTCCTCGGCAGCGTCACCCACAAGGTGCTTACCCTCGCCACCGTCCCCGTGCTCGTCGTACGGTAAAAAGCTTCCGGTACGCCACCGGACAAACAGGCTGGGGATGAGAGCCCTTCTCGAGAAGGGCTCTCATCCCCAGCCAGACAGCCCCCTTCCTCTCCCGAGATCCCCGGCCGCGGGAAAGCCGCGCGGAAGAAGCTTCTTCGTCGGCGTCCTATGCAGGGCAGGAAGGCCTGCCGCATCTCCTCGCCCACAGCAGATTCGGAGTAGGGTCCGGGGCTGGAGATTCCAAGAGAGGCCCTTCTCCCCACCCGCCTATGCTCTACATCTCTCTCCTGCTCGCGCTGCTGGCCGTTGCGTGCCTGATCTTCGTCCCGAACACGGTGATCCTTCTGATCTTCGTGGCCATCGTGCACGGGTTCGCCATCTACAGCGCCTGCCATGCCCTGCTGCACAAGCGGGACTCGCGGGCGGCCCTCGGCTGGATCGCCATCATCCTGTTCATGCCCCCGGTCGGGCTGCCGCTGTACTGGCTGTTCGGAATCGCCCGGATCGACAGCCAAGCCGTCCGGCTTATGGAAAAAGCCGCCCAGAAAGTCATGGGCGGCCTTGTGGACCTGCACGGCAAATCACTGACGGAAAAACCGGAAGGGTTCATCGACAAGGACGAAGTCCCGCACGCATGGCACTACCTCGTCAATCCGGGTTCCAGCATCACCGGCCGCTGTATGCTCGAAGGCAACGACCTCACCGTGCTGCACAACGGCGAAGCCGCCTATCCGGTCATGCTCAAGGCCATCAGCGAGGCCAGGGAACGGGTCTTCCTGTCGAGTTTCATTTTCGGTTACGACGAAGTGGGCAAGAGCTTCGCCGCCGCCCTGCGCGCCGCTGCCGAACGCGGATGCGACGTGCGCCTGCTCATGGACGGCGTGGGCTCCTTCCACCTGTGGCCGAGCTGGCGCAAACGCCTCGGCCCGGACGTCAAGCTCGCCTACTTCCTGCCGCCGCGCCTCATCCCGCCCCAGTTTTCCATCAACCTGCGGACGCACCGCAAAGTCCTGATCTGCGACGGCGAAACAGGCTTCACCGGCGGCATGAACATTTCCCAGAACCACCTCGCCAACCTGAAGCGCCGCTCACGGGTGCAGGACGTGCACTTCCGCTGCCTCGGCCCCATCGCGCAGCAGCTTGAAATCGCCTTCCTCATGGACTGGAGCTTCGCCACCGGGGACCACGCGAACTTCACCGTACATCCCGTGAAGAAACAAGGGAGCTCATTGTGCCGCATCCTCATGGACGGCCCCGGCACGCCCGAGGACACCATCCTCGATCTCGTCTGCGCCCAGATTTCGGCGGCGCGGCATTCCGTGCGGATCATGAGCCCGTACTTCCTGCCGCCGCACCGTCTGCACGGCGAGCTGGTAAGCGCGGTCCTGCGCGGCGTAGACGTGAGCGTCATCCTGCCCGGCGAGAACAACCACCGCCTTGTGGACTGGGCCATGCGCCACCAGATGCCCATGCTGGCGGACAGGGGCGTGAAGATTTACCGCCAGCCCCCGCCCTTCGCCCACACCAAGCTCCTGCTCATCGACGGCGAATACACCCTGCTCGGCTCCGCCAACCTCGACCCCCGCAGCCTCAACCTCAACTTCGAGCTGGTCATGGAAGTGCTGGATCTCCGGCTGGCGGAACAGCTCAGCGCCTTTTATGACGAGGTACGAAGCCGTTCCGTTTCCGTCCCGACGACCTACCCGGCGCTTCCCTACCGCCTGCGGAACGCCGCGAGCTGGATCTTTTCGCCGTATCTGTAGTCCCTTCCAGCTCCAGATTCACCTCAAGCCGTCCGATATGCACGTCGGTCAGCCGCACGGTGACGGCCTGCCCCAGACGGAAGCGCCGCCCCGTACCCACGCCGATGAGTTCCTGACGGTCCGGATCGTACTCGAACCAGTCGTCGCGGAACGTCGTGAGCCGCACCATGCCCTCGACGGGCATCTCGTCGAACTCCACGAAAAAGCCGAACTCCGTCACCCCGGAAACGACGCCGGTGAACGTCTCGCCGGTGCGCTCCCGCAGCAGGAGGCACCCGAGACGGCGGGCGATTTCCCGTTCGGCCTCGGTCGCGGCGCGTTCACGGGCGTTGCACTGGTCCGCCGCCATAAGCAGCTTGTGCCCGGCGAGGATCGGCCCCGGCGTCGCGCCGAGCGTAAAGGACAGCGCCCGATGCACCAGCAGGTCGGCATAGCGCCGGATGGGTGACGTGAAGTGGCAATAGCAGGGGGAAGCCAGCCCGAAATGTTCGCCCGCCTCCGGAGAGTACCGGGCCTGCATCATGGAACGCAGCACGAGCCGCCCCACAAGGTACTCCTGCGGCGTGCCGTTGGCCTGTACCAGGATGTCCCGGAGACGCGACGGCGAAGGCGTTTCGCCCCGCTTGAGGGTCAGGAGATCGCTCTGGGCGAGGTCCGTGGACGCCAGCGTGCGGAACAACGTGGACAGCCGATCCGGATCGGGCGCGGGATGGATGCGGTACGGGAACGGCGTGCCCTTCTCCGTGAGGAAGCGGGCCACGGCCTCGTTCGCCGCCAGCATGAATTCTTCGATCAGCCGGTGCGCGAACAGCCGGACGCGCCGCTTGATGTCCTCCACTTCGCCGGTGGAGCGGTTCACGATGAACTGCGCCTCGGGCAAATCGAAATCAAGGCTCCCACGCGCCTGACGCCGTTCAAGCAGAAGATGCGCCAGCGCTTCGGCGTCCTTTAAATACGGATGCCGCCCCGCCAGTTCGCCGCCGTGGTCCAGCGCCTCCTGCACGCCTTCGTAAGTGAGCCGTCCCCGCGACCGGATCACGCCCGGGAAAAACGCCGACGTGCGCGGGATGCCCCGGTCGTCGAACCCTATCCGTGCCGCCATGACCAGCCGATCCTCGTCGGGACGCAGGCTGCACAGGCCATTGGACAGCACTTCGGGCAGCATGGGCTCCACGGAGGTCGGGAAATAATAGGAGTTGCCGCGATCACGAGCTTCCCGATCCAGCCGCGAACCCGGCAGCACGAAATGGCTCACGTCCGCGATGGCGACCCACAGCTCCCATACAGCGCCGTCGGGCGCGCCGGGAAGCCGCCGGACATACACCGCATCGTCAAAATCGCGGGCGTCCTCGCCGTCGATGGTCACGAACGGCACGCCGCGCAGATCCTGCCGTTTCGACGTGGATGCCTTTGAAACCCGGTCGATGGGCAGCGCGTCCTCCACGCCGTCGAGCGGTTTCAGCCCTCCCAAATCCGCCGCGCCTTCCGCCGCGCGCTTTTCCAGTTCGGCGGCCTCGGCCAGCACGTTGGGCGGGAAGTCCAGAGGGATTTCGTGGTTCAGCTTGGTCAGACGCTCCTGTACCATCGCGTCTTCCTCAAGCCCGAGCGAGACGCGGGCCGTGCCCCGCCAAAGGCCGTCTTCAACCTTCTCTTCCGGCGTCACCAGCAGCAGTTCCCCGATTTTCGGCGCGGCCTTCAACGCGGAAACACCCACATCGAGCAGGAAATCGAGCCGGGGATCAGCCGGGCGGCACAGGACGCCGCGCGGCGTCTGGTTCCGGGTGACGTGGACGGCCAACTCCTTCTGGCGGCGTTCGAGCACGCGGATGATCCGGCCTTCCGGGTTCCGCATCTTTCCGCCCCGGTGCTGCGGGGCCGGTTGCAGGGCCACTTCCACGCGGTCGCCATGCCACGCGTCGCCAAGAAAGCCGGGATGGATAAAAATATCGGGCTGCAACCGGGATTCCACACGGTTGCGCTTGCCGCCGTCAACGGGCTTCGGGGCGTCCTCGGCTGACTCCTGCACCGCGTCCGGGGTCACGAACCCAGCCCCGGAGCGCTGGATGGACAGCACGCCGGTTACGATCCGGGCCTGCGACGCCTCCACCCACTTGCCGCCGCGAAGCCGGATGACCCGGCCTTCGGCCTGCAGGGCATCAAGCAGGCTCTCAAGCGGTTTCTTGTCCCGCCGGGACAAATCAAGGAAACGGATCAGATCGTCGAGGCGCACGGGATGACGGATTTTACCCATCAGCCCCAGCACCTCCTCAACGTCCAACCCGCCGGGGACGCTCACAAACGTCTGTTCGTCGTCCGTGCGGCGAGCGTTCTTTTTACCGGGCCGGGCCGGGCCGGAAGCGCCCTTGCGGACGGTATCGCCAAAATACCCGCGCTGGCGGGGATGCTTTTTCATAGGAAAACCTTTTTGGATGTGGGAAGAAAGGGGAAGAGGAATCGGAGAGGGGGAGGAAGCCCCCTTCTGGAGAAGGGGTTCTTCCTCCCCTACCTGCCCCCACCCCCTCCATCTCCTAAGACTTTTAGAGGCGGGCGTCAGGCCGGGGCACGATGCGCGGTCGGACCGCCCGGGGATTGTTCCTACAGGGAGGCTGTTTCGGGATGGAAAAGGAGACATTGAGAGTATGACCCAGATGAAACGGGCTGGCAATGCGTGAGAATGCGGCGATAACGGGTCAGCCCGAAGGCGGATCGGCCTCGGCGCTACGGGCAAGCTGCTTCTCGCTCCATTTGTACAGTTCGCGCAGGGCCGGGAGCAGTTCCCTGCCCTGCCCGGTCAATGAATACTCCACCCGTGGGGGGACTTCGCCGAAATCGTCCCTGCGCACGAGCCCGGCGGCTTCCAGTTCCCTCAGGCACTGGGTCAGCATGATGTTCGTGATGCCGACGACGCTCCGTTTCAGCTCGTTGTAGCGGACGGATTCCGCGTCGAACAGATGCCAGAGCACCGGCAGTTTCCATTTGCCGCCGATCAGGTTCAGCGCATGGATGATCGGACACGGCACGGTGTATACGTTCGCGCCGGGAAGTTCCGTGCTGTATCCGGTACGCCTCTTTCCGCCCATGACAACAACCTTCCTATAAGGTTCCTAAAAAACAACATCTTATCAAACAGTGTAAGGCAGAAAAAACTGCGTACTTGTTTTTTCGCAGCCGTTTCCCAATACTCTGAATGCATCAGGCCGGAGTCCCGGCCCCAAACGCAAGGAGAACGCCATGACGTATTATGCCATCAACGGAAGCCCGAGGAAAACCCACAACACCGCAACCATCCTGAACAAAGCCCTTGAAGGCGTGAAGGCGGCCGATCCACAGGCGCAGACGGAGCTTATCCACCTTTACGGCTGCAACTTCACCGGGTGCGTGAGCTGTTTCGAGTGCAAGCGCCTCGGCGGGAAAAGCTACGGCAAATGCGCCGTCCGGGACGGTTTGACGCCGATTCTGGAGCGCCTCGCCGATGCGGACGGCATCATCTTCGGCTCGCCCGTCTATTTCCACAGCATTACCGGCAAGATGCGCATGTTCTTTGAAAGGCTGCTCTTCCAATATTTCGTCTACGACGCCGACTATTCCTCGCTGGCCCCGAAACGGATGCCCACGGCGTTCGTCTACACCATGAACGTGCCCTACCAAGTCATGCTCGAGAGTCACTACACGGAGAGCTTCCAGAGCATGGAGCTGTTCATTGGGAAAATCTTCGGCAAGCCTGAAACCCTCTATGTAAACGACACGTACCAATTCAGCGACTACAGCAAATACAAGGTGGAATGCTTCTCGGAACCCGACAAGGCACGCCAGCGGGAGCGGCAGTTCCCCATCGACTGCCAAAAAGCCTTTGAATTGGGCAAGGATCTGGTAAAACGCAACAGCTAGAAAAGCCCCTTGCGCTTCGCCCACGCATCCAGCCAATGCGGGAAAGCGGCCTCGGTCCACAGCGCGGGCCCGAAGGCCGCTTCAACCCGCAACGCCCACGCATCCGCCAGCCTCAGTTCCCGCAACTTCACGGCGTCCTTGCTGGTGCAGATGACGGGCATACCGAGCCCCTCCAGCTTTGCCGCGTCTTCCGGCGTGTAGGCATGGTGATCGGGATAGGCAATGAATTCTGCGGGCTCGCGGCCCATGAACCGGGCCACCGTTTCCCGTACCTGCGCCGGATCGCCCACGCCCGTCGCCAGCGCATATGGTTTCCCGGCAAAAGCTTCGGCATCCCGGCATTCGTCTGTTCCTATCTTGCGCAACGAACTCGGGCGCAACGAAAAACTGAACAGCGGGCGACGGAATCCGGCGAGACTCCGTTCGCAGGCCGGGCGCAGGCTCTCCCACGCTTCCGGCGAGCACTTGATCATGAAAACATCGGCCCGCTCCAGCGCTTCCGGGCCTTCGCGCCATGCTCCGGCAGGGATCACGCAGCCCCAGCCGTCGCCCAGATCGTCAGGCCGCAGGAGGACGATATCGAGATCGCGCCGCACCTTCACATGCTGAAATCCGTCGTCCAGCACGAACAAATCCGGGCTCAGCCGTTCTTCTGCCCAACGCCCCGAGCGTCTACGGTCCGGGTCCACCACCACCGCAGCGGACGGGTGCTCAAGCGCCAGCATGAGCGGTTCGTCCCCCGCCTCCCCCGGCGTCCGTGACGGCGACACATGCAACGGCAATTCCGGAGGCTGTGCCTTATACCCCCGCGACAGCACCACCGCCCGCAGGCCCCGCACCTCGCTCCAGCCAAGCAACCAATCCACCACGGGGGTTTTGCCCGTCCCGCCCCATGCGATGTTCCCCACAGAAACGCACGGGCACGCGGGCCGGAACGCGGGCGAGCCTTCGCTTTCCCATTTTGCCCTGCGCGCGGCCAGTATTCGGCGGTACAGCAACGAAACCGGCGTCAGCAGCGGCCTCAGTCGTTTTTGCCAGATCAACGGGTTCATGGCGTTCCTTTTGGGGAGAAGGGAGGGGAGGAAGAGGAAGATTGGGGAAGGGGGAGAACCTTTCTGGAGAAAGGTTCTCCCCCTTCCCCAAACCCCATCCCCCACTCCCAAGACTTTCGCCTTTATCGAATCCCTTTTCCCAGCTTTTCCGGCTGCGGAAAAAAAAGTTGAGAGGCTTTTAACTGAAGCACTTCAAAAAGAATGCGCTTTCAAGAAAAAAGTCTCCAAGATGCTTCTTTTCTTCACGACCAAGAAAGACGAAAAACTCCCACGTATCCCCCGCTCTCCGAACAGGGATTCGATAAAGTCAAAAGTCTTTGGAAGGAGAAAGGAGGGGGTTCGGGGGAGGGGAGAGGAAACCTTTCTAAAGAAAGGTTTCCTCTCCCCTCCCCCGATTCATCTTCACTCCCCAACCTTCAACAACATATTGTCAATCAGCCTCGCCTTGCCAAGACGAATGGCAAGCGCGCACAGAGCCATGTTCTTAATGCGATCAACCTTGGTCAGGGCGGCGGGATCGACGATGGAGATGTAATCCTCCTGCCCTGTGGGGAGATGCGCGGCCAGATAGCCACGGACGGCCTCAATGATTCTGGCGGCGTCGCGTTCCCCCCCGGCGGCGAGACCGGCGGCCATTTCGAGCGACTTGCGGATCTGCGGGGCTTGGGCGCGCTCTTCGGGCGTCAGGTAAACATTGCGGGAGCTGAGAGCCAGCCCGTCGGCTTCACGCACGATGGGCCGCCCGACGACTTCCACAGGCACATTCAGATCGGAAACCATTTTCTTGATGATGGCGAGCTGCTGCCAATCCTTCTCACCGAATACGGCGAGGCTGGGCTGGGCCAGCATGAACAGTTTCAAGACCACCGTGCACACGCCCCGGAAGTGGATGGGGCGGCTGAGGCCGCACAAGGTGTTGGCAAGCGCGGGCACTTCCACCCATGTGGCGTGATCGGGCGCGTACATGTTTTCCGGCTCGGGGGCATAGAGTACGTCCCCGCCCAGCTCTCGGACCAGTGCGGAATCTTTCTCAAAATCGCGCGGGTACGCTTCCAGATCCTCGTTGGGGCCGAACTGCGTCGGATTGACGAAAAGGCTGACGATCACCTTGTCGGCCACCGAGCGGGCATAGGAAATCAGGCTGGCGTGCCCGGCGTGGTAATACCCCATCGTGGGCACAAGGGCCGTTTTCAGCCCCTGACGCCGCCACTCGGCACACACGGAATGCAACGCTTCCGGAGAATGAATGATCTGCATCGTCTTTTCCATCTCCATAACAGGGAGAAAACTGTTACTCGGTTTCGCGCAGCCGATCTTCCAACCGGGCGCGCTCTTCCTCATCCATATTGAAGCTGTGCGCCGGAGTGGGGAACGCCCCGCTGCGGACCTCTTCGGCATAGTCCCGCACGGCCTGCTCCATCAGGGTACCCAATTCCGCATACCGCTTGACGAAACGCGGCGTAAACTCGCTGTACAGCCCGAGCATGTCATGCAGGACGAGCACCTGCCCGTCGCAGTCGGCCCCCGCCCCTATGCCGATGGTGGGAACGGAAACCCTGGCCGTAATCGCCGCCGCGAGAGGCGCGGGAATGGCCTCAAGCACAATGGCGAAACACCCGGCGTCTTCGAGCGCCGCCGCCTCATCAAGCAGCTGCCGTGCTGCTTCTGCGCGCTTGCCCTGCACCTTGAAGCCGCCAAGCTGCGCGGACCGCTGAGGCGTCAGGCCGATGTGCCCCATGACGGGTATGCCCGCGCCCACCAGTGCGCGGATCTGAGGCAGGAAAGCGCCTTCGAGCTTGACGGCCCTGACGCCGCTTTCCCGGACAAGGCGTGCCGCGTTGGAAAGCGCTGCGTCAGGCCCGGGTTCATACGTCATAAACGGCATATCCGCAACGACGAGGGCGTGATGCATTCCCTGCACAACCGCGCGGCAATGATGGATCATTTCATCCAAAGTGACCGACAGGGTGTCTTTGCGCCCGAGCATGACCATACCGAGGGAATCGCCCACCAGCACCATATCGACCCCGGCACGATCCACAATACGGGCCGATGGCGTATCGTACGCGGTGACCATAGCCAGCTTCCGCCGGTTTTTGGCATCCCGTATATCCAAGATGGAAAGCGTTTTCTCGTCAGTGGAAAAAGTTTGATACGTACTCACAGCCGTCCTCATAGAGTGGGCAAAAAGGAAATGAAACCTCTCAAAAGAAACCATGAACGTGGGGAGCCTATCACGGAGTGCCCTGAAAGACAAAATACCGACGGAGGACCATACTTTACAGTGGAGGGCGGCGCGGCTACACTTCCGGCTTCAGGGGGTCATGCCCCGAACCTTTTCCTTTGGAGCCATTGATGTCCAACTACACCGAACTTCTTCAGCGGATCGAACAAGAACCGAGCACATGGCTCGTCACCGGCGTGGCGGGCTTCATAGGTTCCAACCTGTTGCAGACGCTGCTGTCACACGGGCAGCGCGTCGTGGGCCTCGACAACTTCCTCACCGGGTATCAGCACAATCTGGACATGGTACGAGAACTGGTCACCCCGGAGCAGTGGGAGCGGTTCCGTTTCATGGAAGGAGACATCCGCGACGTCGAAACCTGCCTTCAGGCCTGCCAGGGCGCCGAGCACGTCCTGCACGAAGCGGCGCTCGGCTCTGTGCCCCGCTCCATCGAAAACCCGATCATGACCAACGGCTGCAACATTGACGGGTTCCTCAACATGCTCGTCGCGGCCCGCGATTGCGGGGTAAAGAGTTTCGTCTATGCGGCTTCGAGCTCCACCTACGGCGACGAGCCCAACCTGCCCAAGCAGGAAGACCGCATCGGCAAGCCCCTCTCGCCCTACGCCGTGACCAAGTACGTAAACGAGCTCTACGCCGAGGTTTTCGCGCGCAGTTATGGCTTCAAGACCATCGGCCTGCGCTACTTCAACGTGTTCGGACAGCGTCAGGACCCGTACGGCGCGTATGCGGCGGTGATCCCCCAGTGGTTCGCCGCCCTGATGAAAGGGGATACCGTATACGTCAACGGGGACGGCGAAACGTCCCGTGATTTCTGCTATATCGACAATGTGGTGCAGGCGAACCTGCTGGCATCCTATGCTGCGGACGACGCCCGGAACCTCGTCTACAATGTGGCCTTCGGCCAGCGGACCACGCTCAACGAGCTTTTCGGGCTTATCCGTGACGAGGTCGTCCGCCACAAGCCCGAAGCGGCGGAAGCCAAACCGGCCTACCGTGATTTCCGGGCGGGAGACGTACGCCATTCTCTGGCGGACATCACCCGCGCCCGTACGCTGTTGGGCTATGAGCCCGAATACGATGTCCGTCAGGGCTTGCGCCTTGCGGGTGACTGGTACGACGCCCACCTGTAAAAATGGCTGATACAGCGAAAGATTTCAATTCATTGAAATAAATAATGAAGCATCCCAGCGCTAGAAAAAGTTTGCTCTTCCCGCAAAAAGTTGTTGACAGCGGCGCATGAGAAAGGTATCTCCATCTGCGTGCCGGGATGTAGCGCAGTCTGGGAGCGCACTTGAATGGGGTTCAAGGGGTCGAAGGTTCAAATCCTTTCATCCCGACCAGCACATAAAAGAGAATTACCCCTAAGGGAACTTACGAAAGTAGGTTCCCTTTTCTCATTCCGGGATCCGGCAATGCCGGATACAAAAAGGGAATCCTCCACTGGGCGGATTCCCTTTTTGGGTTTTGCTGAAGCTCTAGCGCTACGCCTTGCCTGCGAGCTAACGGATGGACGCTCCCAAAGCTTCGGCCTCCTCCAGTTGCGGCTTTCCGGCGATGTCTCCGACGTGCATGTTGCCGCCGGCATAGACGATGCCGCAATCCTTCCAGCCGAGGCGCTCCAGCAACGCGTGATAATAGTGGCGCACCGGCTCGAAGTTGCTTTCCGTGTCTCCCTCGGCGGCCATCAGCAGGACGCAGTCCTTGACGGGGTTCGCGTAACTCGGAGAAAGTTCCGCGACGGCGAACAACCGGTCGAAGGCGCACTTCAACTGACCGCTGAGGCTCCAGTAGTACATGGGAGACGCCAGAACGACGAGGTCGGCGTCCTTGTAGTGCGGATAAATCGCGTCCATGTCGTCCTTCTGTACGCAGGGGCTTTCCGGATTCTTCCCGCCGCCGCAACAGCCGAGGCAGGGATGGATGTTCATCTTGCACACGTCGAAGCGCACGACGCCGTTTCCGGTCGACCGGGCGCCTTCCGCGAACGCATCGATCAGGGTAGCCGTGTTGCCGTGGGGACGAGGACTGCCGTTTAGGATCACAATCTTCTTGGACATGGAGAGGCCTCCTTGGTTCGGGTTTCGGCGGATGGCGGTGCATCCGCTTGCAAACTGTCTTGTAATACGTTGCACTCGACGGCGTAAGTACGCACATTCGCGTAAGCTGCTTACCTCAAGGAAAGCGTCATGACTCTGGAATGCATCTCCAACGTCAGGCTGGAAGAGACGGGATTCGGTTATACCCTTTCGCTGATCAGCGGCAGGTACAAGATGATCATCCTCTACGCCCTCTCGGAATTCAGCGTGGTCCGTTACAACGCCCTGAAACGATTCGTCGGAACCATCTCCCACAAAACGCTGAGCCTGTCCCTCAAGGAACTTGAGGCGGATGGGCTGATCGAGCGGACGGCCTATCCCCAGGTTCCCCCCAAGGTGGAATACAGCCTGACCGAACGCGGACGCTCGCTCATCCCGATACTCGACGCCCTATGCGAATGGGGCGAGAACAACAGGCCGTGAGCGGAAAAACCGTCCTGCGCCCAGGCAGGAGAGGAGCATGTTTCATATTCCAACAAAAAAGGCCGGCAGTCTCCCACCGGCCTTTTTCCATGATCGGAACACACTAGAACGAATACTTCAGACCAATGCTCACGCGATAGGAATCCTTATCCACTTCATTGACGATCTTCTTTCCCCACGTTCCCTCATCCAGGTTGAGGCGCACATACGCGGCCTCGACGGCGAGTTCCAGATTTTCATAAATCTTGTAGCGGGTGTCCGCGTTCAATTCCCACGCGTCGTCGGACGTGGTGAGATAGGCGAACGGGCCGTCGATGCGGGAAGGATACGAGGTCATGTTCGCGGCCTTGGGCATCGCGGAGTTGTTGGTGCCGTGGTAGTATCCGGCGCGCAGGGTGTGCTTCAGATCTTCCATGAGCGAGATGTCCTTGAGATGCAGGACCACGCCCCAAAGGCCGCCGGGGTTGTGCCCGAGCACCTTCCATGTGGCGATATCGGTCCAGCCGCCGCCGAAGCCGAGCGCGCTCACCGCCCACGGCGTGTTGTACTGAGGCAGGCGCTCGGAACCGTTGTAAGGATTGCCGTCGTCGCCGCTGCCGTACCACGCGATGATGCCGGGAGTGGCCCAATCAAGGGCGTAATCCGCGCGCACGGCGGCATACCAGCCCGCACGATCCAGCTTGAACGTGCCGGGGCCGTCGGCAAAGCCCTCATACCCCGGGATTTCCCCCATCTTCACACTGCCATAGGCGAAATCCCCGGCGACGGTGAGCGGCGAAAAATAATTCGTTTCGGCGGTGATGCCGAGCCACCACGCGTTTTCGTGGGTTTCCGTATTCCGGCGGAAGGGGAACGTCTCAAACGTGTAGCCGCTGCCGAGAATGGGATACAGACCGGCCCGTGGAGCCCATGTCGCCGGATCGCCGCCCTTGATGTTCCCCATGAGGCTCTTGGTGCCCATAAAGCCGAACATGCCCCAAGGCGAAACCTTCATCACGTCCGTTTTGATGGGCACGATCAGGCTGAGCAGGTCCATGGCGTCGCCGGGGGTATCCCGCGGCGTCCCGTTGGCCTGCGAGCTGTTGTCGTTCCAGCCGCCGAAGTTGCCGTTGAAAGGCCGGGCCCAGAAGAACGTCGTCCCGACCTCGTCGGACCACTTCTGCGACAACATGATGCCGGCCACGTCATGCCCGAATACCGGGCTGAATCCCGACGCCACGAATCCGGGGAGGATGATCGGCTGGAGGCCCATGCGGACGCGCAGATCCGTGTTCGGAACCTGCCAGTCGACGTACGAATAGCGGACTTCGATATTCTTGGCGTCAGTACCCAGCGCGCCGCCCTCGGAAGCCCTGCCCCAGTTGGTGTCCCCGATTTCGAAGAACACGACGCCCTTGAGGGCATTCGAAGAAATGATTTCCACCTGCGTACGCAGGCGCTGCAAGGTGGCGAACCGATCATTCGGCCCGTTCAGCGGAGCGACGTTACTCCATTCGGACAAAATCTCCCATGTGCCTTTGGCCTTGATCTCGACGGCTCCGGCGGTCGCCGCCGCCCCACAGAGCATCCCCAACGTCAAACAAAGTGAGCACAGCCTCTTCATGCGTTTCCCTCGCTTCCTCAAATAGCAGGGCTCCGTCCCCCAACGGACGGAAAGATCCCCCCGCCGACGACGGGGGCGTACCAAAAAGGCGGCCCGGATTGGAAAAATGCCTTTCTCAACCAGAACCGCCCTCAACCATCCTTAATAATGCGCTTATTCTTCGATATCGGCAGCCACGCACATGGCGGACAGGCCGAAGTACCCCTTGGCTTCCTTGATCTTTACGGCGCTCTTCACGCCCGGAGCGGCGGCGCCGGGCACGCGGAACGTGGATACGTCGAGGCGTTCGATGGGCGATTCGGCGGGCTTTTCAAGCTGCGGCACCCATTCGTAGGGCAGACGGTAGGAACGGTACACCATGTTCATGGGCAGGGCCTTCCCCCAGTAGGGGCACACGTATTCCCACACCAGCTCGTGTTCGGGGGTCACCTCGAAGATGCGGCCGTGGGAACCTTCGGTGATCATGGTGTTGCCGTTGGGCAGCCGCTGCATACCGCTGATGAACGGGCTGTAGAAACGGTTGGCGTCAAGCGGCATCAGGTATCCGGCTTCTTTCGGCGTCATCTGCCACACGATTTCCAGCGTGACGGGGTCGATTTCCAGCACGCGTGAGTAGTCGCGCAGAGCGCCGCGGATGCCGGTGGGGGAACCCGGGTTCGGCGCGTAATAGCCGGCCCAGCCGCCGTTGTCGTAAATGAGGATGTTGCCTTCGCCGGGCAGGCCTCGCGGGATCATGTGGGCGTGATGCTGGCCGATGATCCAGCCGAGCTTGCGCAGTTCGGGGGTCTGATCGAAATACGGGCCGATCTTCCATACGATGTCGCCGGTGGCTTTTTCGATGATCAGGATGATGTTGGCGTCGCGGCAGTCGATGATGATGTTGTCGGGGTGGAAGCGCTTGTCGCCAGCGTCGTACCATTTGTTCGGGCCGAGCACGGACATGGAGTTGGTGTGCACCCAGTCGCCCGCGATGTGGCTGTTGCCGAACCCGGTGTAATAGTTGGGGTCACGGTACATGAGGTTACGGGCAATGGCGTCGAAGCCCAGCTCCTCAAAGTGATCGGACACTTTCCATTCCCACACGATGTCGCCGTCCCAATCCACTTCGTAGATCACGTCGTCAAGCAGCATCTTGTCGGAAATGGCGGGCACGTGGACGTTCTTGTGCGCGAGGATCAGCGTGTTGCCGCTGTTGGTTTTGGGATCGGAACCGGGCACGTAATAGCCCACGGTGTTGCCTTCGCGCTGGTAGTCGTGGTGCTGGCGGGCCATCCACTGAGGCTCCTCGCCCGGATCTTCGACGTATTCGGCTTTATCGAACTTCCACACGATGTTGCCGTCCCAGTCCACCTGCACGAGATCGGTCTGGTCCTGAAGGCCATACTTGGGATTGCGTTCACCAAGGCTCCCCATCACGTAACCGCCGGGCAGCATTTTGTTCGGGAAGCCCTGTAAGCCTTCCCACATGCGGACTTCATTGCCGTTCATGTCGATAAGGAGGGCGCCGCGTTCGGCGGCCTGAAGGATGGTATAACCGCTCCAGCATTTTTCGGGATTGTAGATAGTAACGCCAGTGGGGAAAATCGTCGCGCTCATCGGATGCTCCTTCCCTATGTATGGATTGCGCCCGGACGCCGGTGCTTGCGCCTCAGGCAGAATAAAATGAAATGAAACTTTGGAGATACGTCAAGGCTGTCCTCATTCCCGAACAGACTTGAACGATTGACGCCTTTCGTCTATGGGCTTTCACAGAGGGATTCCTTTATCCGCAAAAGCACCTTATGACGGATGAGAAAACAGAAATGTAACCTGTGCAACAATTCACATAAAAAGTATAAGAACATTTCCGCCCATCCATCATTGAGAAAGAGGTGATTCTATGACCGCAGAAATCCAAATGCCGCAACAGCACATTGCTATCATCTCCCACAGCGGTCTGCATGAGCCTTGGCGGGAAATTGTGCACATGGGGACGCATCTCGTTTTTCCGCGTTCCCACTACAATCATCAGGCCACCACCGATTGCTTCTATTTTATAGATAAAGGACGCGTGCGGCTCACCTACACCAACGCGGCAGGGGAAGATCATGTCGTCATGTTTTTCGGCAAGGGCTGCATCTTCAACGAGACTAGCGTGATAACCGGGGACGAGGCGACGATGGCTTGTTTCCGGGTGCTGGAGAGGACCGAAGCGTACCGTTTCCCCAGCTCGCTGATCCATGACGCCGAATTCGCCCGCCAATACCCCCATCTCATCCTGAACATGCTCCGGGGTACGGCCACCAAATTTTCCAACCTGTTCAGCGTAAGTTTCCTGATCAAGCACGGCACGCCGCTGGCCCGAGTCTGCCGCTTTTTGCGCCAGCTCTCCCGCAGCCATAACAACGCCAAGGCCTTTCCTCTGGACATGACACAGCTCGAACTGGCTTCAGTGCTGGACATCCACCGCGTTTCCCTGTTCCGCTGCCTGCAGCAGCTGCGCGAGCTCGGGATACTGGTGCGGTTCTCACGCCATGAAATCGAACTGAGCGAGCTCGATCAGCTTGAAAAACTGCTGGAAGAACAAGAAGAGGCGGAATGGGGCTGATTTCCTCCCCGGAGCGGATTTTTTCGAACTTTTTGCGAAAAAAGTAACAACGGTAACAATTTTCTGTCCCGAATCCGGGTATAGGTAGAGGCAGAAATTCAGAGGAACCCCGTTCCGATGGATTCCGCCTCTTTTTTTGTCCATACCCGGCGGCAAACCGCCGTTTGCAAAGCAACCCTTTCTGCCGGCTTTCCGGCATCACAGGAGCGCACAGATGAGCATCACCCTGTATACCGCACCCGACTGCCTGCGGTGCAAAATCGTCAAAGGCTTTCTCGCCGAACATCAGATCGCTTACGAAACCGTGGATTTCAAGGCTGATGCCCAGACATTCAACACCTTCTACCGCGCCAACCGCAAGGCCATCTACCGCAACCCCGAAGGCGTGGAGTTCCCGCTGTTCGACGACGGCACGGTCATCAAGCAGGGCTCCGGCGAAGTCATCGCCTACCTGCTGTCCGGACACGCCCTCGAAGGCGCGGTCACGCGCAGCGACTTGCTGCACGGCTGGATTTCCGGCCTCTACCTTTCCCAGTGCCCGGCTGCGGAGGAAGATCACTTCGTCGAACTGGTGCAACAGCTCGCCAAGGGCGGCCTCACGGTCTGCATACAGACGGACGGACGGAATCCCGCCCTGCTCGAACGCCTCATCGGCCTGAACGCGCTGGCCAAAGTACAGCTCAACATCCCCGGCCCCGCATCCGTCTACGAAGCCCTTTACGGTTCCGCGCCCACCAAGGACGAACTCGCCAAGACCATCGAACTGGTGAAAGCGTTCCCCGACCACGAAATCCGTTTCCTCGCCACCCCGCTCTCCGGTCCTGACGGTGCCCGTTGGCCGAACCGCGACGAAGCCGGTGAAGCGGCCCGCATGGTCTTTGAAGCCTGCGGCGATCATCAGCTTCCCTATGCCATCGCCGCCGTACCCCCCGAAATGCCGCAGGGTATGCAGGGGCTCGAACCCGTGGCCGATCCCATGATGCTCAAGTACCGTTCCGCCTCCCGCGAATTCTTGTTCAAGGCCGACATAGCGAAGTAGGCAAACCGGGGAGGGAAGGAACCTAAGAGGCCCCTCTCCCTTTCCGCTCCTCTTCCCTCCCCAGAGATTGGCGGGCGGGGAAGGTACGAGACGGTTCGCAAGCGGCATAGGCCATACGGACATTCTGGATTTTTTTGACAGGAAGAGCTCTTTAAGCACTTCCTTCCGAGCTGTCCCATCCCCCCTCTCCGAGAGTTTCGGGAGGGGGATGGGGAACCGGGAAAGGGGAAAAACAGCTGAAAGCGGCCTTTCAAGGCACACGGACGACGGCGGGGCGGGCGCTCCGCTCGAAAACATTTCTTCCCTCTTCCCCGGCATACGCAAAACGAGGCAACCCATGCACTACGACGTAATCATCATCGGCGGAGGCCCCGGCGGGACCACGGCGGCGAAAGAACTGGCGGCCGGCGGCAAAAAGGTCGCCATCATCGAAGACAAACACTGGGGCGGCACGTGCCTGAACTGCGGCTGCATCCCCACCAAGATGCTCCTCGGCGCGACGGCCCCCCTCGGGCTCCTCAAGGCTCAGGAACGCCTGCGCACCATGAAGGGCTCCATCGACATCGACTACAAGGCGCTGCAAACCCGCGTGGGCCGCTTCCTCAAGGGCTCCAGCCAGACCCTCGCCAAAAGCCTCGCGGCGGCGGGGATCGCCCTGTACGAGGGACGCGGCGTATGCGCCGGAAAGGGACAGGCCATCGTCCGCTCCGAATCCGGCGAAGAGATGTTGACAACTGACAACATCATTCTTTCCTGCGGTTCGTCGAGCGCGTCCTTCCCCGGCCTCGCTCCCGACGGCGACGCCGTGCTCGACAGCACCGGCGTCCTCAACCTTCCCGAAGTCCCGGAAAATCTCATCATCGTGGGCGCTGGGGCCATCGGCCTTGAGCTTGGCGACTTCTTCGGCATGATGGGCTCCAAAATCACCATCGTCGAGGCCGCCCCGCACATCGCCCCCACTGAAGACGCCGACATCGCCAAAGAAATGGACCGTGTCCAGAGCAAGGCGGGCCGTACCTGCATCACGGGCGTCATGGCGAAGTCGCTTGTCACGAAGGACGGGCAGGCCGAACTGACTCTTGGTGATGGACGCGTGCTGACCGCCTCCAAAGCGCTGGTCGCCGTGGGCCGTACTCCGAATACAGCCGGGCTTGATTGCGAAAATGCGGGCTGCACGCTGAAACGCCGCGGCTTCGTCGACGTGAACGCTCATCTTGAAGCCGCCGAAGGCGTCTATGCCATCGGCGACGTGAACGGCCTTACGTTGCTGGCCCATGCCGCCGATCATCAGGGCGCGTATGTCGCCCGCCGCATCCTCGGACACGAAAAAGGCGTATACGTGCCCGGCCCGGTCCCGTCCTGCATTTACGGCAGCACCGAGATCATGCGCGTCGGCCAGACCGCCAAAGGGCTCCTTGCCGCCGGGAAGTCCGTAAGCGTATCACAGGTCCCCCTGACCCTGAATCCCATCGCGCAGGCAGCCGGGGCTTCCGGCGGATTCGTGAAGGTCGTATGGGACGGCGACGCCATCGCGGGCATCGCGGCCATCGGCCACGGCGTATCCCACCTCGTCACCGTGGCCCAGCTGCTCATGGTCGGCGGCTATACGCCCGAAAGACTGCATGAAGTCATGATCGGCCACCCCACGCTGGACGAAATCGTCCCCGCCGCCATCCGTGCTCCCCGCGCAATCGTGACCGAATAGCAACATTGCTCAACCCGAAGGAGATCGCATTATGAGCCTCACCTATCCCGAAGACCGTTCCTACCATTCCGAACACCTCTGGGCCAAAGCAGAGCCCGACGGCACCATGCTCGTCGGCATCACGGACTATGCACAGGATCAGCTCGGCGGGGTCATTTTCGTCGACCTCCCCACCGTGGGCGACCACTTCAAACAGGGCGTCTCCTGCGCTTCCATCGAGTCCGTCAAAATCACTTCCGACGCGATCATTCCGGTTTCCGGTGAAATCGTCGCCGTCAACGAAGCGCTGGCGGACGCCCCCGAACTGCTCAACGACAGCCCTTACGACAAGGGTTGGCTCGTCCGCGTCAAACCCGACGATGCCGACGAAGGGGGGCGCATTTCCGCCGCCGAATACGCCGCGCTGGTTGGGTAACAGGATACATTGGGGAAGGGAGGGAAAACTTTTCTGAAGAAAAGCTTTTCCCTCCCTTCCCC
>ENA-ORSX01000981-ORSX01000981.1-human-gut-metagenome-genome-assembly--contig:-NODE-981-length-23680-cov-2.830053_pt1 | contig 23680 bp, 20 predicted proteins | sample MGYA00241904_ERZ509172 | MGnify/ENA primary metagenome ERZ509172 (study PRJEB26280, sample SAMEA2338795) | human gut metagenome | biome: human gut; feature: human-associated habitat; material: faeces...
TATTGTTGGACAGACCGCCCAAGGCATATTCCGCCGCGATGCTGTCTTTTTCCGTACAGAGGATAATACCGATAGGCGGGTTATCGTTAGGGTCGTTGACTTCTGCCGCAGGAATCCAAATATGCTGCTGAATTGGAGGATGCGCTGAAACAGTATGCCGAGCTGAAAGCGCAGGCCGCAGATGTGGATGCCGTGGAACTGATGGACGCAAGGCTGGATATTCGTCCCGACCGGGAACGCTCTGCCGCTGACCGGATAAAAGCCGCCTACGGCGAAAAATACGATCCGCTGATGATGTATGACAGCAAGCGGGATGTTGCCGACCTGCTGAATGAAGAAGCGGAAGCACGGTCTGTCCGTGATTTTCTGCGACAAAAGCAGAAAGCGCAGCAGACACAACAGCAGAGGAAACCGAAACGCCACGAACAGGAACGGTAATGCGCCGTTCCTGTTCTTTTTGTATGTTAGACGAATGGAGGGAGAAACGATATGAACATTTACGGATATGTGCGGGTATCCAGCACCGACCAGAATGAGGATCGGCAGATGATCGCTCTGCGGGAAGTGGGTGTACCCGAAAAGAATATTTTTATGGACAAGCAATCCGGCAAGGATTTTGACCGTCCCAATTACAAAAAACTGGTGCGGAAGATGAAAGCCGGGGATCTGCTTTATATTCTCAGCATTGATCGTTTAGGGCGTAATTACGAAGAAATTCAGAAGCAATGGCGTGTTCTTACGAAAGAAATCGGCATTGATATATGCGTAATTGATATGCCGTTGCTGGACACCCGGAACGGGAAAGACCTGATGGGGACTTTTATTGCAGACCTTGTACTGCAAATCCTATCCTTTGTTGCACAGAGCGAGCGTGAGAATATCAAGAAACGGCAAGCCGAAGGGATCGCAGCAGCAAAGGCAAAGGGTGTCAAATTCGGCAGACCCGAAAAGGCTGTACCCGATGATTTTGGGAAAATCGTGAAAGCATGGGAGCAAAAGAAGCTGCCGCTGGCAGAGGCTTTGCGGCAATGTAATATGAGCGAAGCTACTTTTTACCGCAGATTGCGGGAGTACAGACTGCTCCGGGACAGCAAAAAGGCCGGATAATAGGAATGTGGCTATCAGAATGTGTACCTTTTGATAGCCAAAAAATTCTATAGTCATTATATTATACAAGAAAAGCGGAAATATATCAAGAGAATCAAGCATTTTGCTGCAAACTGCTTGGATTTATGGTTCCATCTCCACCCGCTCTGAGGCCATTATGTATTTGAGGGAATAATTGTCAAAAGGTACACATTTTGATTATTGTTACAGACTATTATGCACCGCCATATCAATATTTCTTGCTATTCAAAATGTTATAGATTAACAGCATAAAGAAGCAAATTTTACCAAAAACCAAAAAAGGGGGGAATAAGGATAAACAAAATAATTTTAATATTCGGAGTTTTATTTATCGTGATTGCCGGTTGCTTAATTGGAACCAGTTTATCCCATTTAGAGGATGAAGATGTCATTATGATGGATGAAAATGCAGAAACAGTTGAAATGGAACAGCCGTCCAACACAGAATTTTCTGCGGTTTCTACAGATGCTGTGGAAACCTCGGAAGACGATGCGATGTTTGTTGCCGTTGATGCTTTAAAATCACCCAATAATGAGATTCAGCAATATATTTCTTCACAGGTACAAATTGACGAGACGCATATTCGCATGACTGCTGATAAAATGGGAGAGGTATATCTCTCCGGAAAAGCAGAATCCGTATCTGCTTTTCGTTACGGAAGATTTTCTTTTTGTATCAATACTATAAAAGGCGTAGGATTGTTTCCTGCAATTTGGATGTTGCCATCCGATACCAATTCCGATTGTCCGGAAGTAGATATTTATGAACTGATTGGGAATGAACCCAACATATTTTATGGGGTGCTACATTACATGGAGGAAAGTGAAAAATCAAGAGATTTTTTTAGATATACCTTTCCAGTTGATAAAATACCGGAAACATACCGCATTACATTCGAATGGACACCGGAGAAAATGGTTTGGTATCTGGAAGATGAAATAATCTATACAATTCAGGAGAATGTTCCGAATGAACCGATGTATTTCATTTTTAATCTTGCAGTAGGAGGAGACTGGCCCGGAAGTCCGGACGCTTATACTGAATTTCCGGCAATGTTTGAGGTGGAGATTTTGGAATTTATGCCGCAGGAAGTTTATTCGAGATGAGGAAGAATATCGTGCAGGTAAAAAGAACTGAGAAAAAATTTATATTAAACAGTCAAGAGCGTGTTCTTGCACAAAAGAGCATTGGCGCAGTCATGCCGAAAGACCGATACTGTGTTTCGGCGGACGGCTACGAGGTCCGATCGCTATATTTTGATACCTTTTATGATCGAGCTTACGCTGAAAAAGAAGAAGGCTTGCAAGTGCATGAAAAAATTCGAGCAAGGATTTACGGGACGGATGACCGTATCATAAAGTTGGAAAGTAAAAGGAAAAATGGAGAATTACAAACTAAGGACAGTATGCTGATCGATCGGAACACATTGGAAAATTTATGCGCTGGAAACTACAATGTCCTTTTACAAAATAATGATTCAATGGCTATGTATTTTTACATAAAGCTTTCTCAGGGAATGGCGCCGAAAGCGATTATACAATACAAAAGGATTTCATACTGCGTTGCCGGTAATAATACGAGGATTACATTTGATTCTGATATACGAGCCACAGAGAGCAATTTCGACTTGTTTCGAGAGTGTTTGCTGACTTACCCTATCCTTCCAGCAGATCAGACGATTATGGAAGTAAAGTATAATAACTTCCTTTTCGGATACATAAAGGATGCATTGGCCGGAGTAAAAAAAACCACTACATCATTCAGCAAATATTTTAACGGAAGAATGTTCTATAAGTACATGATCTAAGGAGAATTAAAATGAAAGAATTTATTGTTGAAAATCTTTTGGCAGGAAGTACAGTGTCTTTTCTGGATGTTGCCATTAAGCTTTTTATGGCGCTTGTGATTGGGGTTACTATCTATATTGCATACTATTTTACATCAAGCAAGGTTTCCTATAACAGTAACTTTAACCTTTCACTGGTTGCTATGGCGATCATCACTACAGCGATTATGGCAGTTATCACGAATAATATTGCTTTATCTTTGGGTATGGTTGGTGCGTTGTCAATCATTCGTTTTCGTACAGCTATCAAAGACCCACGTGATGCCATGTTCATCTTTTGGAGTATTATGGTTGGCATCTGCTGCGGAGTTGCACAGTATGTGATTGCGATTGCCAGCACGGTGGTTCTCTTTTTATTCTTTATTCTTGCAAAAGCTGTCAAAGAGGAAAGAAGATATATTTTAATTATTCGCTGTGAAGTTGATGCAATGGAATATGTGAAATCGGTTACCTACCACTATTTCAAAAACAGCCGAATCTCAGTTCAAAATACAACCAGTGAATATGCAGAATTTATCTATGAATTGAAACAATTTGAAAATACCAAAACAGATGATTTTCTCAAAGAATTGTATGCTTGCAAAAAAATTGAGTGTGCAAACTTTGTTTTACAGGAAGATAAAGCAAGTGTATAGGAAGAGATTTAGTTATGATAAGAAAACGGATTATGATCGGTGTGGTATTCAGTTTATGTATAATAGCAGCAATTCTGCCCGATTATCCCAAAGAAGATACCTTGGTTGTTCATCAGCATCAGAGTTATCCAGCGGAAAATAAAGAAATCACCGGTTTTGATGAGAACGGTGTTCTGACCTCCCATCTGCCGCTGTTTGTTTTAAAAGCGGACGGCAATGTGATTCCGGGTGCAGATAGGCCTACCGATCAGGAATTATACTGTGAATTTGCTGTGATTGACAATAACAATCACTTAAACCGTTCAGACGATGCCCCAACCCAAACCGGCAGAATGGCGATTAACGTTCGTGGAAATTCTTCCCGTTATTTTCCCAAAAAACAATATGCAATCAGGACTGTGGATGATGAAAATATCCCGCAAGAAACGGCTTTTTTCGGTATGCCGGCAGAAACCACTTGGGTATTAAATGGAAGTAATATAGACTATTCCCAAATTCGCAACTACATGATGTATAATATTTCTGCTGAAATTATGGATTATGCACCACGATGCCGACTTTGCGAGGTATTTCTGACAAATGCAGACGGTAAGTTAGAATATCAGGGGCTGTATACCATGATTGAAAAGCCAAAGGTGTCAAAGGAACGATTGGACTTGACACCCTACAATCCGAAATATACGGAAACCTCTTTTGTTGTGCAGCTGAATAGACGGATTGATGATGCAAGGATCGATCATCTGAAACCGGATGATGTTTCTGTGTATTCTGCCAATTTGGAATATCCTGATGTGGAAAAGATTACGGATTCCTCATTGCAATATATACAAAAAGAGATACTCCAATTTGAAAAAACACTTTATGATGCGGAGTATTCCGATAATTGGGAAAAGGTGAATCAACGCACCGATTTGGACAGCTTTGTAGATTATTATATTATCAATGAATTTTTTCAGAATTATGATGCCGGAATACGCTCCACCTATCTCTATAAAAATTTGGGCGGTAAATTTTCTATAGGACCGGTGTGGGACTTCGATGCTGCGTTTAATAACTATACGGGAATGAATCTTACGCCTGATATGATTGAAACAGGTGCTACATATTACTATTTTTATTTTACTCATAATCCTGAATTTGTGAAACGATGCTGTGAACGCTATACGGAACTTCGAAAGACGCTTTTATCGGAAGAATACCTGCTTAAATATATAGACGAAAGCAGTGCGTACTTAGGCAGCGCAGCACTTCGAAATTGTGATAAATGGTACAATGGAGATTATTCAATCTATTATGGCGATATTGAAAAGATGAAGACTTTTGTGGTGGAGAGAGGAAATTGGTTTGATGAGCATTTTAAAGAATATACAGCGATTGTAAGGTAAGCGAAGATGAAGAACATGAAAAAAGGATTTACAATCAGCGTCATGACGGCTGTTTTGTGTATTATTTGTATATGCTTGATATTTCATTGTTTTGATGGAAATAAAAGTGAAAAAGATAATATATTCAGAACCAATCAGAAAAAAATAGAAATTCTGCAAGATGGAAGCTGGACGGATTTTGAGATAAAAGGCGTCAATATGGGAACCGGTTATCCGGGAGTGTTTCCAAATGAATTCGGTATCAGTGAGGAAACCTATGCTCGATGGTTCAACCTGATCGGGGAAATGAATGCCAATACGATCCGGGTTTACAAAATACAATCGCCATGGTTTTATAAAGCCTTTGCTCAATATAATGAAACTCACGAAAATAAAATTTATCTTGTCCAAGGTGTAGATTTTAGTGAGGATTTGATGTTTTCGGAAGAAAATTTGCTGAATTCGAAGCAGAAAACTAAAGTCTTTCAAGAAACCAAGAAGACAGTTGATGCATTACATGGGAAAAATATCGGTTTGAATTCACAAAATGGAGACCTATGTTACTACCATTATGATGTTTCCGACTATGTATTAGGATATGTTTTGGGTGTGGAATGGGACGAAATGTTTGTAGATTATGTATGTCGTTTTAATGAATGGATTGCGCCTTATCAAGGAGCCTATATATCCAGTAGGCAGGAGGCAAATGCCGTCGAGATTTTCTTCTCTCAGTGGGGAGATTATTTGTTAAAATATGAAGAAGAGACTTACGGAACCCAGAAATTGCTCTCCTTTGCCAACTGGCCGGAAACAGATCCACTGGTAAATGAGGTATCCCCCAAACTATCGGTTGCATCAGCTGCAGAAAATACAGAAGCCTTTATTGACCTTGAAAATCTACAACTTTCCGATAAGGTGGAGGGTGGGATGTTCGCTTCTTATAATGTCTATCCCTACTTTCCTGCCAGCCTTCAGTATGGAAAATATACGGAGTATATTGATGACGAAGGTAATCGAAATCCCTATCGGAAATATCTGATGGAGATTGTTGATCATCATTCCTGTCCGGTTATTATCACCGAATACGGAGTTCCTGCTTCCAGAAGCCCAGCATATAAAGATGTGTGGAGAAATTTATCGCAGGGTGGAAATAACGAAACCGAACAAGGTATTGCCTTGCTGGAGATGTATGAGGATATTCAGAAATCGGGCTGCGCTGGAGGGATGGTATTCACATGGCAGGACGAATGGTTTAAGCGTTCATGGAATGAAAAAAGTTTGTCCAATCCGGATGGCAGAGCAAACTGGAGTAATGCACAGAGTGTAGAGCAGTTTTACGGATTGCTTGCATTTGAGCCGGGAGATGGCGAGGCTGAAAACTATCCGGACGGAAAAATTTCAGAATGGTCGAAAGAAGATGTTGTATTAGAAAATAATGATACGAAACTCAGTATGAAATCGGATGAAAAATATATTTATTTTATGGTGCAAGGGTTATCTGATATTAAAAGTGGCAATTCTATTAATCTTGCACTGGATGTTCTGCCAAACGCAGGAACAACCTATACCAAAAACTTAGACTTTGCCATCCCGGTGGATTTTTTAATTCAAATCAATGCAGAAAAAGGCAGTAAGCTATTAGTTCATGACGATTCGGATTTGGCTGTTTATTCGATTGCGATCAAAAACAAAAGTGCGGCAGTTACCGATATTTATAAAAAAGCCGAGGAATTGATGCTGCCGTTGAAAAATAATACCGATACATTTCATGTTGCTTCCAGAGCAAGTGGCAGTGTAAATAACTTCCTTTTGAATGAAAAGCCTCTTGAAAATGTTGGGATGTTAAAGCATGGGAACGCTAATCCGAACAGTGAGAATTATGATTCCAACGCAGATTACTGCATCAACGGTGATATCGTAGAGGTTAGAATCCCGTGGTCGCTTCTGAATTTTTATGACCCTTCTAAATGTATGGTAATTGATGATTATCACAAAAACGATTTTAATATCAAGGGTTTGAAAATCGAGGAGATTTATGTGGCTGCCTACTATGACAATCAGGAAAGCGTGACTGATTTCAGTACATATAAATTAAAAGGCTGGAAAAAACCGCAGTTTCATGAACGGTTAAAGGAATCATACTATATGCTTCAAAAAGCGTTTGGAGGTGACTGATATGGTGATTCATAATTTTTATATGGTTATATTGTATACTCTGTGTGGATATAGTTTACTTTGTTTATGTGTTAAACTGCTTTTGGATAGGAACAGAGAAAAAAAGGCAGAGAAAAAGGAAAAAATAATTTGTGATTTTTTCCTTTTTCGTTCCAAAAAAGAACCTGCAGAAGAATCCCTCATTATGAGGTTAGCACAGGACGATTTCCTGTTCGCTTATATCTGTGAATGTTACATAAAACTCAGTCCGCAATATACATTGCATAAACAACAAAAAATGTCAAAATATATGCAGTCTCTTATGGAAAATAAAATTGACTCTCTGGTAAAAGAGGATGTGCAGACACGCTGCTTGATTCTGAGATACCTGTTTCAAATGGGAATTCATTCGGACACAATTAACCAGTTCGTCAATGGATGCAGGAAGCAATCTAAGCTGGAACAGACATGGGTAAAAGCAATTGGATTAAGCGAAGACAACGTTTCCGAAGAGATTCCTGTAAAGGCTGTGTGTAAGGAGGGATAAAAAGATGATGCTGATTTATATGATACGTGTTTTATTTGTCTTGTTTTTTGTATATACAGTAATCTATCTTTTCCAAATGGGAATCAGTCTCTGTATCTCGATTTATCGCCTTGAAAAATATAAGAAAAATAAAACGCTTAATCGAAAACTATTTCCCACCGCATTTGCCAAACGGATTCCGGTTAGCGTTATTATTCCCGCATACAACGAGGAGGCTTGTATAACAGAAACAATCGAAGCTTTATTTGAGGAAGATTATCTGAATCTGGAAATTATTGTAGTAGATGATGGCTCAAATGATAACACCGAATCTCTTGTAGGAAAGAGATTCGGACTGATAGAAGAACCTGTTTTGTCTGAATCTGAATTGAAGACAAAACCGATTCTTCGTCAATATCGAAAAGTATTTGATGAAAAAACGCTTATTTTTATACATAAGGAAAACGGTGGAAAATCAGATGCGCTTAACTGCGGACTAAATATTTGTCATAGCCCATACTGCGTTATGCTGGACGCTGATACAAAAGTTCAACGAGGCTCCATCCGCATAATGATGAGTTGCTTTTTGATGAATCCCAAAACCATTGTTTGTGCAGGTGCTGTTGGCAGTGAAAATTTGAAAAATTATCCAAAACTTACTTTTTTGAAGAAAGCACTGGTTGTTTTCCAAATATTAGAATATTATCGGACATTTTATATGCAAAGAATAATGTTCGATAATATCAATGCGAATATTATTGTCTCCGGTGCGTTTGCCATGTTTGATACTGATTTAGTGAAACGGGTTGGTGGCTACCAAGTAAATACAATTGGAGAGGACATGGAACTGACCATGCGTCTCCATGCGTTTTGTGCTTCACAGGGAAAAGAATATCACATCGCATATGCTCCGGAAGCAAAGTGCATGACGCAGCTGCCGTTTACATATAAAGACTACTATCATCAAAGGCGGCGTTGGCATATCGGGCTGCTGCAAAGTATGAAATTTCATAAATATATGCTTGGAAATAAAAATTATGGATGGGCTGGAATCACATCCGGTACATTTTTCATTTTGTATGAACTTCTTGCACCGTTTTTGGAGATCATTGGGGTGGCTACTTTAATCGCAGCCAATTTACTGGATATTTTGAATCTTCAATTCACTATACAGGCAACTATCCTATATACGTTGATTGTTATATGGATACAGGCAATTCTTGTAAGTGCTGTTAATCGGTATAAAGTGGAACCGATTAACGGCAAACAGCGATGGATTTTGTTTCTGATTTCTATATTTGAGATAGTATTTTTTCATCCGCTCAATATTGTAATAAAAATAATAGCGACAGCTATGAACTATTGGCACAGAAAAAGCTGGGAACATATTCAGCGTATTGAAACGAACCGGTAAAGACTTCTTGATTCTTTATCACATCCGCTCAGAGATTTCGAAGATAAGCTAAATAAAATAGCTATAAAAACATCAGATTTCATTTTTCCTATTAGGATGAAGTCTTATGGATTATTTTATTTTTGGAGAATGTATGAGCTGTTTCATCGATTTTATAGATATAAATTTGTGGGAGAAATACACCTTGACAAATCTCGTCTCAGAAGCTGCTGCTTCAGAACTATGTACGGCAACGGGGCTGGAATGAAAGAAATCCTGTGTATACTTCGCCTTGCTGGACATCCCAGTAATGTATCATTTTCCGATGCCGTCAATAATTCTGTCTTTCCTTTTTTCACCGATGATTTTAATGATGTAAAAGGCTTTTGTTCTTTTTTAGGAAATGCTTCTGTATATATTTTTCTAACTGCGTTCCATTGGTTATCTTTTATTTTTGCAAGTTCCATTCAGTTTCCTCCGATTATACTTGTATATTTATTTTCTTTGTATAATACTAGCATGTACAGTAACTGTACGGTCAATACCCGGAAACAAAAAATCGGATTTGAAATATTCACAAAAACGCCGCATTTGATTTTATGCGGCGTTTTATAAAAAAGGACAACAAACTTTTTAAACTGATTTAAGTTTTTGATTATAGGTTTTTTCAAACGAGCTTATGGCTGAGATAACATCTGTATTATATCCGATATTCACTCTTCCGATAACATCGTTTTTTATATCCTTTGACAAATCCCATATCCAAACGAACTGTTCGTTTCCTCCCGCTTCTTTAATAAGCTTTATAGTTCTTTTGTCAAAGCTGCCTCGCGGATAGACATAATAGCGTGCTCTCTCTCCCAATTTGACATCTATTGTATTCCATGCTGATTTAAAATCATTTTTAATCTCTTCGTCAGTAAATTTCTCAGTCAAAGGTAAATGTGTTTTTCCATGAAGACCTGTATATATAAGTCCCGAATTTTCCATTATACGCAGCTGCTGCCAACCTAAAAACGTATTACCGTTATTCTCTGTCGGCTGTTCGGAAGTATAGTCCGTTATAATATAAACTTCTGCTTTTACATTATATTTAAGCAAAATCGGATATGCCAATTCGTAAACAGATTCATATCCGTCATCAAACTGTATAATCACAGGCTTTTCCGGTATTTGTCCTATAGCCCTGTTTTCACTGACAAGATCGCTTGTAAATATCGGAGTATATCCGTTATCAAGAAGTCTTTTTATATCTTTTTCAAATTTTTCAGGCGTTGTAGTCCAATCTGTAGTCTGTGATACATCATTTGTGAGCCTGTGATATGTCAGTACAGGACAATAAATGCTATGTTTTCCTTCCCCGGCATATACGTTAAAACAAATAAAAGTTAAAGCCAGTATGAGCATTATTTTCATTCTTCTCATCATATCTCATACCCTCCTTCTATTTTAAAATATAGTGTTATAATAACCATTTGTCTATAAGACTACGCCAAATGAAAGAAAGACTTAACTGATTTGTAAAATTTGACATTATAAATAATATAATTTGTAAAAAATAAGGACATGCCTTATGGCATGTCCTAAAATAATTCATGTTAATTTACACATGTTTTAATCTTATCTGGCTATTGTTGTATAGATACTTACAAAACCCGATAATGTAACTATTATAAGAAGTATAGGCGTAACATATTTAATACAGTTTACCCAGAGTTTTTTAATCTTAAATCCTTTGCTTCCCTGTTCGATTTCATCGGCAAGCTTCATTATATCAAACTTCCATGCAACGAAATAACACATCAATATTCCTCCTACAGGAAGAAGAATATTATCTGTAATCATTCCGATAAAATCAAATACGGAATAGTTCAATATTGTAACATCACCGAGTACTCCGAATGAAAGCGCGCTTGGTATTCCGAGTATGAATATACATATTCCGAGTACTAAAACAGATTTTTTTCTTGTCCAGCCCAATGTGTCTATTGCCGACGCCGCAACAACTTCCAAAAGAGCAATAGCGCTTGTAAGAGCAGCAAAAAATACAAGTATGAAGAATGCTATTGCAAATATAGGTCCTCCGATCATAGATTCAAAAACCTTCGGAAGAGTACCGAAAATAAGTCCGGGGCCCTGTCCCGGTTCAAGACCGAAAACAAATACCGCAGGGAATATGGCTACGCCTGCGCCTATCGCAAGAGCTGTATCCATTCCCGCTACGATCATACAGCTTTTCTGAATATTTTCCTTTTTAGACAGATAGCTTCCGTATGTTATCGTTATACCCATACAAAGGCTTAACGAATAGAAAACCTGACCGAGAGCCGCATTTATACTGGAAAGTGTAAATCCTGCCTTAGGTTCAAATATAAATCTCAGACCTACCGAAGAACCCTCAAGTGTTACGGAGCGAATCATTATAATTATCAAAAGAATAAATAACGCAGGCATCATAAACTTACTTGCCTTTTCGATACCGCTTACTCCTTTAAAGCATATTGCTATTGTAATTACCATAAAAACAAGATGCCATATAACTGTCTGAGGCTCTGATATAAACGCATTAAAATCTGCCGGCGCATTAAATGTAGTAGCATAGCTCACGATATATTTAAGAATCCAACCGCCTATTACGCTATAGTAACTTAAAATAATAAACGGTGCGAGAACGCCTAATATACCTACAATTTTTGCCTTTGGGTGAACTATCTTATAACTCTGTATAGGATCTCTGCCTGTATAACGACCAAGACTCATCTCAAGCATCATAACAGGTATACCGAGAATAAGTACAAATATAAGATACGCAATAAGAAACGTAAAACCTCCGTTACGCCCCATAAGATACGGGAATTTCCATAAGTTACCAAGACCTATAGCAGATCCCGCGGCGGCAAGAAGAAAGCCAAGTCTGCTGGCCCATTGCTTCTGTCCCATAATTAATTTCCTCCTAAATCATTTATAAATATATTTGTCCATTGTTGAATTATATCATACATAAAGTAAAAGTCCAAACATTTTATTAAAATAGTTTTAATTTTTCATCAAATCCCGCTAAAATCCGCACAAAAAAAGACATACTTCAGACAGAAGTATGTCTTTTTTCTTATTCCAGCATTTCTTTCATCTTATCTTTAAAGCTCTTTTTAGGCTTATCTCCTCCGGGTAATTCAACTACAAGATCCGGATTGTTCCAGTTATGGAGCATCATCTTCTGCTTTTCGCTGAGTCCCGTAGGTATATTTACCTTAAGCGTTACTATCTGGTTACCCTTTATTTTTTCATTTCTTATATTGGGAACGCCGCAGTTTTTAAGTGTTATCTGTGTATTAGGCTGCGTTCCCGGTTTAACGGTATACTTCTCTTCTCCGTAAACGGTATTTATCGTTATTTCTCCGCCCAGAATGGCTTCTGTGAAAGAAATCACTTTCTCACTGTAAATATCCATTCCTTTTCTTATAAAGTAACTGTGCGGTTTAACATAAACCGTAACAAGCAGATCTCCGTATCCGCCGTCGTTTATTCCTGCCTCTCCCTTTCCGGAAAGACGTATAGTCTGACCATGATCTATTCCCTTAGGAATATTTATCTCATATTTTTTAAGACGTTTTACATAGCCGGTCCCTCGGCAAGTCTGGCACGGCTCTTTAACAGTCTTACCTGTTCCGTGGCATGCAGAACATGTTCTTGTCGTCTGCATAGTTCCGAAAATAGACTGCTGAACGACTCTTTCCTGTCCCGTACCGTTACATTTACGGCAAGTTTCAGGATGTGTTCCGGGTTTAGCTCCCGTTCCGTGGCATACGTCGCATGTGTCCGTAACGTTGACCTGTATATCTTTTTTACATCCGAATACAGCTTCTTCAAAAGAAATCTGTATTGTAATGTTTACGTCTCTTCCACGCATCGGACCGTTTCTCTTTGAAGCCGAACCGCCGCCGAATCCAAACATGCTGAATATGTCGCTCATGTCAAAATCAGCTCCGCCGTAGAATCCGCCGCCTCCTCCCATGCTCTGGTCAAACGCCGCATGTCCGAACTGATCATACTGCGCACGTTTCTGCGTATCGCTCAGAACTTCATAAGCCTCATTTACTTCCTTAAACTTTTCCTCAGCGCTTTTGTCTCCGGGATTAGCGTCAGGGTGGTACTTTTTAGCTAATTTACGATATGCTTTTTTTATCTCATCCTCGCCGGCGCTTTTTCCTACGCCGAGGACGTCATAATAATCTCTTTTTTCTGCCAACTTCTTCACCCGCCGTCAAATGTTTTCATTCGCAAAGATAGGCTCTCCATAGAGGGCCTCTCTTCGCTTTTATATATTACATTTCTTTATAATCTCCGTCAACTACATTCGGATCTGAATTATCGGCTCCGCCGTTTTCCTGTCCGCCTGCTGCCTGTGCCTGTTTGTATAATTCTTCTGATATTTTGTAGAAAGCATTTTTAAGAGATTCGGTAGCTGTCTTGATTTCTTCTACTTCCGCGTCTGTCATTGTTTCTACATTCTTATTTTCTACTGCTGCTTTCAATTTTGAAAGTTCGCTTTCAACCGTTGCCTTATCTGTATCGGAAACCTTTCCTTCAAGTTCTCCGAGAGTCTTTTCTGTCTGGAAGATAAGTGAATCGGCTTCGTTCTTAACGTCGATTGCTTCTTTACGTTTCTTATCTGCCTCGGCATACTGTTCAGCCTCTTTAACAGCTTTATCTATTTCATCGTCACTGAGGTTTGTTGAAGCTGTAATTGTGATAGCCTGTTCCTTACCTGTACCAAGGTCTTTTGCCGATACGTGAACAATACCGTTTGCGTCGATATCAAATGCAACTTCTATCTGAGGAACACCCCTTCTTGCAGGCGCGATACCTTCAAGTCTGAAGCTTCCGAGAGTTTTATTATCCTTTGCGAGAGGTCTTTCTCCCTGTACTACATGTATATCAACAGCTGTCTGGTTATCCTCGGCTGTAGAGAATATCTGTTTCTTGTTTGTAGGTATAGTAGTATTTCTTTCAATAAGCTTTGTAGCTACGCCGCCGAGAGTTTCAATACCGAGTGAAAGAGGAGTTACGTCAAGAAGAAGTATGCTTGAAGCGCCTGCGTCTCCTGCCATTTTACCGCCCTGGATAGATGCGCCGATAGCTACACATTCATCGGGGTTGATTCCCTTGAATGGATCTTTTCCCGTAATTTTCTTAACTGCGTCCTGTACTGCGGGTATTCTTGTTGAACCGCCTACAAGAAGTATCTTGTCAAGTTCGGAAGCCGAAAGGCCTGCGTCTGAAAGAGCGTTTCTTACAGGACCCATTGTTCTGTCAACAAGGTCTGCCGTTAATTCATCGAATTTAGCTCTTGAAAGAGTTATATCCAAATGTTTAGGTCCGTCCTGGTTCATTGTTATGAAAGGAAGATTTATATTTGATGAAGTTACTGTTGAAAGTTCTTTCTTAGCTTTTTCGGCAGCCTCTTTAAGTCTCTGCATTGCCATCTTATCTGATGAAAGATCCATGCCTTCAGTCTTTTTGAACTCGCTTACAAGATAGTCGATAATTCTGTTATCAAAGTCATCGCCACCGAGTCTTGTATCTCCGTTTGTAGCAAGAACTTCAACTACTCCGTCGCCGATTTCGATGATAGAAACGTCGAATGTACCGCCGCCGAGGTCATATACCATTATCTTCTGCTCTTTTTCATTATCAAGACCGTATGCAAGGGCTGCTGCTGTAGGCTCGTTTATTATACGTTTTACATCAAGTCCGGCAATTTTACCTGCGTCTTTTGTTGCCTGTCTCTGTGCGTCTGAGAAGTAAGCGGGTACTGTAATAACGGCTTCTGTTACGGCTTCTCCCAAATAACTTTCAGCGTCTGCTTTAAGTTTCTGAAGAACCATTGCCGATATTTCCTGAGGTGAATAATTTTTGTCATCAATAGTTACTTTGTAATTTTCGCCCATATGACGCTTTATAGAGCTTATTGTTCTGTCAGTATTTGTTATTGCCTGACGTTTTGCGGAATCGCCGATAAGACGCTCTCCGTTTTTTGCAAAACCTACTACAGATGGAGTTGTTCTTGCTCCGTCAGAGTTTACGATTACAACGGGCTGTCCGCCTTCCATAACAGCCACGCAAGAGTTTGTTGTACCAAGGTCAATACCTATTATTTTTCCCATAATAAATTTCCTCCTAAATATTTAACAAATAGATTTTTTCATTAATCAGTTAGCTACTTTTACCATACTGTGTCTGATAACTTTATCTTTATATTTATAACCTTTCAGCATATCTATGATAACTTCGTTTTCACCATAATTATCATCGTCGACATGTGCGACGGCAGCATGAAGGTTAGGATCGAATTTTTCGCCGAGCGCTTTTATTTCTTCAACGCCCATGGAAGCCAATATTTCTTTAAGCTGCTTATCCGTCATTTTTACGCCTTTGAGAAGTGGATCTTCATCATCGACTTTTCCTTCGACAGAACTTATTGCTCTTTCAAGGTTATCAAAAAGCGGAAGAAGCTTTTCTATCGTATCTCTCACTCCGTCATCGTACATACTTGCTTTTTCTTTCATAGTACGTTTTCTGAAGTTATCAAATTCGGCCAGTGTTCTTTGGAATCTGTCCTGAACCTCTGCAAGCTTTTGACCGAGTTCTTCGATTTCTTTTTCATATTTTGCGTTTTTATTTTTAAACAGTCCCTTTTTATCGGATGTCTCTTTCTTTTCTTCAGCCGCTTCCTCTTTATTTTCAACAGCTTCGTTTTCGGTTGTTTCTTCCGGTATTTCCGTCTCTTCCTTTATTTCTTCAGCCTTATTTTCTTCACTATTCATTTAATTTGTCCTTCCTTTCAATTGCGCGTTTCCTTCGTTTGGACGCCGAATCCATTATATTCTCTATATTTTTAGCCATTCCGTTTAAAACCGAAATAACCTGTCCGTAATCCATTCTCGTCGGCCCTATAATGCCGATTGTTCCGTATACGTCGTCGCCGACTTTGTAGCTTGTTTTTATTACGCTGCAATTTTTCATTTCTTCCAGTTCATTTTCAGCGCCGATAGATACGTCTGTCTTTCTGCCGTCCGTATCGCCTATTATATTAAGAAGCGCTTCTTTTTCCTCCAGCGTATTAAAAAGCGTGCGCGCCTTATCAATATCGCTGAACTCAGGGAAATCAAGTATATTTTTTTCACCGCTCAGATGTATCTGAACGCTCTCCGCCGAAGCTATTGTTTTTCTTATGTTTTTAAGCATAGGCTTCAAAAGTTCCTGATGTTCTCTTGTTATGAGAGCAAGATTTTTTATTGTCTCGTCATTAAGGTCGTCTCTTGTTTTTCCCTTTAGAAAAGCGTTTATTTCCTCGTTTATTTTATTAAGTTCCGGTTCTCCTATGCTTTCGTTTACGGGAATAATATAATCTTTAATATGGTTTTCTCCCGTGGCTACAACCATCATAACCGAAATATCATCAAGGGGAACAAGCCTTACCTGTTTCAGAGTGGTTTTTCTTATTACCGGCTCCGAAATAAAAGTAGTATAGTTAGTCAGCGAAGACAAGGCTCTTGCCGTTTCTTCCATTAAATACTCTATCCGACTTATATTTCTGTTTACAACATCTTTTATAAAGTCCTGATCATCGGCAGTTATAAGGTCTTTTTGAAGTATGCTGTCAACATAATACCTGTAGCCCTTATCCGACGGAATACGTCCCGCAGAGGCATGGGGCTGAATAATAAGTCCCATTTCTTCCAAGTCGCTCATTTCATTTCTTATTGTAGCGGAACTGACTCCCAAGTTATATTTTTTTGCAATAGTTCTGGAACCTACAGGTTCAGCAGTATCAATATAATCCTTTATAATAGCTTTCAGGATATTTATTTTTCTATCATTCAACTGCATAAACCCGCCCCCTTTATTTCTTGTTAGCACTCATTTATATCGAGTGCTAATCTTTAATAATTAAAATAGCACCTAACCTTTAATATGTCAAGTGCTTTTAAGAATTATTTATGATTTTTTCCTTTAAACCACAAATTTACCTTACAAATTTTTCAAAAATCTGATTTGATATGTCAATGCCTCTTTCACTTAAAAATATTCTGTCGTCTTTCTCATTAATAAGTTTTTCTTCAATAAGCGTTTTCAGTTCCTCTCCGTACACATTATATATATCCGTCTTAAATCTTTCCCTAAAATCTCTTTTAGATATTCCCTCCGTCATTCTCAGTCCCATAAACATAAATTCCTCTTCTTTTTCTTCATCTGAAAGAAGTTCCATATCTAACGGTTTTACTTTTTCCTCAATATATTCCTTAAAATCATATGTATTATGAAACCTTCTGCCGCCCATGTACGAATGTGCTCCCAGTCCGAATCCTTTGTATTCCTGAGTTCTCCAGTATACTTTATTGTGTTCGCATTCAAATCCTTTTTTGGCAAAGTTGCTAATCTCATATCTATGGTATCCGTTTTCTTTCAGCATGGCGTTTACAAGATAATACATATCTCTGTCAAGGTTTTCTTCCGTTTCCTTTATAATACCTTTTTGATACATATCGTAAAAAGGAGTTCCTTCCTCTATTATCAGGCTGTATGCCGAAATATGTTCCGGGTTCAATCCGACTGCCTTTTGCAAAGTTTCTCTCCAGTCCGACAAACTTTGACCCGGCAAAGAAAACATTAAATCCAAATTTATATTATCAAATCCAACCGCCCTCGCATCATAAAAATTTCTTTCAAACTCTTCAGCGGTATGTATTCTTCCTATTGATTTAAGAAGCCTGTTCTGCCACGCCTGCAAGCCGATACTCAATCGATTAAAATACATGCTTTTCAGTTCAGTAAGCTTGTCTAAATCAAGCGTTCCCGGATTTGCCTCCATTGTGATTTCGGCTTTGCTGTCTACATCATATCTGTTTATAACAGCATCCATTATCTTTCCCATAAGTTTTGGTGGTAGTATTGAAGGAGTTCCTCCGCCTATAAAAATGCTGCGTACATTCATTCCTTTCATTTCACCTGCGGCATCGGAAATCTCTCCGCACAATTTATTTACATAGACCTCAAAATATTCGTCCATTCCGCCGTAAGACGGAAAATCGCAGTAAAGGCATTTTTTTACACAAAACGGAATGTGTATATATAATAAAATATCCATTTCTTCACTTCCTAACATAAAAGATTATACTAATTTATTTTACCATATCCAGCTCCTCGCTTTACTCTATATTATAATCAAAATATCTCAGCTTGTCATAAATAATATTTTTATATACTTTTATATACTTTAAAATGTATTTATAACATAAAAAATAGCCCTTCTTTAAGAAGGGCATTTTTTCTAAATTATTTTTCCTTAGCTACGATTTTTGTTACTTTACCGTCCGAATTTCTTGAAAGCTGAACGGTGTAGTCTCTTCCGGGAGCTTTTCCGATAAATTCGTCAAGATCCATTTTATCTCCGTCAACGATTACCGTAACGCTTCCGGCAAGATAATAAATGTTTCCCGTATATGAACCGCCTGAAAGTTTTTCGCCTATTTTTACTTTATCTTCATCAATAGAGAGAAGATTTCCGCTTACACTCTCTTTTGCGGATGACGCCTTTATTTTAGATACTTTATCGTCATCATCAAATGTAAGTTTTACTTCAAATTCTTCGTCATCGTCAACCTTGTCCTCAAGCTTTGATACCGATGATGATTTTCCGTCTATTGTAACCTTACAGCTTTTTGCAAGTTTATGTGTAACCTTATCTCCGTCTGAAAGTTTGATTTTTATTTCCTTGCTTGAAATCGAAACTAATGTTCCTTCATCTTTCTCTGTATCGGAAGAACTGCCATTTGTCTCGATTTTTACCTTTTCGGCTCTATCAGCTCCGTTTAAAGTTATATAAGCCTTAACGTTTTTATTTCCGCTGCCGTATGAAGAAATTACCGAGCTCATGCCCTTTATTTTTCCGTCAACATAGAAATCACAGCCTTTTGACGAATATGTATATGTATGGTATTTTCCGTTTGAGTCTTTTATCTTTATTCTGTCTTCGTCAATGCTTTCAACTCTTCCGCTTGTTGAGCTTTCTTCATCCTCGTCTTTAAGAGAAGCCGCTATTTTTGTTACTTTTCCTCCTGAAAGAGTAAGTTTAACCGTATACTCCTTATCATCGTCAAATCTGTCTTTCAGCTTTGAAATGCTTGATGATGACCCGTCAATTGTTACCTTAACACCTGATTTAATATCATAGGTCTTTGACGAGCCGCTTGACGGTTTTATTGTGATAGATTTTGTTGAAAGCTTAGTAAGTTTTCCGCTTGCCGATGTAGACGAAGAACCTTTTTCGGCTTTTATTTCTGTTACTTCTTTCTTAGAATTAAGTTTCAGTTTAACTTCAAGTGTTTCATCATCGTCATATTCATCTTTAAGGTCGTCAAAATCAACCGTTTTTCCGTCAAGCTTAACCTCTATGTCGTCAGTATCGTCAAGAAGATAGTACGAATATGTCTTTCCGTCAACTTTTATTGTAATTTTTGATGATGTAAGACCTGTTACAGTTCCCTCAAGAGCTTTTTTCTCAACGGTTTCCGCTGTAATTTTTGTTACATATCCGTTTTTATCGGCAGTTATCTCCGCCTCAATATTTTTACCGTCTTTAACAAGCTTGATAAGATCGTCTATATCCTTTGATGTCTTTCCGTCAAGCTTGAGCGTAACGTCATTATAGTCGTCATCAAATTTATATGTAGCTTTTTTGCTTCCGTTTTCAATTGTAATTCTCGTTTTTGAGATACTTGTAATAGTACCCTCTTTAATATTCGACGATGTTCCCGACGAATATGCCGTTATAAATGTAGCAGTTCCATTATTTACAACAACTATAACGCTGTCGCCCTCGTTAATATCGGCAACCTCTCCTTTATCGCCCTCATACATTACGGATGCTTTTGAATCTATCTTGGCAGTCTTTTCTCCGGCCGTAGTTTTTACCGTAATGCTGTCGTCGGAAATTTTTGTTACTTCTCCGACAATCTGTTCATTTACAACAGGACCTCCTGTATTTCCGCCGCTTCCCGTTCCTTTAAGTTCTTTATATGTTTTTGTTGAAAGAACCGCCATTTCCGCTCTGTTTATATTAGCCTTAGGGTTAAAATTGTTATTTGCGTCTCCTACCATAAGGTTAAGTCTGTTAAGAAGTTCCAGATAAGGAACGGATGAAGCTGTTATGGCATTTTTATCATTATATTTAAGCGCTGCCGACTGGTTTACAGTATATACCTTTGAAAGAGTCTTTCCGAATATTACTCCGACATCTTCACGCGTTGCATTTCTCTGCTCTGTAGATGACGACATAAATATTTTAAGGTCATTAGATGAAAGTATGGAGTTTTCAAGTCCGTAAGCCACACATTCGTATGCCCATGAAGGTATGTTGGCATTTTTCATTGTGCTTGTCCATTTTGAAATAACGGAAGCAGAAGCCTTATTAGCGCTGTTATATGAGCACATTATCTGATATACAAGCTGCATAGCTTCATTATATGTAACATTGTTTCTGGCTTTACATAATTTTTTGCCGTTTTCCGTATATCCTGCCATAAGTCCCAACGACGCCGCCTCGTCAATGTATTTTGCAGCCTCCGGCCATGGAACATCATTTATATCTGCGAATGTCGAGGCAAATACCGTATTGATACTTCCGGTCATGCACATTGCCGCCGTAGCCAATGCTATTATTTTCTTTTTCATATTTTTTCCTCCTAACAAATGTTTTTGATTTCAGAAAATAAAATAACTGATTTTATTATATAATTTATATCTTACAAAAACAACTAAACCTAAGTATCTTAATATTATTGTAAGTTTTCTGTAACTTTCTGAATATTATATATATCTTTCGTAAGGATAAGTCTACCATAAAATATACATTTGCGCTAATGAAAATAATTCCAAATTTCGACAATTACAATTTATTTTTTTAACCTTTCCAACATAGTTAAATGTTTCTTGCTTTTTATTATTTTTGATATATAATATATGACGTAGCAAAACATAACAGATAAATACGGAGATATTTCCAATGAGACAAAAATTAAAAAATCTTACTCAGGCACAAACAATAGCGTTGGGCTTTTTTATTGTAATTCTTATGGGTACTTTACTTCTTATGCTTCCGATATCGTCCAAAAACGGTCAAAGCATAGGCTTTATCCCCGCTCTTTTTACATCGGCCAGCGCATCGTGTGTTACGGGACTTGTAGTCGTCGATACGTATACGCATTGGTCCACATTCGGACAGATAGTTATAATAACGCTTATCCAAATAGGCGGTCTAGGATTTATAACTCTCGGCGTATTATTCTCGCTTCTTCTTAACAGAAATATTAATCTTAAGCAGAGAACCCTAATAAGAGAAAGCGTAAACTCAATCCACATCGGCGGAGTAGTAAAACTTGTAAAAAAGATTATAATAGGCACTTTTGCGATAGAACTTATCGGCGCCGTTATAATGTCTTTTTTCTTTATACCCGAGCTTGGTTTTACCCGAGGAGTATACTACAGTGTCTTTCACTCCATATCCGCTTTTTGTAACGCCGGTTTTGACCTGATGGGTTACAGGGGTGAATATACGTCGTTTACGACCGAATTCGGTAATCCGATAATCAATATAACCATAATGGCTCTTATAGTAATAGGCGGTATCGGATTTATTGTCTGGGATGATATATCAAAACACAAGCTTAATTTCAAAAAATATATGCTGCATACCAAAATAGTTTTGGCTACGACATTCTTCCTTATAGTGGTCGGCGCAGCTTTGTTTTATGTTTTTGAAAAAGATAATCTTATGGCAGGTATGAGCGTTTCCGAAAAGATATTCTCATCCCTTTTCAGCTCTGTAACTGCAAGAACAGCCGGTTTTAACACAATAGATACCGCAGGTCTTACTTCCAGCAGTAAGCTTCTTACTGTTATGTTCATAGGAGGAAGTCCGGGTTCTACAGCCGGCGGTATAAAAACAACTACCGTATCGGTAATAATTTTCTATGTATGGAGCAACCTGCGCGGCGGCAGCGACTGCAATATATTCAAGCGCCGCGTCAGCGACAATACCGTTAAAAAAGCAGGTGTAATTATATGCATCAATCTTATGCTCGGTCTTGTCGGTACGTTGGCTATATGTCATCTGCAAAACGGAGCGCCCATAAGCGATGTGCTTTTTGAAGTGTATTCGGCTATAGGAACTGTCGGTATGTCCACAGGTATAACAAGAGAGCTTACAAATGCCTCAAGGCTTATAATTACCTTACTGATGTATTGCGGACGTGTAGGCAGTATGACGTTTGCTATTGCATTTACCGAAAGAAAAGTTACGGCGCACATATCGTTGCCGGAAGAAAAAATAACTGTAGGTTAATAATAAAAAGGCGGGAAATTAATTATGAAGTCTGTATTGATAATAGGTTTAGGCCGTTTCGGTCATCATTTATGTAAAAACATGGCGGAGCTAGGCAACGAAGTTATGATAATAGACAGCGACGAAAAAGCTGTTGAAGATCTTGCTCCGATAGCTATCAGTGTTCTTATAGGAGACTGTACAAACCCTGAAGTTTTAAAAAATCTCGGTGTGGGAAACTATGATATATGCTTTGTATGTATCGGTTCAAACTTCCAGAGCAGTCTTGAAATTACAAGCCAGCTTAAAGAGCTCGGCGCAAAATATGTAGTCAGCAAGGCTACGCGTGATATCCAGGCAAAATTCCTTCTCAGAAACGGCGCTGACGAGGTAGTGTATCCCGACAGGGATATAGCTGAAAAAGCCGCTAAAAAATTCACAGCAAACAATGTATTCGATTATATCGAGCTTTCCAGGGACTATTCCGTATATGAGATTCCACCTCTTAAAAACTGGGTAGGAAAGTCCATAATCGATTCCAACATTCGTCCGAAATATCATATAAGCATTCTCGGTGTAAAGCATGTCGACGGAGATGTAACAATGCTCCCTCCTGCCGACTATGTAATCCAAGAATCCGATCACCTTATGATAATAGGAAGCTCAACATACGTTCAGCAGCTTCTTAAGTTATTATAAACAGTAAAAATTTTTGTTGCCGTATCATTTTTTATATGTTAGAATGATATAAGTGATTTTATGCAGAATATTAGGAGGTATATATAAATGTTATCTACAGTTTTATCTGTTATTTTAGCGATAATAGGCGTAATATTATGTATCGTTGTACTTCTTCAGTCAAACCGTGCGGCAGGTCTCGGCGCTGTAAACGCTTCAAACTCAGGCGATTCATACTGGAGTAAAAACAAAGGCAGTTCTATGGAAGGTACTCTTGCGAGAATAACAAAAATTCTCGGAGCTCTTTTTATGATTATAGCTCTTGTTCTTTGCTTTGTATAATAATTATTATGCCGGCATTAACGCCGGCTTTTATTTTGTTTAAAAATCATATTTTAGGTAAACCATAAACAGGAGGTGTTTTTATGGAATTTGATGAAATGTTACTTAAACGAAAAGAACGTATAAAAGAATATATAAACAGCGAAAATTATTTGCCTCTCAAAAGACATGAATTAGCTGTAATGTTAGATGTCCCGGCAGCTGATATTAATATGTTCAATTCCGTTAT
>ENA-ORSX01000987-ORSX01000987.1-human-gut-metagenome-genome-assembly--contig:-NODE-987-length-23557-cov-4.936686_pt1 | contig 23557 bp, 20 predicted proteins | sample MGYA00241904_ERZ509172 | MGnify/ENA primary metagenome ERZ509172 (study PRJEB26280, sample SAMEA2338795) | human gut metagenome | biome: human gut; feature: human-associated habitat; material: faeces...
GCAAGAAATGGGGCAGGTATGATGCCACTGGAAAATCTGTGACTATGCAAAAGCCTGCACCTCATGTATGCAACTTCAACATTTGGAAGGATGAAGTGAGCCATACCGAAATGGTCACTGAAACTTACACAGAACAGGTTCCAAAGTACAAGTGGGTTGGATACCATGAATGTCGTAAATGTGGTTTCCAAACCGAAGACGATGATGCAATTGCTCTTCACATCTTTGATTGTGACTCCACTTACACTACGAAGGAAAAGCAAGTCCAAGACGGGTTCGAAACTGTGACGAAAACTCGTCAAGTACCTAAGACAGTCGTTGATGACCCTGCTCACTACGAATGCTCTTGTGGTAAGCGTAAGTAGCCCCATGACTTCACCAATCCCTCACCCTAACGGGTGGGGGATATTTTCGCCTATACAGAAAGGATATATCCGCATGACTTATTTTTTACAATATCAAGAAGCATTAGAACTTTACACAGCTATGACCGAAAATCTAAATCGCAATGATGCAGATATCGTAGACTTATATAATCGTCTGATTGAAAAGGCTGTCCGTTACGCTCATATCCGAGCAGAGTGGAATACTTTGACCAGAGAAGAAAAACTAGAAAAAGACGATTCCCGTACAGCCGCACATGATTCTTTCATTGCATCCGTAAACATTATCGCAAGGTCAGAGGACGAAATCGGTTTACAATGGAGAGAACGGCTAGGAAATGACCGTAAGCGTGTTGGGGATTTTGCTTGTTATATTGCTTTATTCCGTTCCCTAGAAGCACGCTAAGATAATTCGTTATCATCAAAAAAACATTGAGGGTCTGCTCGTAAGAGCAGATCCTCAATGTTTTTTAGGATAGGTAAATCATATTATCTATTTTTTCTTCTTTTTAAGAGTAATAAAATTATCAATCGGATTCTCTAATTTTCGGCTCAACTCTGAATATCCTGATAAAACTCTTTTTTCTCCCGAATGAAGTTCCTTAAAATGTGCGGCTCTTTCGTACAGAGCTGCACGAAACTCTTTTTCATCAAAATCATAGAACAAATCAAAAACTGCCCGAATCATCATTCGGTCAACAATCTTATCTACTATTTCAGTATTCAATTCTTCTTCCAAGAAATCTGGGATATGATACTCAAGTGTGGATTTTTCTATTTTTGTGCCGCTAGTCAGTTCACGATAACGTTTTGATTTTTGGGTGTAATTATCTATTCTTTCTTGAAGTTTTTCGCTTAAAGGATTTGTTGGGTCTTGTTTAATCATTTCGTTCATACATCCAAGGATGAAATCAACACCCTCATCAGAATTTTTCTGATTATCTTTTTTTAATGACTTTGCTTCTATTGCTTTCAATTCTTTTTTCTGCTGTTCTTCCAGCTTTTTTCTGTATTTTTCTGCTTCTTCCTCAGGCTTTTCTGTAAAATAATCATATAAGAAATATTCCACAACCTCTTTTGCAAAAATAACAGGGATTGCGTACTTCTCACTTCCCTTATCATCACACCTGGGGGTAAAAGAGCAACATTCACTTAGCGTTCTTCTGATATGTTTCTTGCACTTGTCAGCATAGTTCTTTTCATTTTTAGAATCACCTATGTATTCACTGTAGAACTGCATTGCATAATCAAATATTTGGGTTACGTCCCACATCTCAACCTCTTTTTTTACATTCATGTTCCATACCTCTTCCTTTTCAAAGTATCATTTCAAAATGTCCAGCAGAATTTTTTTTATTTTTCTCATTATACTGTATTCACATAAAAAATATCAAGAAAATCAAGGTACAAATGGAGGGTGAGTTGTCCAGCCTATACCCTGCAATTCTGTCCGGTGGTTTACAAAATTGTAAATTTCGATTATCTTTCATGCATGCTTTGCAATAGCTTTAGCCCGACAAAGGGCGAATAGAGATATCTCATTTTTTAAGTAAACTTTCGAAAGTTCGGTAACTCAGTAACTGGTAATGTAAATCAGTTATGCAACATGTTTCTTTGGGTAAAGCAATGATATTTTATTTATGGAATCCCTGTCAAGAGTAAAGTACACAGTCTTTTAGACTGCTCTTGACATTAATTCCAATATAAAAAATATAGTAGCCAAGCCCAAGAAAGGAAAACTATATGAAAACCTTATTATTTTTATCAAAAATCAAAGAAAGCGAGGAATAACAACATGAAAAGTTTAAACAAATTCATGTATTTCGACTGGGAGAAGTTCTCAGAAGGAAAAGAATACACAGTAACAGGATGTTCCGAATGGACGGATTTTAATACAAAACAGCATTTAGGCACTAAGATTGAGGTAATCATCTCAAAAGATGAAACTGATTATCGGATGAAAGACGGAAGTACAACAAGTAATCTGTATGAACGTCTGATTTTCAAGGTGGAAAAAGATGTGAAAATCCCAACAGGTGTAAAAGTCACTTTAGTGAATCCTACAGTCACCGCCTACGGGAAAAATAAGGATGGCAGTTTTAGTAATTTTCTGAATTGTTTGTCAGTAAAATGCGAGGACATTATTACAGTGTAATGTGCCATACATAAAAATATTATAAAGTTTGTGTCAAAATAACCCTTTATCCTTATCTTATCGTGGCGTAGGGCTTGTTATACGCCACGATAAGATAAGTGTCAGTGTCAAAAAAAACGAAAAATAGAGGGTTTACAGAAGAAAATTGACACAGAAAGGAAAGAGGTAATGTCTGCTAAAGATAAAAAAGTTCTACGAAACAGGGCAATGATGTACGCCCAACAACCCCAGTATGCACCATACAAGGACGTGGATAGTTTATATAAAGCCATTGAAACAAAACTGAAGCCGAAGCGGTTTGCGATCATCCTGCATGATAAAGATGTGGATGATAAAGGACAGCCAGAAGCTCCACAGTTACACGCCATGCTTGAATTTGAAAACGCAAGGCACGTCCGGGCGGTGGCAAAGGCGTTAGGGGATAAACCTCAGTATCTCCAAATATGGGATGATGGAATTGCAAACGGATTTTCTTATTTAGTCCACAGGACAGAAAACGCCAAAAATAAATATCAATATAATCCAGATGAAGTCAAAGCAAATTTTGATTATGTGGCAGAGCTGGAACGGATTGCCAAACAGGTAAATAAAGCCAAATATGGAAAAAAGGGTGGAAAAGTCGATATACTGCTGAATGAATTATATAGTGGGTCAATCCGAAAGAAAGACGTGGAAGAACAGATAACAGGTTCGGAATATGGAAAAAACTGTAGAAAGATTGAAGATGTGGAAGCTAAACGGTTGCAACAGGAAGCAGAAGAATTTAATCGGAAACGGATTGAAGCCGGAAAACCTGTAGTTGTCATTTGGATATGGGGATATTCTGGAACAGGAAAAACAAGCCTTGCCATTGACAAGGCAAAACAGACAGGAAAACCCTACTATATCACAGGTTCAACCAGGGATATTTTTCAGCGTTACAAAGGGGAACATACCATTATTTTTGACGAGTTCAGACCAAAGAGTATGGAATATGAAGATTTACTCCGGATTATTGACCCCTATTCAGTAGCACCTATGGCACCAGCCCGATACCATGATAAGTATTTAGCTTGTGACCTGTTTATTTTCACATCTCCCTACTCTCCAAGTGGGTATTATAACGAAAAGTTCCCCACATGGTGGGAAGAAAATTCTGTAGACAGTTTTGAGCAGTTGCACAGGCGAATCAGTCTTGCCTTGTATTTAGATGAAGATTACATTTATCTTGCAAAATATAATACACATACGAAAGAATATGAGAAAGACGAAAATATAAAAGTGAAAAATACATATTCAAAATCAGCGAGGAATCATAGTGGAATCCAAAAAAGTGATGAAGATACGTTTCGGGAATTATTTGATTAAACAGCATAAGAAACTGGGAGATGTGATTCTCCCATCTCCCAGTGCGGGAGCAATATAGAATGGAGGCAATATTTTATGAGTAATAAATCAGAAAAAGAGATGGCTTTGGAAAGGTTTGTAGTTTTGTTAGAAAAGATTCTTGAAAAGTACGCAGAGCAGGTAGATGTTTCAAATCTTCCAGAGCCTAAAGATAATTAAAAATAAAACCTGCAACTTACGTTGTGGGTTTTTATCTAAATAAAGAAATTTTGCTTTATTACTCACAATAAAATGATGATTTCATGGATAAATGGAGGTAGAATGAAATGACAAAAAAGGTAAAAGTTTATATTTATACCAGAGTTTCCACATCAATGCAGGTGGATGGATTCTCTTTGGATGCACAAACCGACCGTATACAGAAGTATGCGGATTATATGGATTTTGAAATTGTAGGAAGATATGAAGATGCAGGAAAATCGGGCAAAAGTATTGAAGGAAGAATGGAATTTCAGAAGATGATGGAGGATATTAAGACAGGAAAAGATAAAGTTTCGTATGTGCTGGTATTTAAACTTTCACGTTTTGGAAGAAATGCGGCGGACGTTTTATCTTCTTTGCAATTTATGCAGGACTATGGTGTGAATTTAATCAGTGTTGAAGATAGTATTGACAGTTCCAAGGACGCTGGAAAGTTGATGATTTCCGTATTATCAGCAGTAGCAGAAATTGAACGTGAGAATATTCTTGTTCAGACTATGGAAGGACGAAAACAAAAGGCACGAGAGGGAAAATGGAATGGAGGTTTTGCACCATACGGATATAAATTAGTGGATGGAAAACTGGAAATTGCAGAAGATGAAGCCGAAGCAGTCAGAATGATTTATCAGCTTTATGTGAAGACGGAAATGGGGAGCAATGGGATTGCAAAGCAACTGCAATTACAGGGAATCCAGAAGAAAGCAAGGCAAAATGGAACAAACACTTTATTTTCGGCACATCTTGTAAGGCTGATTTTGGACAATCCTGTTTATTGTGGTAAAATTGCATTTGGTAGAAGAAGCAACCAGAAAATAAGAGGTACAAGAAATGAATACCGTACTGTGAAACAGAAGAATTATTTAATCAGCGAAGGAATCCATGAAGCGATCGTTGATGAGGAATTATGGAATCTTGCACATGAGAAAAGAATTGCACAGGCTAAAAAATATGAGCATGTAAATCGGGGACAGAATAAAATTCACTTGTTATCTGGACTTTTAAGATGTCCTGTATGCGGTGCTGGCATGTATGGGAATAAGTCTATCAAACATATAAATGGAAAAAGATATGAAGCATATTATTATGGATGTAAACATAGAACTATGGTGCGAGGACATGCTTATACATACCGTAGACAATTAAATGAAGTAAAATTAGATATGGCAGTTGCAGAGATCATAAGCAAGATAGTTGGAAATTCTAAATTTGCGTCTGTAATGCAAAGCAAAATCAATATGAAAGTAGATACAAGACTCATTGATAAAGAAATTGAGAATTACCAAAAGCAATACACGCAGTTTTCCGGGACAAAAAAGAGTATTGAAAAGCAGATGGATAGTTTGGATTTTTTAGATAAGCATTATGAAAGAAAATTAAATGACTTGCAAAAGCGACTTGATAAAATGTATGATTATATGGAAGATACAGAAGCAAAGTTGGAAGAAGCAAAAGCCAGAAAACGGACTATCGAAAGTGAAAAATTGTCTGGAGATAATGTGTATAAACTTTTAATTCATTTTGATAAGATTTATGATAAAATGAATGATGAAGATAAAAGGGCATTGCTTGTAGCCTTGATTAAAGAAATTCAAGTGTACGAGGAAGAACAAGAGAATGGACAGTGGTTGAAATCCATTAAATTTAATCTTCCTTTGTTAAATGAAGAACTGAATTTAGGGTTGGACAATGATGAGCATTGTGAGACGGTTGCCTTGCTTTCCAAAAAATAAGTCATAAAAAGCAGATAAATAAAAATGCCTCGAAGTCAGCAATGGCAAGCTGCTTTGAGGCATTTTGCTGTAATATTCATATCAAATGAAAAGTTCGTTTTGTTTTTGGATTTTGCAGGCTGCATTCATTTTTTTAGATGCAACTTTTACTAAAAGAGAATTAACCTTTCGGGCGTTATTTGGACAGATATTGATACAGCGCATACAGGATATACACAGGTTTTTATCTGTCTTTTTAGGATTGTCCAATGGAATAGCACCAACTGGACATAAGTTGGCGCAAAGACCGCAGCTTGTACATTTCCCTCCGGCTTTGGGCTTTAAGGGTGTTATTCGGCAAATTAAACGCTGCCTTTTCCGTCAGATTAAAACAGGTCTTTTGTGGTGTCTGATTATGGTATGAAGCATATAGTTTTGGGGATTTTCGGCACACTATTTTATGAGTAAAAACCATCATGCAGATTATTTTACATGATGGTTTCTAAAGCTATCCGAGTTCACAGTCATTGATTGCCTGCATAACGGCATCGGCGGTTATGATATTTAAATTTGAGCTGTTTCCAACCAACAGACTTGCATTGCATAGTTTGTTGATCATACGTGGAGTCCCATTCGCAGCATTGAGGATCGCTTCAAGTGCGTTGTCTTCAAATACCGTTTGGGTGCATCCGGCACCATTCAGTTTGGCAGTAACATAAGAATGCCCTTCTGCTTTTGTCATGCCTTCCAGGTTATAATTCATGACAATTCTCTGGCGGAAAGGTTCGTGGATACTTAGGCGCAGGGTACTGTTGAGCTGTGGCAGGCCACAGAGGAGGACAACCGCCCGGTCTTTGGAATCCATTTCAAAGTTGAACAGCATTTTTAAGTCATTGAGCACAGCGTTTCCGATATAGTTTGCTTCATCTATGATGATGACAGGCGTCTGTCGTTTTTCAAGTACCAGACGGTTGATCTCATCCTGGATGATCTTGAAGTTATCGGTCTTGCGGAATGCAGGCTGGGCTCCAAGTTCCTCGGCCAGATTCCGGTAAAAATCATTTACCGTCAGGGTGGAAAGACTGGAATAAACTACTTTATAAAGGGAAGGGTTCAGTCCACAAGCCCAGTTTCTGACAGCAGTGGTCTTTCCCCTTCCGGCACTTCCGGTCAGGAGTCCAAAGCCTTTAGTGGCAAGCAGGTAGTTCAGACGGAACAGAACCTCCTTGTATTCCTGTGTTTCTACAAGGACTTCCTTTGAGTTCTTTAGGAAAGGATTGAATTCCAATCCGTATCTTGCAGTGTATTCCATGCTCATTCATCTCCTTTGCATAAGCGTACTTTTTCTCTTTTTATCAATGCGTTTTCGGTTTTGTTGAGAAGCCGGATCGGTGTCAATGTCCCGTCAGCTTCCACAATGAAGATATCTTTCATATCCGGGGAATAGCGCAGGCGGATACGCTGCCGTGCAAAACGATAATCAACTTCGTATTCAATCTGGTCGATGACGATCACACTGTCAGCAGATACCCGGCGTTCGATCTCCAGAAGGAAATTTTGTCGGATGTCTTCCTCAGAAAGCCTGCGGATCTGCTCTGGTTCCGAGAAGAAACGGTCCTGTGGGGAACATCCACGGAGGGAAGAATGGGGGGATTGGTTGTATTGCTGGACAAAAGCATACAGACTGCCCCTCAGCTCTTCCAGTGAATGGAAATCCCGCATGTCAAGGGTTGCCATCCACTGGTCCTTCATTGTCCGGAACCAGCGTTCGATCTTGGCTTTTCCGGTGGGGGTGTAGGGCTGGCAGTAGCTGAGTGTTGTGCCGATTCTTGCGGCAAGGAGTTCCATCTGTCTGTTTTTATAAGATTTACCATTGTCAAAGTTGAAGACTTTTGGGCGTCCATACTTTGCTATGGCTGATCTCATGACCGACATCAGGTTGATAAAGTTATCATGATAGAACACATCAATTCCGGTAATGAACCGGCTGGCATCATCGATCAGGGCAAGGATATAGACCCGGTGTTTTTTGCCATACAGATCTGTAAGGCGGGGACCGACACTGCTGTCCCCGCACCAGACTTCGTTGATATGTGGGCGCTCATAGCGGCGCATATCCTTGTTTGGTGTCTGCCGGAGTTCCAATTGAAGCCGGTTCACAAAGCGGCTGACGGTGGATTCGGATACCTGTCCGTTTATTACAGAGCCATCGGATTTCAGCTGCCTGTAAATAGCGGCCGCAGACATGCGTGGATAGTTGGTCTTGAAATACCGGATTCTCTCCTGAAGTTCTTCGTCAAGCTTGCGGCTCATGCCGGCATCTGAGCGCCCTTTCGGGACGAGACCTTCAAAACCATGGTTCTGATAGTCCAGATACCATTTTTCAATGGTGGCGGGAGCATAATGATGGAGCTTCCCATCGGGGCCCAAGAGTCCTTTTGCAGAGATTTCTGTGTAAAAAGCGGTCTTGCTAGGATAACGTTCATCAAGACCAGCAATAATAGGTGCGATGGCACCATAGCGCATCAGTGCGATTTCCTGTTGTTTTTCCTGTTTCATAAGTTTCAACTGCCTCCTTTTTCTAAAGGATAAGGGATAAACCAGGATCTGTCGTGTAAGGTTATGTTGGAAGAACAAAAAGTTTATTGGAGACGGATTTAATCTGCATGAACTGTCTGGAAAAGAAGGAAAAGCATGCGGAGATCAGGCTGGGGAGGTCAGGGAGGTGGAGCCTCATGGAGAGCAGCCGCTGTTTCCAATGCAGCCGGTAGTTCCGGATTATGGATTTCAGGTTGTTTTCATCCACACAATACTGTTCTGCCAGTATGTTCCGGAATCCGGTGTCATGTTCATAAGCCTGGATCAGACGGACGTGCAGAACCAGAGGGATCTGTGAATAAGGGACCATAGATGAAAGGAACAGTGCGTGGGTATGCCCACAGACTTTGCAGTACACACGAACGACTGAAAGAGAGAGGATCCTGTCAGTAAGCTGGATCTTGCGTCTGTAAGAGCCATAACGGATGAGACAGCCGGAGTGGCCACAGATACAGGAAACAAGGTTAAGATCAAGAGAATCTATCGTTTTATTGTAAAAATCCTGAGAAATAAGGTTGTAGTTTTCTGTTTTAATTGTTATCATAGGTATGTATGAATGTAGCGTAAGCTATGTTTGGGTGAAAGCAGAAATCAAACTTTGGTCGGGGAGGTTTCTGCTTTTTTATTTCACGGTTACAAAACCATATGATAACACAAGAGGTCTCAGGATAAAACAATCTGATGGAAAATACGTCAGATTCCCTTATGCCAAGACCTCTTTTATTATGCCTTAAAAGCGAAAAAATAGTTTGTTATAGTGTGCCTGATAATAAGGGAACACCTTTATATTCCCGATAGGGAAAATTACCAGGTATGTTTAATTTTTCACAGGCTGCTCCATTGTTTATTTTATCCAGTATCTTTTTCGCAAACTGTGCCAGTTCTTTCTGATCTGATTTGTCTGGACGTCCTGTTGCAAACTGGTGCATAATGGAGTGTTCTGCAACAGCTGTAATTGCTGCTGCACAGTAGAAGCCCTTATTTTCAACAAATTCTGAAAGTTCTCTAACAGTATCATCATAAGCCCTGTTGCCATAAGATACAACCAGTATCGCTTTGGTGTTGTTTCCCTGAAAATTTTTTATCCGTTCCAAGGCAACAGACGGAACTCTGCCGCCGTAGGAGGGAACACCAATAATGCAAACATCATCTGGGGCAAAGTTTTGGTGAAAATCCTGTTCTCTTTTGCTTAAATCAAATTCATGATAGTTTCCAAATTCATTTGCAATTACTTTTACAATTGTTTCCGTACTGCCTGTCGGACTAAAATAAATAGCATATACTTTCATGTTTATAGCCGCCTTTCTCGTTCTTTCATACAAAGCTTTAACATAGGTTCAACCTGTTGCCAGAACAGGATAACTGGTTTAACAGTTGAATCCTTAAAGTCAATGTAATAATAATTCTTTGTTCCTTCTCGCCGCATACAGATAATGCCTGCATCCAGTAATACTTTAAGATGATGGGATACTGCTGAACGGGAAACATGGCTTTTCTTTTGAATATCTCCAACTCGAATACCGCCCATTCCTCCAGCTTCAATGAGAGTCAATAAGATTTCCTGCTGTACCTCGTCGCCTAAAATTGTCATAATTGGTCTGGCAAGATTATAGTTTTCGATAAATTTAGCTTTTACTAAAGCAAAATCATTTTCCATCTTGTTTCTCCTATGGTCAATCTACATGAATCATTATATCTTTCATGAAAGTTAAATTCAACATTGGTAGCGCAAATAAAGACCATTATGTATTCTGATAAAATTTAAGGGAGTTTGGTTTTTTACAGTTGTTCTTTTCACAGTTTGCGAGTATTGAATTATGAAAAGTGCACAAAAATAAACTGTCAAATATGACTAAAATGACGAAAAAAACAAATAGTGTTGACAATGTAAGGGATAGGGCATATACTAACCTTAGATTTGTTAATCTAATTGACAAATAAAACTAATGAACTAATAATCGATTATTTAGCGCGTAACAGAAAACATCAATGGATAACGAGGAGACGGGTATGAGAAAAAAAATACATAAGAGAATCAGCTTACTTATGGCTGCCTGCATGACAGCAGGAATGATGGGCAGCGTAAACGTTCAGGCAGAATCTCTTTACAAGCAGGAAGACTTTGCAAATGTTCTGGATGTAACTGCAAGAATGGATGAGACTGCTTACGGATACTATGAAACAGATAAATATAATATTTTTTCTGATATGGGTGCATGGCATGGCTATCATCTTCACACATTAGATTCCGTAGATACATATGGAGGATTTGCCGGACCGCATATTATCGGACAGGATATAGGAATGAATTTATCAGACTGCATCAGCCGTCTGAAACTGAAAAAAGCAGACGGAGAAGAAATCAACCTTAAAGATGCAAGAACATATGTGGCGTATTATCCTGGAAAATTGATGCAGTATTACGAAGAAAGAGACCAATATAAAGTAACACTCGAGCTTATCTTTGCAAGTGGAAGAACAAACTATGTTCGTACAACAATTGAAAATTATTCAGATGAACCACTTGTTCTTGATGTGGCATGGGATGGAAAAGTTTTTGACCACAATAATATGTGGGGAGAAGCTTATCCTACAAATGCTGCTTTCGAAGATTGTGAAAATGGTGTACAGGTAGGATTTTCCGAGTATTCTGATGCGTGGACAACGACAGAGGATACAAAATATACTATCCGTCACAGCGAAAATGTAACAACAGAAATTGCAGAAGATAAGATGAGTTACGTTTCCAAATTGAATGAGCCTGTAACGGTAGAAAAAGGAACACCATATGTAACTTATACAGCAGAAAGTTATACTTTCACAGCAGATGAGGCGGCAGAAGAGGCAAAAGTGGTAGATGGTCTTTTTGCAGAGCCTGAAAAACCTTTCGAGGACAACCGTACAAGATGGCAGGGATACCTGGATAAAACATTTGATAAAGAAGACGGTGTTCCGAAACCATATAAAAATGCAACAGTGAAGGCAATGGAAACACTGATTACCAACTGGAAGAGCCCTGCAGGAAAGTATAAACACAGTGGTTTGACACCTTCTATGTCTTATGTATGGTTTAACGGTGTATGGGGATGGGATACATGGAAAAATGCTGCAGGTCTTGCAGAATTTGATCCTCAGGTTGCGGCAGATGGAATCAGATGTATGTTTGATTACCAGATTCAGGAAGACGATCCTGTACGTCCTCAGGATGCAGGAACAATTTTTGACTGCTTTACTTATAAAGAAGGTTCTGAGAACTTTAGAAATTCCAAACCGCCTCTTGCTGCATGGGGAGTATGGAAAGTATATCAGGAAGGCGGAGACAAAGCATTCCTTGAAGAGATGTATCCTAAGTTGACGGCATATCACGATTGGTGGTATACTAACCGTGATACAGACCAAAATGGTGTTGCAGAATACGGCGGCATGGTTGACAACGCGCATTATCAGAAAGATGAAGATGGAAATATCCTGAAGGATGAAAACGATAAACCGTTATTAAATGTGGAAAACATTATTGAAGCTGCTGCATGGGAAAGCGGTATGGATAACGCAACTCGTTTTGACCAGGAAGGAAACGGACCGGACGATATCGGCGTACTTGTATATGAAAATAAAAATGCAGAGGGAGAAGTAGTTGGATATTCTCTCAATCAGGAATCAGTAGACTTGAATGCAATGCTTTATGCAGAAAAAGGCTTCCTGAAATCTATAGCAGAAGAACTTGGAAAAACAGAAGATGCTGCAAAATATGAAGAAGAAGCTGCTGTTCTTGCAGATTACATTAATACAAATATGTGGGATGAGGAAACTGGATTCTATTATGATTTACAGATTAATGAAGACGGTTCTGAAAAGAAAATCCTGACAAACAGAGGCAAGGGAACAGAAGGCTGGCTGCCTCTCTGGGCTAAATTAGCACCGGCAGACAGAGCAGAGAAGGTAAAGGATAACATGATGGATGAAGGTAAATTCAACCTGAGAGTACCGATGCCGACAGCATCTTTTGACAATGATAAGTTTAATCCATATCGTTATTGGAGAGGACCTGTATGGCTGGATCAGGCATTATACGGAGTTGAGGCTCTTCAGAACTACGGATATGAAGAAGAAGCAACAGAGCTGGCATATAAACTTTTCGATGGAGCAGAAGGTGTGCTGACAGATGGTCCGATTCATGAAAACTATAATCCGGTTACAGGAGAGGGACTTCATACTAAGAACTTCTCATGGTCTGCAGCTGCATACTATATGTTATACAAGAATGCATTAGCAGAAACAAATCCATCTACTCAGACAGGACTGGAAATGAAATAAAGAGATAATGAAAGGGTGCTGTACAGGATGTACAGCGCCCTTTTTTTAGTAGGGGGAATTGAATGACTACAGAAAAAAGTATTAATCAGGAAAAACAGCAAAAAATTAACCGTACGCTTGTATTAAGGCTTGTACGTCAGGAAAAGCTTGCGTCGAGGGCGGAAATTGCGAAACTTTCCGGACTGCAGAGAGCAACGATCACAAATATAGTAAAAGAGTTAATAGAGTTGGGGATTGTGGTAGAAGACGGGCTTTTAAGCGGAGATAAAGGGCGCAGATCCATTGGAATCCGGATTAACGGAGAAAAATTCTGTGTGGCAGGAGTTATGGTCACGAGAGAATATTTTGGGGTAAGCCTTATTGGGCTTTCCGGGGAGATACGAGATACAAGATACTTTAAAATGGAAGAAACAGACTCGGTATCGGAAAGTATCAGACGGATTACAACAGAGATACACGGTATGATAGAAGCACATAAGCAGGAGTTTCAGACGTTAGCTGTTGGAGTGGCCGTACCGGGACCATATAAAATGGACGGGGACGAGGTTGTGTTTGTCACGAACCTGGTCGGATGGGATGGAAGTCCGATCAGTTCACTTTTGCAGGCAGATTTTAATATTCCGGTTTATATTGAAAATGATGCCAATGCGGGGGCTTTTGCGCAGTTGTGGAATTATGAAAAAAGTCTTTCCAGAAAAGATATGGCTTATATCGTAGCCGGACAGGGAATTGGCTGCGGAATTATTTCAAATGGCGTGCTTTTAAAAGGCGCGTTGGGAATTGCAGGGGAAATTGGTCATACTACGATCGATTATTGTGGACCGCGGTGCGAATGCGGGAATTACGGATGTCTGGAAATGTATTGTTCCCTGCTTGTTTTTAAGAAAAATATACGTACTCGTTTGGCGAAGGGGGAAGAATCCTGTGTTCGGGAAGAATATGAAAAGAAAGGATTCCTGACACAGAGTATGTTAAAGAATGCAATGGAAAAAGGAGACAGCCTGGTTAAGGAAGAGTTTGATAAAATGTGTGAATATCTGGCTGTCGGTATTATAAATGTTATTAACCAGCTGAATCCGGAGCTTGTAATTATAGGAGACAGTCTTGCAGAAATTGGCGGTGAATATATGCTTACAAAAATCAAAAGAAAAATACAGGAGCGTGTCCGGCCGATTATATGGGATAATCTGCAGATAGAGTTAAATGAAATACCGGAAAATCCGATCCTTGTGGGAGCGGCAGCCATTGCAGCCCAGCGCGTATTCGAAAATCCGGCGGAATTTATAAAATAAGAGTGATATTTCTGTTTATACTGGACTTTTTCCGGCATAATTTTCAGTTGAAGTTTACAAATACATATAGTATCATAAGAACTAATGGAAATAAAAAGGGGAGGAATCCCTACATATCGAACGTGAAAATTCCATAAAAAACAGAAAGGAAGAAATGAAAATGAAGAAAACAGCACTTGTTATTATGGCTGCGGGAATGGGAACCCGGTTTGGAAAGGGGATTAAGCAGCTTGCACCTGTAGGACCAAAGGGAGAAATCATCATGGATTACTCTATTCGTGATGCTTTGGAAGCGGGGTTTAACAAAGTTGTTTTCATTATCCGCAAGGATATTGAGGACGAGTTTCGTAAAGTGATTGGCGAGAGAATCGAGAAAATCACAGAAGTGGCGTATGCATTCCAGGATATGGAAGATATTCCGGAGGGTTTTTCTGTTCCGGACGGACGTACAAAACCGTGGGGGACCGGTCATGCAGTTCTGGCAGCCAAAAAAGTTTTGGACGAGCCGTTTGCAGTAATTAATGCAGATGATTATTATGGAAAAGAAGCATACGTAAAAGTACATGATTATCTTGTGGGAGACCAGCCGGAAGATGGAAAACTTCATATTTGTATGGCCGGTTTCCGTCTTGGAAACACATTGAGCGATAATGGAAGCGTGACAAGAGGAATCTGCCATATTGAAAATGGACAGCTTACCGGAGTGGCAGAAACACATAACATATATAAGACAGAAACAGGTGCGGAAGAGAGAAAGGAAGACGGAAATTCTCAGGTTCTTGATATAAAAAGTCTCGTATCTATGAATATGTGGGGACTGACACCTGCATTTATGGAAACTCTGGAGACTGGTTTTGTGGAATTTCTGACAGGAATTGAGCCGGGAGATATTAAAAAAGAATACCTTTTGCCAGAGCTTGTTGACCGTCTGATCCATTCCGGAAAGGCACAGGTGGATGTGTTGGAAACAAAAGACGAATGGTTTGGTGTGACTTATCAGGAGGATAAGGAGACAGTGATGGCGGCGTTCCGCGCACTGACAGAAGCCGGTGTATATCCGGACGGTTTATATGATTAAAGAAGATAGGTAGGCGCTAAAATATGCCCGACGAATTGTTTTGCACTTTGTGCTCCCATAATTCTGCCGGGCATGAGAAAATATTGTGCAAAAAAAAAGAATGATGTGACAAATTCTCTCAAGTGTGGTAATATGGCTTTGGAATAAAAATCGAATTTTTCAAGCGAGGGAGAAATTATTATGGGAAAATATTTTGGGACAGACGGATTCCGTGGAGAAGCAAATGTGCAGCTTACAGTTGACCATGCCTTTAAAGTAGGCCGTTATGTAGGCTGGTATTACGGAAGAGATCATAAGGCAAAAATTGTTATTGGTAAAGATACACGAAGAAGCAGCTATATGTTTGAATATGCGCTTGTAGCAGGTCTTACTGCTTCAGGAGCAGATGTATATCTTCTTCATGTAACGACAACACCAAGTGTTTCCTATGCAGTACGTACAGAAGATTTTGACTGCGGAATTATGATTTCGGCAAGCCACAATCCGTTTTATGATAATGGAATTAAACTTCTTAATGGAAACGGACAGAAAATTGAGGCAGAAATTGAAGAAAGAATTGAAGCATATCTTGACGGAGAGATTGAGGAGCTTCCGCTTGCCAAAAAAGAAGAGATTGGAAGAACTGTAGATTTTGCTTCCGGAAGAAACCGTTATATCGGTTATCTGATTTCTATTCCGAGCCGTGATTTTAAGAAGATGAGAGTTGGTCTTGACTGTTCCAACGGTTCTTCTTCAGCTATTGCCAAGAGTGTATTTGAAGCGCTTCAGGCAAAAACTTATGTAATTCATAATGAGCCGGATGGAACAAACATCAACGAGGGCTGTGGTTCTACTCATATTGAAGAGTTACAGCGCTTTGTGGTGGAGAAAGGTCTTGATATAGGCTTTGCCTATGATGGAGATGCGGATCGCTGTATTGCAGTAGACCACAGAGGAAATGTGATTGATGGAGATAAAATTCTTTATGTCTGCGGAAAATATTTAAAAGAGCAGGGTAAATTAAAGGGCAATACTGTTGTCACAACTGTAATGTCAAATATGGGACTTTATAAAGTTTTTGAAAGAGAAGGAATTTCCTATGAGCAGACAGCAGTAGGCGACAAGTATGTGGCGGAAAACATGATGGAAAATGGATACAGCATCGGTGGAGAGCAGTCCGGTCATGTGATTTTCAGCCGTTATGCACAGACAGGTGACGGAATTTTAACTTCTCTTATGCTTATGGAAGCGTGTGTGGAGAAAAAAGCGACACTTTGTGACCTGGCGAAAGAGATGAAAGTATATCCACAGCTCCTTAGAAATGTCCGTGTGTCAGATAAGAAGGCTGCCAGAGAAAATCCGGAGGTTGTGAAAGCTGTGGAGGCTGCAGCCAAAGCGCTTGGAGAGGACGGTCGTATTCTCGTAAGAGAAAGCGGAACAGAACCTCTTATCCGTGTCATGGTAGAGGCAAAAACAGACGAGCTTTGCCAGGAACATGTAGAAAATGTAATAAAAGTAATGGAAGCCCAGGGGCTTATTGCAGAATAACAGTATTTAAAGGAAAAGTATGGATACCAGAAAGAGACAAAAAAGAAAAATGGCAGCTGTACTGGCTGTATGTACAGGAATGGTTCTGTTTGCAGGATGCGGCGGCGAAAATGGAAAAATATATGAACAGGCAGGAAAAGATCTGGAGCAGGGAAGCTATCAGTATGCTCTGGAGGGATACAATACCTGTATACAAAATGAAACAAAGCTTCCGAAATCCTACAGAGGGGCAGGGCTTGCCAGCCTTCGCATGGGAAATTATGAGCAGGCAATTACGTATTTTACAGATGCTCTTGGCTGTGAGAAGGTGGGGAAATCTCTGGAAAGGGATATACTTTCCTACAGAGCGACTGCATATTTAAAATCGGGACAGTATGAGAAGGCGATGGCAGACTGCCAGACACTTTCAGCAGAATATTCTATGGATGCAGATACGTATTTTCTTACAGGAAAAGTTGCGCTTGCAATGGATTCTTATGCGGAGGCAGACGGGAATTTTGAGCAGGCTTACAGTGAAGATTCTACATATGAAACGGCAATCCGCATCTATCAGGCATATCTGGAAAAAGATATGGAGGCGGACGGTACACGTTACCTAGAAGCTGCCCTGACAACAGAGCCTAAGAGTGCACAGGATTACTGTGACAGAGGACGGGTTTACTATTATATGGAAGATTACGAAAATGCGCAGAAAGAATTGACAGAGGCTGTCGGCAAAGAGAGCACAGAGGCGCTGATTCTCCTTGGCATGGTATATACGGAGCAGGGAGATACAGAAAATGCGAGAACAATGTATCAGCAGTATATTAATGAAGCGGAAAATGGAGCGAAGGGTTATAATGGTCTTGCGCTCTGCGATATAGCGGAAGGCGACTATGATTCTGCTCTTTCCAACATTTCCAGCGGCATTCCAAGCGCTACCACAGAGGAAATGCAGAGTTTGCTTTTTAATGAGATTGTAGTTTATGAGAAAAAGCTGGATTTTGCAACTGCACAGCAGAAGGCGCAGGAATATGTGGAAATGTTTCCGGATGATACGGCTGCGCAGAAAGAGCTTGCATTTTTAAAAACCCGCACAGGACAGTAAAGTTTCAGCTGCACAAAAAGGAATATAGTTTTTACAGGATAAGATGACAGGGGCATCTGCAATTTACTGCAGATGCCCCTTGTTATGATATGGATTTTTCCCCTACACCTCGCTGCCTGAATGTGCTATAATCTCTCTACAGGACATTTTGAAGGAGAAACGAATGGAATATTTTAAAGAAATTGAAGAGAGAGTCATTCTCGTTGGTGTTCAGATGAACGACGGGGAGGATACAGAGGAATCTTTAGAGGAGCTTTCCGAACTTGCAAAAACAGCAGGGGCACAAACTGTAGGAACGATTATACAAAATCGTGAGGCAGTTCACCCGGGCACTTACATTGGAAAAGGAAAAATAGAAGAAGTGCGCTCTCTTGTGCTTGCAATGGACGCAAACGGCGTAATATGCGACGATGAGCTTTCTCCGGCACAGCTTAATAATTTGGAGAGAGAGCTTGACTGCAAGGTAATGGACAGAACTCTTTTGATCCTTGATATTTTTGCCCGCCGTGCAGTGACCAGTGAAGGCAAAATTCAGGTGGAGCTTGCGCAGCTTCGCTATAGAAGCGCTCGACTTGTAGGACTTCGCGAGTCCCTTTCAAGACTGGGAGGAGGAATTGGTACAAGAGGACCAGGAGAGAAAAAACTGGAAACCGACAGACGCCTTATCCGAACCAGGATTTCCGCTTTAAAAGAAGAATTAAAGCAGGTAGAGAAGCACAGAGAGCTGATTCGAGGAAAAAGAGCAAAAGGAAATTTAAAGACAGCCGCGATTGTGGGGTATACAAACGCAGGAAAATCCACGCTTTTAAATGTGCTTACAGGAGCAGAGGTATTATCTGAGGATAAACTGTTTGCAACCCTTGATCCCACAACAAGACTTCTGGAGCTTTCCGACGGACAGCAGATTCTTCTCACAGACACAGTAGGATTTATCAGAAAGCTTCCCCATCATCTTGTAGAAGCGTTTAAGAGTACGCTTGAGGAAGCAAAATACGCCGATTATATTATCCACGTAGTGGATTCTTCCAATCCGCAGGCAGAAAAACAAATGCACATTGTATATGAAACCCTTCGGGAACTGGGTGCTGTAGGAAAACCTGTCATTACCCTTTTTAACAAGCAGGATAAAACAGAGACAGAGCAGATTCGTGATTTCAAAGCAGACCACACTCTTAAAATTTCCGCAAAGACAGGAGAAGGTCTGGAAGAATTTAAAGAGCTTCTTGGGGAACTTCTCTCAGAGGGAATGATTTATGTGGAACGCGTTTTTCCATACCAGGAGGCAGGAAAAATTCAGTTGATCCGTGAGAGAGGGCAGCTTCTTTCAGAGGAATATACAGAGGCTGGAATCGCGGTAACCGCACGTGTTCCGAAAGAAATTTACGCATACGTTATATAGGGAAAAACACCATATAATGGGACTTTGATGAAATGAGTCCACAATATATGGTGTTTTTTTGTGTTGACGGAGGCAAAGGAGTCTGCTACAATATTCCTACAGCGTCTTTATCAAACAGGCGATAGGGACAGAACTAAATATGTTTTTTATATAAGAATGGGGGCTTTCTTACCATGTTTCAGGTAGTAAAAAGAGATGGAGAAATTGCGGATTTTCAGATGGAAAAAATCACAGCCGCAATTCACAAAGCTTTTGATGCAAAGGAGAAACATTACAGTGAGGATATGATTGAACTTATGGGGCTTCGTGTGACCTCAGACTTTCAGGGGAAGATCCAGGACGAAAAAATTTCTGTGGAGGATATTCAGGACAGTGTGGAAAATGTACTGATCCAGGCGGGATATTCGGATGTTGCGAAGGCATACATTCTGTACCGTAAGCAGAGGGAAAAAGTTCGCAACATGAAATCTACAATTCTGGATTACAAAGAAATTGTCAACAGTTATGTAAAAGTGGAGGACTGGCGTGTAAAAGAGAATTCTACAGTTACGTATTCCGTAGGTGGACTGATTTTAAGCAATTCCGGCGCAGTTACTGCCAATTACTGGCTGTCAGAGATTTATGACAACGAAATCGCAGAGGCACACAGGAATGCAGACATTCACATCCATGACCTTTCTATGCTCACAGGCTACTGTGCAGGCTGGTCATTAAAACAGTTAATAAAAGAAGGGCTTGGAGGCATTGAAGGAAAAATTACCTCTTCTCCTGCAAAGCATTTAAGTGTTCTCTGCAATCAAATGGTCAATTTCCTGGGAATTATGCAGAACGAGTGGGCAGGAGCGCAGGCATTTTCTTCTTTTGATACGTATCTCGCTCCATTCGTAAAAGCAGATAACCTTTCCTATCCGGAAGTAAAAAAATGCATTGAATCTTTTATTTACGGAGTAAACACACCAAGCCGTTGGGGAACGCAGGCACCGTTTTCCAATATTACACTTGACTGGACGGTTCCAGACGATCTGGCGGAGCTTCCGGCAATTGTGGGCGGAAAAGAGATGGATTTTAAATATAAAGACTGCAAAAAAGAGATGGATATGGTAAACAAAGCCTTCATAGAGACGATGATAGAGGGCGATGCAAATGGAAGGGGCTTTCAGTATCCCATCCCGACTTATTCCATTACAAAGGAATTTGACTGGTCTGACACAGAAAATAACCGTCTTTTATTTGAAATGACAGCAAAATACGGAACACCGTATTTTTCAAATTATATTAACAGCGACATGAAGCCGAGCGACATCAGAAGCATGTGCTGCCGCCTCCGTCTTGACCTTCGTGAGCTCCGCAAAAAAAGTGGAGGATTTTTCGGCTCAGGAGAGAGCACAGGTTCTGTGGGGGTAGTTACTATTAATATGCCGAGGATAGCGTATCTTTCCAAAACACCGGAGGAATTTTATCATCGTCTTGACCATATGATGGATATAGCGGCCCGTTCCCTCCATATAAAGAGAGAAGTCATCGGACGTCTCCTTGAGGAAGGGTTATACCCTTACACAAAACGGTATCTGGGAAGCTTTGACAACCATTTTTCCACGATTGGTCTTGTGGGAATGAATGAGGCAGGACTGAATGCCTGCTGGCTGGGCTGTGACATGACAGATACGAAAACACAGCAGTTTACGAAAGATGTGTTAAATCATATGAGGGAGAGACTTTCTGATTATCAGGAAGAGTATCCGGGCGAGCTTTTTAACCTTGAGGCGACACCTGCAGAATCGACTGCTTACCGCCTTGCAAAGCATGACAGAAAGCGTTGGCCGGATATTCGCACAGCAGGAAGTAAGGGAGATACTCCTTATTATACAAACAGTTCTCATCTTCCTGTGGAATTTTCAAGCGATATTTTTGATGCGCTTGATATTCAGGATGAGCTTCAGACATTGTACACATCCGGAACTGTGTTCCACGGATTCTTAGGAGAAAAGCTTCCGGACTGGAAGGCGGCAGCCTCTCTTGTACGGAAAATCGCAGAAAATTACAGATTGCCTTATTACACAATTTCTCCTACGTATTCTGTATGCCAGGAACATGGATATATAAGCGGAGAACATTTTACCTGTCCGAAATGCGGCAAAAAAGCAGAGGTTTACAGCAGAATCACAGGATATTATCGTCCGGTTCAGAATTGGAACGATGGAAAAGCACAGGAATATAAAAACAGAACTCTTTATGATGTGGCGCACTCACAGCTTAAAAAAGTGCATACAAGCGTTGTGACCATGACGGAAGACGATGTAAAGATCCAGCCTGTGGAAACACATAAATATCTTTTTACGACAAGTACCTGTCCAAACTGCCGGATGGCGAAAAAGATTCTTGAGGGCGAAAATCTGGAAATTATTGATGCGGAAGAAAATCCGGACATGGCAAGAGCATTTGGGATCATGCAGGCGCCTACTCTTGTTGTTACAGACGGGGAGCATACGAAGAAGTATGTAAATGCCTCCAATATCCAAAAATATGTAGACGAGGAAGGGGAGAGCTGATGGGAAAAGAAATACCTTACAAAATTTACCTTGAAGAAAACGAGATGCCGAAAGCCTGGTATAATCTGCGGGCAGATATGAAGAACAAGCCTGCGCCTCTCTTAAATCCAGAGACAAAAAAGCCCATGACACCGGAAGAGCTTGGTGTTGTCTTCTGTGACGAGCTGGTTCGTCAGGAGCTTGACGATACCACTCCTTATATTGAAATTCCGCAGGAAATACGGGATTTTTATAAGATGTACCGCCCGTCTCCTCTTGTGCGCGCTTACTGTCTTGAAAAGAAGCTGGATACTCCGGCGAAGATTTATTATAAATTTGAGGGCAATAATACAAGCGGAAGCCACAAATTAAATTCTGCTATTGCCCAGGCGTATTATGCAAAAAAGCAGGGTCTAAAAGGCGTGACAACAGAGACAGGAGCAGGCCAGTGGGGAACAGCGCTTTCTATGGCCTGTGCATATCTGGAACTGGAATGTCATGTGTATATGGTAAAATGTTCTTATGAGCAGAAACCTTTTCGCCGGGAAGTTATGCGTACTTACGGCGCACAGGTAACTCCGTCGCCTTCTGAGACGACAGAGGTGGGAAGAAAAATCTTAAGAGAATTTCCAGGAACAAGCGGAAGTCTTGGCTGCGCCATTTCCGAGGCAGTGGAGGCAGCAGGTGCAAAGCCGGGATACCGTTATGTGTTGGGAAGCGTACTAAATCAGGTGCTTCTTCACCAGTCTGTGATTGGACTGGAAACAAAGGCGGCTCTTGATAAATATGGAATTGTTCCGGATATGATTATCGGCTGTGCAGGAGGCGGTTCTAACCTGGGCGGTTTGATTTCCCCATTTATGGGAGAAAAAATCCGAGGGGAAAGAGATTATCAGTTTATTGCAGTAGAGCCAGCGTCCTGTCCTAGCTTAACAAGAGGAAAATTTGCGTATGATTACTGTGACACGGGTATGGTTACGCCACTGGCAAAAATGTGTACTCTGGGAAGCGGCTTTATTCCTTCTGCAAGTCATTCCGGGGGACTTCGTTATCATGGCATGAATCCTGTCCTTTCCCAGCTCTATGCAGATGGACTTATGGAAGCGCGTTCTGTGACACAGACGGAAGTCTTTGAGGCGGCACAGCAGTTTGCAAAGGTGGAAGGAATCCTCCCTGCACCGGAAAGCTCTCATGCAATCCGGGCAGCAATAGACGAGGCTCTCAAATGCAAAGAGACAGGAGAGGAGAAGACAATCGTCTTCGGTCTTACCGGAACAGGATATTTCGATATGGTTGCCTATGGAAAATATAATGATGGAGAAATGTCAGATTACATTCCTACAGATGAAGAACTGGAAAAAGGATTTGCAGGTCTTCCGGAAATCTGAGCAGAGAATTTGAGATTGCAGCGTAGAAACCCGGGCTTTTAACAGAAAGTTTAGCCCGGGTTTTTCTTTTTCATTTGCTGGGTTCGTTCTTATAAGTCTTTTTCATTTTCTTTTACGGGCGGCTTTGCTGTGAAATCAAAAATATCACGGTAGGCGTCCCATTCGTCTCTGTCTGCGGCTGCCTGGTACATAAGCCCTGTGCATTCTGTACAGGCATTTGTATCCAGATAATTTTCATAAGAAATTCGGTAAGGATTGTCTGTATTTTCTTTTTTTGGGTCCATTTCTGCACCTCCTTCTATCTGAACTAAAAAATAGTATATGAAGGGCAGAGAGAATATATACGGAATAGATTTCGATATTTTTACGACAAAAAAATATTGAAATTTTTACAAATTGTGCTATAATCAGCTTAAATAAATAATAGCGAAGTAGGATTTTATGCGTTAAGTGTTCATTGGCTGGGGAGTCGCCGTGAAACGAAAAGCAGGATAGATGCTTACGATATAATT
>ENA-ORSX01000991-ORSX01000991.1-human-gut-metagenome-genome-assembly--contig:-NODE-991-length-23412-cov-4.466584_pt1 | contig 23412 bp, 22 predicted proteins | sample MGYA00241904_ERZ509172 | MGnify/ENA primary metagenome ERZ509172 (study PRJEB26280, sample SAMEA2338795) | human gut metagenome | biome: human gut; feature: human-associated habitat; material: faeces...
GCAGCAGAATTTATGACTCTGTTTCTTTCTGTTTATTTCTTTTACAAGAAAAGAAATGTTTATCATTATATTTAAATGGGAAAGAGAGAAGGGGTATCATGCTCAATACCTCTTCTCTCTTTCTGTTCAATAACGAATATTTACAATTCCTATCTAAATTTCTATTGGCACTCCCAGTTCTACCGACTTATGAATTGCGGCTATAATTTGAGTATTTCTCAGTCCATCATCCTCTGTCGCTAAAGGTTTCAGCCCTCTTTCCAGTGTATCAATATAGCCATTTAACATATGTGCAGGAGGAGTGGTTAAATGTCCGTTTACCGAAGTTCCTAAAACTCTAGGATTAAAAAACTTTTCAGAAGCAGCCATTTTTACCATTTGTTCGCATAAATCAATATTTACACTACTTTTTTCTCCCACAATGTTCATCTTCTGGTCTGCTACCACAGGATATGTATCCGGTAAAACCCATGTTGTGGTAAAAACACCGGATGTATCATCCTCATAAGTTACAATCGCCTCTATTGAGTCGTAAGTATTAAGCCCTTGCTTTATCAATTTTTTCTTTACACCTGTTGCATATACCTTTTTTATTTCTTTTCCAGTATACCATGAAGCCATATCAATAATATGTGGAAATAAAAACCATGCAGGAGTTGATTTCCCTGCCCAAGGAAGCATTTCTCTCGGCACATATTCTGTATCATTCAACATTGCAGAGATGTTTAAAATATTTCCTATTTGCCCTGCTTCAATCATATTTTTCACATTAATGAAAGGAAGACTCCATCTATTTTCAAAAGCTACCAGACATTTCACCTTATTCTCTTTAATGACTTCCGACATCTCTTTGCACTCATCTACGGAAGTAGAAAATGGTTTTTCTACCATTATATTTAACTTATGTGTTGCTGCATAAATGACAGACTCTTTGTGCATAAAATCCGGAGTAGCGACAATCACCACATTTATATCTGCCTGTTCTATCATTTGTTTAAAATCTGTATACCCCTTAATCCCTTCCTTTTCATATTGTTCTAAAATTGTCCGATTTGTATCGCATACTGCATTTAACTGTGCACAAGGATTTTCCTTAATAACATTGGCATACATTTTTCCTCTAATTCCCATTCCAATAATTCCAAATTTTTGCATCTTCTGTACCTCCTCACTTATGATTTTCATCATACGCTTCCTGCATAATATCAAAGAGAATATAATCATCCACCGAGACCTCTTCCGTCAATCTTTCTGAGTCTAAAAATACTTTCTGTTGATTTTCGTAATATTTGCGAATTGTTCCGTCTTTTAATCCTTTTGCTACAAAATCTGAGGTTATCCAGTTTCCCGTATCCGTAGTTTCAAGCATCGTCTCTTCATCTGCTTCACAAGCTTGTGCTGTCCATTTTGCCACCTCTTCAATGTTTTCTGCACGATAATCCATTGCTTTTTGCAGTGCTCTTGTAAAACGTACTAAAACATCATGATTTTTTTCGGCAAATTCCTTTGTAGTGGCAAAACTATCCGGAAATGTTACCTTATCCACATATTCTTCATTTGTTGCCAATATAACAGCATTATCCCCCAGCTGTTTTTCAATTACTTTATTATTAGGCGCCCATGTTGCACAAGCATCAACACTGCCACTTACCATTGCAGACACCATTCCATTTGTATCCATCTCTACTGTTTCCACATCATCCATAGTCAGCCCTTCGCTTTCCAATGCTATGTGAAAAATTGCCTCTGCCGAAGTTCCTGCACTGGTAGCTACTCTTTTTCCTTTTAAATCTTTAATACTTTCAATTCCTTTTTCTTTATTTCCAATAATCGCATCTGCCAAGCTTGTACTGACTATTTGAAAAACTTCAGCCTGTCCCTCTGCACATAAAGCGTGCGCCCCATGTCCAATTTGACATATTTGTATATCCCCGGAAGCCATTGCCGCTATTTCAGGTGGACCGGATTGAAATTCTATGGTCTCTACTTCCAGACCCATTTCTTTAAAATATCCGTTTTTTTCAGCTACAATATAAAGTGCCGCACTTCCCAAATTAGGCATATACCCTGCTTTAATTTTAGCCGTTTCAAATTCTTCTGCTTGTTTTTTCGGTTCTTTTTCAATCATTTTATTATTGCTTTTTTCGTTTCCACAGCCTATGAAAGTCAACATTATACTCGCTATAATTCCTAAACTTATCATCCTCTTTTTTTTCATATTATCATTTCCTTTCTTCTTATTTTCGTACTTCCAGATATTCTTTATAAACTTCCGACCAAATATGATTTTTAATTTCTAAAAATCGAGGTGTCATTTTCGTCTCCTGCGTCCTAGGATAAGGAATATCTACGTCTACAATTTCTTTAATTCTTCCCGGACGTGCACTCATGATTACAACCCTTGTAGCAAGAATAATTGCTTCTTCTACATCATGTGTAATAAAAAAACAAGTTTTCTGTTCTTTTTCCCATGTTTCGATAAGTTCTGACTGAAGCTGTGTTCTTGTCTGTGCATCGAGTGCCCCGAAAGGTTCATCCATTAACAACACCTGCGGACGAGCCGCATATGCTCTGGCTATGGCAACCCTTTGCTTCATTCCACCTGACAGCTCTTTCGGATAAGAATGGGCAAATTGCTCTAAATCTACCATTCTTAAATACTTTAATGCTTCTTCTTCCAGTTCTTTTCCTTTCATTCCCTTTAATTTAGGTGCATATTCCACATTCTTCAATACAGTCAACCACGGAAATAAAGCATATTGTTGAAAGACAACTCCCCTTTCTACTCCGGTACCTTCTACTTCTTTTTCATTTACATAAATATGTCCTTCCGTAGGTTCTAATAATCCAGCCACCATGTTTAACAAAGTAGATTTTCCACAACCGGAAGGTCCTACGACACATATAAATTCATTCTCTTTTATTTCCATATTTACATTACTTAGAGCAAGCACTTCACCTTTACGTGTTTCATATTTTTTTACTACATTATCAATTTTTATTACTGTACGCCTGCTGTTTCCTGCCATCCGGTAAACCTCCTTTCTAAAAATCGAATAAGTTTTTCCATTATCAGCCCTATCACTCCAATAATTAAAATCCCCAGAAGTACCGTAGACATGTCATAGTATCCCTGTGCTTTTTGTATCATCATTCCTAATCCTTTAGAAGCTCCTGTAAGTTCTGCTGCTATTAAAGTTGTTAAAGATGCTGATAATCCAAGTCTTGCTCCTACTAAAATAAAAGGTGTGGAAGCGGGAATAACAATATCAAAAAATATATTGCGATTTCCTGCTCCTAAAACTCTGGCAGCTTTAATGAGTGTAGTATCTACGTTACAGACTCCCTGATAGATAGTCACCACCATAACCAGAAAAGAAGCTATAAAAATAACAATTACTTTTGCTTTCTCTCCCACGCCTGCGCCTGTAATAACCAGTGGAATATACGCAAGCGGAGGTATATTTCTTACAAACTGTATCCAAGGTTCCACAATTTTTCGAAACGGACCATACCACCCCATCAAGATGGCAATCGGTATAGATAAAACAAACCCGATGGAAAATCCTGCGATTACACGAAATAAACTAATTCCAACGTGTCCCCCTAAAGTTCCATCTTTTATCTTTGCTATTGCTGTTTTCATTACCTCCCATGGTTCAGCAAAAATAACACCTCCTGCTTTTGATGAAGCAATCAATACCCATAAAAGCAATGCTGTCATCAAAGAACAACACAACCAAACCCATGACGGAATTCTTAACACAGCTCTTTTTTTCTTTTTTCCCATAAGTGATACCCCCTTATTTATCTTTCTTTATCATAAGCATATCACTTTATTTTTTTTATAACAGTATGAAGTTTTTTCATACTGTTTTCTTTATATTTTTGTATTATTATATAAATATACACTTTATTTATTGTTATCATTGAAAATTTAACAAATATTATATATAATATATCCAAAAACAGACACGAAGAGAGGTGAATTTATGTTATTTTTAGTATTACTGCTCTTTCTCATTTTATCTGTCATGCTGGTAGCTATAAAAAAAGAAAAAAATGCTTGGATTATCTTAGTTTTATGTATTACTTTTCTATTAATGCTCACCGGAATTATTATTTATTTTGCAAAAACAGGCGGTCTGACAACAGAACAAAGACGTTTTTTCTTTTTAAATAATCAAATTCAGCAAAAAATTTCCTACTTAAACCTCTCCTTACCTCAGGTTGGCTATATGATAGCAATAGGCCGATACCTGTTTCCCATGTTTTTGCTTTTACTGTCATGGGAATATAATTATACAGCTTCACAGCCTCAGTATAAAAAATATCAATGGACGATTATTATCTTACCGGCATTAAGCCTTTTTATTTATTATCCGGATATTTTTTGGAATACATTTAGTGTAAACTCATATATGCAAAAAATCTTAATCCTATTTATGATAACTTGGATTTTAATTTATGTGATATTTTCTATCGGTTTACTTTTACAGGAATATTTTTGTTCTACTATTCGTTTCTTTAAAAAACCTTTTAGAAATATTATCTTTTTTCTTTCCAGTGTTATCTTTGTTTATTTATGCTACGCAATACAGGATCCCATACAAGTATACAGAATGTATTCCATTGAATATAGCAGTTTCTTTGCAAGAAGTTATCTGCAATTCACTTCAAATATAAAGGTATGGTATGGTGGAACAATATTAGCAATTATTTTATTAGGTATTGGCTTTTGGAATATACAAAAATATAATAAAATTCAACTGAATGAACGAAAAGGTGAATTAACATTTCAGAGAAAAATCAAAGATACCCATACGGTTATTCCGGTATTTGTGCATAGTATAAAAAACCAAATTCTTGCTGAAAAAGTTATCGAAAAACAAATGGCACGAGAATTAACTGCTTTTGAACCTAATATTAAAAGCATAAGAAGCCTTTTAGAACAATTAGTTAATATGAACACCTCCATGATGAACCATATGGAGGAGCTTTATAAAAATGTTAAAACCAGCCAAATTAAGCTAGTTCCTACCAGTCCCTGTGAAATTCTTAAAATAGCAGACGAAAGATTTAAGCAAAAATACCCCAATGAACAAATTAACTATTTGTGTAATTCAAAAACACTTGTATTGGCAGACAGTCTTTGGCTTGGGGAAGCCATCGGAAACTTACTTACTAATGCTTTCGAGGCATCCTTGCATAAAAATCCTCAAATTATTAAATGCACTGTAACCTCCGAAAAGTTATATTTATTAATTAAAATTTATGATAATGGAGTGGGTATTGATCCGCAAAAAAAGAAAAAAATTTTTGAGCCTTTCTATACAAGCAAAAACTCCAATTATAATTGGGGAATGGGACTTGCGTATGTAATGCAAACAGTCAAGGAGCATTTAGGAATGATAAAAGTTGAAAGTGTTCCTGGTAAATATACAGAATTCTATGTCTATATTCCCCTTTATAAAGGCTCTGATAAAAATATCTGAGGTGATAAAGTATGATCAAAATATTTATTGCAGATGATTTCCAAATTTTACGAGATGATTTAAAAGAAACCATTGAGTCACAAGATGATATGTGTGTTGTGGGTACTGCTTCAAGCGGTAAAGAAGCCCTTTCTTTATTACCTAAACTAATGTGTGACATTGCACTAATGGACATAGAAATGGAAGAAATTAATTCTGGTATTTTAGCTTCTGAAAAACTGCATGAGCAATTACCTGATTTACGCATTATTTTCCTCACTGCACACGAAACAGATCAAATGATTATTACTGCTATGGTTGCTGGCGCATCTGATTATATTGTAAAAGGAGTTTCTGAACAAGAAATTTTGAAACACATTCGTTCAGTATACGAGGGAAAATCTATATTAGACAGTAGAATACAAAAAATTGTTATAAAAGAATATACCAGAGCCAGACGTTCAGAGCAGAGTCTTCTGTTCTTTATCAACAACCTATCCACTTTAACAACAACAGAAAGAGAACTTGTAAAATTATTATTAACAGGTAAAAAAGTACAGGAAATTGCCAAAATTCGTTGCGTAGAATTAGTTACCATAAAAACCCAAATAAAAGGACTTCTACGAAAATTCAGATGTTCCAGAACAAAAGATATTGTTAAACTAATACATGACTTAAATTTGGAGCATTTGTTTTAACCTTAACAATGGGACTGTCGTTTTAAATACATTTGATTAAAGCGACAGTTCCCAGATAAAATCTTCTATTTATTCATCAAATATATATACGCATCTTCCAATGTAACTTCCCCCTGTGTACATTGCACCTCCGGTTTTTCCTCACTGATAACCCTTATCATATATCCGCCGTTTACATATTGTTTGGTAGATACGCGATAATTTTTTTCGATTTCCCGTGCCTGTATATCGCTTTTTGCAAAACAATTCCACACACATCCGTCTGCCATAGAAAGCATCTCTTTCATGTCTCCACTGTAAAGAATATTTCCCTTTTTCATAACTGCAAGCTTACTGCATGTTGCTGCCAAATCTTCTACTACATGCGTAGAAAATAAAATTGTGCGGTTCTCTGAAAAATCCACCAACAGATTTCGAATACGGATACGTTCTTCCGGGTCAAGCCCTGTGGTAGGCTCATCTACAATCAAAAAATCAGGTTCATTTAAAAGCGCCTGTACCAGTCCTACTCTCCTTTTCATACCTCCGGATAATTGTCTCATTTTCTTTTTTCTGTGTTCTGTAAGGCTTGTTTTCTCCAGATAATATTTTATTCTTTTCCTACATTCCTGCTGTGGTATACCGGATAATTCCCCCATATATTCCAGACATTCCTGTACGCTTAAATTGGGATACAAATCGATTTCCTGCGGCAGATAACCGATTTTCTGCTGTATTTTTTCATAATTCCCTTCACTGTATAAAATACCATCTAAGGATACCGTTCCACCGGTGGGTTTTAATACTGTGGTAAGCACGCGCATCAACGTAGTTTTTCCTGCTCCGTTCTCCCCTAAAAGTCCGTAAATCCCATTGGATATTTCCAAATTTATATGGTTTACTGCCGTTACTTGGTTTTTAAAAGTAACGGTCAAATCAGCAATTTTAATACTCATATTCCTATCCCCTTTTCTCTAAAATTTTCTTTTGCAAAAGTAATAAAAGCATTGCACATACAGCTGTTATTATTTTTCCTGCTGCCCATTTCCACTCTGTCAGCTCTGAAAATTCACAAAATTCATAAGAAAACGGGTTCCATACTCCCAGCAATTTTTCTCCTGCTTTTGACACCAAAAACAGCCATCCAAGAAACAAAATTCCCATTCCGCTCCACACACTTTGCAAAAGATTACACACGGTTACAGATAACACACTCCAAAAGAATATGGTAATAAAAACAACTCCGCAGTATAGCAAAAACAGAAAAATTCCTGACCTTTTTTCATCCAAAACCGCCGGTTTTTGCCAATAAAACATGCCATAAGCCAAAATTGAAATCCCTGTCAGATACCCTATCTGCACTGTAATTCTCCTGAGAACCGCACAATACTGGTTCTTTATAGGATAAAGACGAAACACCTCTCTGCGCCTGCTCTGCCTCTCTATGAGATAGGTATCTGCACAAAATACAAGTGCTAAAACTGCCATCTTCCCATCTATTGCCGGCCCAATTTCATTGACGTAAACAGCAGAATGAACACAGCTTAAAATCACAATAAATGCCAAAGAATATCCTATTTTATACACGGGAAGACTGATTTTTAAATCTTGTTTCATCATATTCGCCTCCTCTTCCATAAATATACCGTAATACAAAATAAGAATACGGACGCTATCAGCAAAAATGTCTGATTTAGCAATACCAGCGGAGGCGGTGTAGTATCAAAAAAGTTTCCCGGAAAACGTACCATAATTGCCAATGGTCTACCTATATAACTGCCATTTTCTCCTATTCTTAACATATTAGAATAAAGCATATAAAGTATCAGCATAGGAACTGCCGGTAATGGATTTCGGAACAGCAAGGACACAAGCCCGTAAACACTGCAAATCATAACCATATTGGGTAAAATATAAAACACTGTGGCTTTTAAAAAGTCTAAAAGATTAACGGAAAATCCTGCTTTATAAACAGCAATTTTACACAAAACAAAAAATCCTACGTTCAGCAAAATCAACACAAAAAGCATCAATAAAAAACCACCGGCTGTCTTTTCTAAAATGTATTTCCAGCCCTTTATCGGCTTGGTATGCAGAAGCTCATAAGTGTTTTTTCTCATATCCTGCATGAATAAAAATGCCAGAAAAATCGTTGCAAAAAATCCCATATAAAGTCCTGTGTAATCTGCAAATTTTCTGGAAAAATAGTAAGAAAAATCATGTTCTTTCAAGCTTTCTCCAATGTATTTATTGATTTCTTTTCTGCTGCCTGCATGGTATTGAAAATCCTCATAAACGTATTCCGCTCCGTAATACTTGTAGTTATCCTCCAAGTATTGGCATGCCTCATCAATTTCCATGCTTTTCATTTCCTGTATAACCAAAGCCGCCTCATCTTCTGACATTTCAAAATCTGTCATAAGAGAATTAAAAATAGACTTTTCCCAGAGTTCCCGCTGTTTTTCGGGTGTTGACGGGACGTACCCATCCATGATATCTCCATTCCACGGCTTTCCTTCTTCTGTGGGAAGTTTCTCATTTTTTTCCACATAATGAATGGTTAAATAGGGAGCTAACAACTGATAAACTCCTATAAAAACCACAAGAATTCCCACCCAAAACAATGGATTTTTCAAATAACTTTTTATTTGTCTTTTGATAATTGCTTTCATGGTTTCACCTCATTTCTTTTTCTTTAAAGAAATCATAAACCGGAAAACACAACAAAATAACAATATAATTATGCATCTTACACAAAAAGACTACCACGCAACGTGATAGCCTTATCTTATAAAATGAATTAGTTTCTTATTTTTGCCATTAGCTCCTGAAACTCTGTGCAATCATGAAGAAATAAATATTCCTCTTTATTTTCTAATTCTTCACATATAACTTCTGATAATTTACCTGTTAAAAATGTAGTATCGCTTGTATCTGCATCACAATATAATGGGCACTGTTGTGCTCTCCATTCCTTTTTCATTGCAGGCAGCATTTTTCCCAAAAGAAATAAACACCTCTCTTTGTCCTTCCTTTCTAAGGCTATTTCCAAATGAGCACTATATCTCATCCATTCAGGAAAATAGAACTGACATATAAGTTTTTCATATACATCAGCAAAAAATTCAGCCTTCTCATACTCTTGTTCAACTAATGCTTTTTCAACCATATTCACAAGAGCAACTTGTATTTCTGTAACACCATTCAAAATTCGATGTTCCCATATCTTCTCTGCTTCTGAGTATTTTTTCTGTTTTTGATAAAGAATAGCAAGCTGCTCTTCTCTATCTAACGAAGAACAAGGTAATGTTTTTATCATTTCTTCTGCTTTGGAAAATTCATTATCCTGTAAAGCATAAGAAATCAACATTCCCATTGCCGTATCTCTTATTTCTTGAACCTCATTTTCGTATAAATATCCGTAAATTTTCTTAAAAACATCTTTATAATCTTCTGTTTCCGATACGTTATAGAGAAGTAAAGCTCCTTGTAAATAAAGAACAACAGAATAGAGTAAATTATCACAAGTGGGATATTCATGTATCTTATCCATTGCCATTTGAAAACCTTTTTTATATCCTTGTTCTTGAACTACTATGTCTACTTCATTAACAAAATTTTCAATTTCCATATCTGTTAAATTTTCATGGAAACACATTAAAGTATTCAAATCAATTTTCAGAAGACGTGCTAACGCAGGCAAAAGTGTTATGTCAGGATATGTAATACCTTTTTCCCATTTATTAACTGCCGGTGTTGATACTCCCAAACGTTCTGCAATTTGTTCTTGTGTCAGAAATAATTCCTTTCGTTTTTCCCGAATAACCTCATTTATTTTCATATTGCACCTCGTTTTCTCCTGTTTTTAGATAAGCTCATAATAGCAAAGATTACTTGATGGTACAATGTAGCCGTTGTTAATTTATAGTTTTGACAAATTAACTCAAAGTTAAAAATTTAAAAACCGCCTTCACCTTTGCCCCTTCTCCTCTATTCTGCTCTATATACAATCCCCCTCCATGGCGCTCACAAAAAACTCTGCTGATATACATTCCCATGCCAAAATGCTTCAAATCATCTTTCGGATTAGAGTGATAGAATGCCTGTGTCACTTTATCGGCATCTTCCTGAAATCCGGTTCCGTCATCCTCCACAGTAACCACAAGCTTTGAAAGCTCTGCTGAAATAATCACTTCTACTTTTGTTTTCGCATATCGAAAGGCATTGGATAATAAGTTTTGAATAACTTCTCTTACCATTTCCTCATCTACAAAAGCTGTTCTTATTTCTCCTTTTATCATAATTTTGCACTGCTTTTCTGTTTCTTTTTCAAGAATTTTTATTTCCTTTTCCAGATTTTTCCCTAAGCTTTCAAGCTCTACTTTCTGATATATCGGCTCTCGTTCCTCCAATCTTGTCATTTTTCGCATAGTCTCAATAAATCGGTTCAATCGCTCTATCTGCTTCATTCCTTCGAGAAGGATTTCCTCTGTTTCTTCTTTTTCCATTTCTCCCGTGGGCAAAAATTCCAGCAGCATTTCCTGATACCCCTTTAAGACAGCCAAAGGAGAACGTATGTCATGAGCAATGGCAGCTCTTAACGCCTTTTCGTCTTCAATCATCCGCCAAAGAACTTTATTGTTCTCCTCCAACTGACTTCGCATTTTCTCGAACTCCTGACACAGCATCCCCATTTCGTCCTGATTTTCGTATGTAATATGAAATTCCAATTCATCTTTTGCAATCAGCTTGGAGGCTTCCTTTAATTCTTCGATAGGCTTTTTCAACTTGTTTTTATAAAATATTCCTACTGCCACAATGCTTCCTGCAATACTCCAAAGCAAAATACCGTATGTTTGTAAAAAATCGCAAGTTTCTGATATGTGCCAGTCCATTTCACTCATTTCTTCTCTGCTTGGTCTTGCTATCAAGGTTTCATAACTTTCATTTCGCAAACCTTTAAAATATTCTTCTTGGTCTGTATATTTCCACCAGATGTTATTTTGTATCTCTGCCGTTATATTCACTGTAAATACAGATAAAAAAAATGTCACGATAAAGCTCACTGTCACATAAAAAACAATCGCTTTTTTCAGAGAAAGATTTCTTATTTTTTCCATTTATATCCCATTCCCCACACTGTTTCTATATACTCTGTATCACTGTAATTTCCTATCTTTTTTCGTATTCTCCGTATCAGCTCCGTAATCACTCTGCTGTCCCCTTCCGCATCATATCCACAGGTTATTTCGTAAATACGCTCTTTATCAAAAACCTGTCCCGGATGTGTAGACAACAGTTCTATAATCTCATATTCCAACTTCGTAAATTCTATTATTTCTTCATTTATCTGTACATTTTTCTGACCGTAATCAATACATAATTCCCCATGAAAACGGAACTCTGTGTTTTGTGAATGCCGTTGTTCTCTTTTTAAATGTGCTGTAATTCTGGCATCCAATTCTTTCAGGCTAAAAGGCTTTAAAATATAATCGTCTCCTCCTGACAGCAATCCGTTTACCCTGTCTTCTTCCTCTACTCTGGCAGTCAAAAATAAAATCGGACAGGAAATTTTATCCCGAATTTTTCTGCAAACCTCCAGACCATCCATCCGGGGCATATTAATATCCAGTAAAATAATATCTGGAGCTGTCTGTAATTTTTCTATGGCTTCCTTCCCGTTTTGTGCTGTAATTACTCTATATTTTTTTCTTTCAAAATATTTTGAAAGCATCTTTATAAGCTCTGTATCGTCATCTACAAGAAGTATTTTATATCCCATTGTTCATCACCTCATAACTATAATATATCGCAAAGAACAACAAAAGGACAATAAAAACTCCGAACACTTTCCAATAATGTACTCATGTCCGGAGTATCTTTCAATACACTGCCCATTCATCTCCGTATTGGCATCTTCTTCCTGCTGCCCGAAACTGTCCATACTGTTCCAGATTATAATTGGCAGGCCGATAGGAAGGATTTAAAGCCAATGCTGCCCGAAAGTGCCGCATCGCTGCTGTGTGCTGCCCTGTTTTTTCCAACAAAACACCATATAAATTGTGTGGCTGGGCTGCATCGGGATATTGTCCCATAGCGTTCATAACTATTTTTTCACCTGTTATATAGTCATGTTTTTTGCAGCACCTTTTCACTTTTATACACAGTTCCCTTAAATTTTTTTCTGTCTCGTCTTCCTCTATTCTATTAATTTCTTCTCTCATTTTCTATCCCTTCTTTAATAAAACATCCTGTTTTGTAACTATATTCTTCTTATTTACAGGTCTTATTCTAGCAATAATTTTATTAAATAGGGTTTAAACTACTGCTTATAGAAATTAACATCACATTAAAATTAAGAAATATCTTCTGCACTGACCATACGATACCCTACGCCGATATGTGTTTGGATATATGCGGAATGTTCTTTGTCTTTTTCCAGTTTTTTGCGCAAAGAAGCCATATACACACGCAGAGAAGAAATATCGCTGGTAATGCCGTTTTGCCATACTTTTTCCAGAATAAAACGGTAAGTCAGCACCTTTCCGATATTCTGTGCCAGCAGACAAAGCAGACTGTATTCCAAAGGCATTAAATGCACTTCTTCTCCTGAAACCTTTACAACTCCTGCGCTGTAATCAATTTCCAGATTGCCGTTTTTAAACACACTTTCATTGGTATTATCTGCGTGCATAATATACTGTATACGGCGAGTAGTCGCTCTTAATCTGGCAGAAAGCTCTGTAACGCTAAAAGGTTTGGTAAGATAATCATCTGCCCCTACATCTAAAGCAGCTACCTTGTCTTTTTCATCACTTCTGGCGCTGATTACAATAATAGGCGCTACCGACCATGTTCTGATTTTCCTGATTACTTCTATTCCGTCAATATCCGGCAGCCCCAAATCCATAAGAATAATATCGGGATTGTTTGCTGCTGCCAGCATAATCGCCTGATTTCCGTTTTCCGCAGTATCAAATTTATACTTTTCCATCTCCAAAGTCGTAGTAATCAGATTTCGAATTGGCACATCGTCCTCCACCACTAAAACAGATGGTTTATTTCCTTTCATCATAGTAAAATCTCCTCCTTTGGAAGGGCAAATTTAAAAACAGTGCCCTTCGGTGTATTATCACAAACTTCTAATCTGCTTCCATGGGCTTTTACAATAGCCTGACACAGGGGAAGTCCAAGTCCCATTCCCCTTCTTGCATCTCCAATTCCTCTGTTCACCGTATAGTACATATCAAATACTTTTTCTTTTTGTTCCGGGGTAAGCCCTGTTCCGTTATCACGGACTGACAGGATAACTTTGTCCCCTAAAGCCTCTGCTTTTATCACAATTTCCGCATTCTTGGGCGTATATTTTACTGCATTATCCACCAGATTGATAAGCACCTGAAGCATCAATTTTAAATCCATTTTCGCCATGAGAATTTCGTCACATTCTACTCTCACGCTCTGGTCTTTCCCCCTGAAATTCACATGCTTTAACGCTTCCTCGATGACCTCCTCCACAATTTCCCCCTGCATATCCAATTTCATATCTCCGTTTTCAATTCTGGTTATGGAAAGAAGGTTTTCCACCAGATTAATCAACCATTTCGAGTCATCGTAAATATCCCGATAGATTTCTCTGCGTCTTCCTGCCGGAAGCTTTTCCTCATTCGCCAAAAGGTTTTCTGCATTGCCTGAAATGCTGGTAAGAGGACTTCTTAAATCATGGGAAATGGACCTTAAAAGGTTGGCTCGAAGCTGTTCCTTTTCCAGACGCATTTCCGCTTCTCTCTGTTTATTCAGCAATTCTTCTTTTTCTAAGGCAAAGACACATTCATGAATAATCGTTCCTACAATTCCTCTTTCAAACGTTCCGATAGCTTCTTTTTTCGTATCTACTACAATCACGGCAAAGGTCTTCTGTTTTCCCTTCACTGCCAGAAACATGTACGGAGACTCTCTTAAAACATCCGTAGAAAATCCGGCATCTTCTCCATGCTGATAACACCAAAGAGCCGTTGCCCTATCCTCTTTTAACAGTTCTTTCGGCATTTTCCAGTTTTCCGGTTTTCCCATAAGACAGTATATCTTTTTTTCCAGAAGCTTTCCCAGCTGTTTTACTGTTTTTTGTAAGATTTCCTGGGAAGTGGACGCCTCCTGTAAACTGCGGCTTGCCTGAAGCAGAAGCTCCGAACGATAAGATTTTCTCGCATTTTCCGCCGCATAATTCTTCACTCGTTTCGTTAAGACAGAGCAGGTAATCGAGGTTGCAAACATAACCACAAAGGTAATTAAATAATCCGGATTATATACTGAAAAAGTAAAAATAGGCTCTGCAAAAAAGAAATTGAAGATCAATACACCTAAAATACTGGAGATTATTCCCCACACATATCCCCCTGTTAAAAGGGCTACCATCAGCACACCCAGTATATAAATCATAATCAGATTGGCATCGCTAAAGCCAAGCGCCGAAAACACAAATGCCACTGCCGTAGACAGAGCAAGACTGACGATGCACCATAATATATCCCTCTTTTTCATGGTTTTTCCTTCCTTCCGTAAATCAATCTTGCGAAAACCAAAGCTGCTTCATTTAACATTGCCGTTAAAAGTCCATACTCAAAAGGCGGAATTTCTCTTTTTTCTTCCAATACAATTCCCATCACTCCATAGATTTCGTCACTGGTTTTAATAGGAAGATACATAGCGTTTGCCTCAGGAAGAGTATGCGTACAGCAGCCGGCACGTTTTCTATTTGTCATTACCCAGTCTACAACTGCTTTTTCTTTGGTGTCAACTGTTTTTCCCAATTCTGCCTTAGAAATTCCCGGTTTTGGAAACAGCCATGGTCCTGTAAGCTTCTCTTCCTTTTGCACGTAAAAAACAACAGATAAATTCATCAGCTTTAATACTTTATCGCTCAATTCTGTCAAAAGCTCCTTCACTGACTCTACACGCCTCATTCTCCGACTGTTATCCAACAAAAGCTCTGTGCGGTACATCATTTTTGCGCTTTCCTTTGCCTGATGCTTTTCTGTGGAAATAATCGCAGAAATAATAATAGAAAATAAAAGCATAATGCCAAAAGTCGCACTGTATTTTCCACTGTAAAAATTAAAACTATAAAAAGGCTCTACAAAAAACCAGTCAAACAAAAGGACACTGAAAACTGCCGAAGATACTGCAATATACCGTCTTGCCGTATACAACGACAACAATAAAATTCCCAATAAGTACACCATAATAATATCTACATTTAAAAATCCCAGTTTTTGAAACAAAAGCCCAATGGCAGTGGCAAGCCCAAGCATAAAAGCTTCTTTTAGAATATCTGCTCCCAATTTTTCTGTCTTTTTCCTTTTTTCGGAATTTGTTGGAGAAAATAAAAAATACTTTTTCTTACCTGTATGTCCCATATCGGGAATAATAAAAATATCCAGATTGGGGCTGTACTCACTGATTTCATCTGTAATATTTCCCTTCTTCTGTCCAAATAAAATTTTGTGATTGGTTCTTCCCAGTACCAGCTTTGTCACACCGCTGACTCTGGCATATTCCGCAATCTGAAAAGCCACATCATCCCCAAATACGGTTACAATCTTCGCACCCAGCATTTCTGCCAGATGCAGGTTGTCATCTCTGATTTTCTTCACAGACGCATCTGCATTTTGAAGCCTTGTAGTCTCCACATACAAAGCCGTAAACTTTGCGTGAAAGGCATAAGCCATTCTGGAAGCGCTTCGTATGACTCTTTCACAGGATGGAGCTGTGGAAATACAGGTAAGTATATGTTCTCCCTGATACCCTTCCCCTTCCTCCTGCTTCTCGCTCAAAAGCCGCTCCTGTTGCGCTATCTGATTGACCTTATCTGCCATTTTGCGAAGGGCAATTTCTCTTAACGCAATCAGCTTTTCTTTTGCAAAAAAGTTTTGCAGCGCCCGTTCTGCCTGAACTGTTTTATAAATTTTTCCTTCTTTTAAACGTGTAATTAACAAATCCGGTTCAATATCAATAAGTTTTACCTGCTCTGCCTCATCGAAAACCCTATCCGGTATTCTTTCTTTTACATGAATTTTTGTAATATTTTCCACAATGTCATTTAGGCTTTCCAAGTGCTGAATATTCACTGTTGTATAAACATCAATTCCTGCATCTAATAACTCCTCAATATCCTCATAACGTTTTTTATGTCGCAGACCATTGGCATTCGTATGCGCCAGCTCATCTACAAGGAGTATCTGTGGTTTTCTTTTTAATGCTGCATCCAGATTAAATTCCCTAAGCTCAATCCCTTTATAAGGAACCATAAAGGGAGGAATTATTTCCAAGCCTTCTTCTCTTTTTTGGGTTTCCCAACGTGCATGCGGCTCTATATAGCCTACAACGACATCAATACCTTTACTTTGCAATTCATGAGCCGCATCTAACATGGCACAGGTTTTCCCTACTCCTGCTGCATAGCCTAGAAAAATATATAATTTTCCTCTTTTCTCATTTTCTTTTTGTTTTTCTTCTGCCTGAATACGTTTTAAAATTTCCTCCGGAGTGCTTCTATCGCCGCTCATTCTTTATTCTCCTATAATTATATATAGGGTTGCTGTTACACAGCAACCCTTTTCATATTTCACTTTTTTAAATCTCATTCATTGCTTCTGCAATATCAATATTACATTCTAATACATTTACTTTTTCTTCACCGAAGATGCCGAATACTTTTTTTTCTGTATTATTATCTACGATATTCTGAACTTCTTCTTCAGAGAGTCCACTTGCTGCCGCTACAATGGGAAGCTGTACTTTAGCAGCCTCCGGACTAATATGTGGATCCAAGCCAGAACCTGAAGCCGTTAACATATCTGCCGGTATCTCTCCTTTAAATTCTTCGCCTGTCACTTCTTTATAACGTTCTTTGAAAGCTTTTACATCTTCCTCTACACGTTTCTCAAGGTCTTTGCTGCTTGGGGCATAGTTAAAGCTTCCTGATGAAACTCCTGCATATTCTCCACTTTCTTTTTCTTCTTTTGTATAGGTATTATAATTTACAGAGGAAATTCTTCCATGAAAATATTGATTCCCTTCAAATTCCTGACCTACAACCTCTGAACCTGCTGCTTTATCATTTACTTTTACAATACTTCCATTCGCCTGTTTAGGGAAAATCACCTGTCCCGCAGCAGTTAAAAGAAGGGGATAGACAACTCCGCACAAAACCAGCAGCACGAGAGTAACTGCTAATGCTTTTTTTAAATATTTTCCGAAATTCTTCATATCTTCACCTCAAAATTATAATCCAAGCAAAGCCAGTAAAGGCGTTACCAGAATATCAATTAATTTAATTCCGATAAATGGAACAATGACACCACCAAGTCCATAAATGCTCATATTTTTTAACAGCATTTTTTCAGAACGCATTGGTTTATATTTTACACCACGCATAGCAATGGGAATTAAGCATGGAATAATAATTGCATTAAAAATCAATGCTGATAAAATAGCACTAAATGGTGTAGACAAGCTCATAATATTTAAAATGTTCATCTGCGGAATAACCAGAGTAAACATAGCAGGAATAATTGCAAAATATTTGGCTACATCGTTTGCAATACTGAAGGTTGTTAAAGAGCCTCGTGTAATCAAAAGCTGTTTTCCGATTTCTACAACCTCCAGAACCTTTGTAGGGTCAGAGTCTAAATCTACCATATTTGCAGCTTCTTTGGCTGCTGTTGTACCACTGTTCATTGCCAGTCCAACATCTGCCTGAGCAAGTGCCGGTGCGTCATTTGTACCATCACCTGTCATTGCTACGATTTTTCCCTCTGCCTGCTCTTTTTTAATGGCTTCGATTTTATCTTCCGGTTTACATTCTGCAATAAATCCGTCTACACCTGCTTCCTTAGCAATCGTTGCTGCTGTAAGCGGGTTATCACCGGTACACATAATTGTTTTAATCCCGATTTCACGCAGACGTTCAAATCGTTCTACCAATCCCGGTTTTACCGTATCCTTCAGATAAATAACACCATAAATCACATATCCGGCGCATACAACCAAGGGTGTTCCTCCTAAGCTTGATATTTCTGTTACAATACTGTCTAAATCTTCCGGAATAACACCGTTGTTTTCCTGCACATAAGCTTTAATGGCCTCACTGGCGCCTTTTCTTATCTGTGTACCGTCTTTTAGATTTACTCCGCTCATTTTTGTCTGTGCAGTAAATTCTACAAATTCCATCTGGTCTTTGGCATCTTCTTTAATATTTGTACCCAAAGTTCTTGCCAGCTCCACAACAGATTTTCCTTCCGGTGTGGCATCACACAGAGAAGTCATAACACTGTAATCAATTAAATCCTCTTTCTTTTTACCTTTTACAGGACGAAAATCTGCTGCCAGACGATTACCGAAAGTGATTGTACCTGTTTTGTCTAAAATCATAGTATCTACATCGCCGCATGCTTCTACTGCTTTTCCTGACATTGCAATTACGTTAAATCTTGTTACTCTGTCCATACCGGCAATACCGATTGCAGATAACAAACCACCGATTGTCGTTGGAATGAGACACACCAGCAAAGCAATCATGGTTGCCATTGGAATTTTTGCCCCTGCATAATCAGAAAAGCAATATAATGTAACAACTACAATAAGGAAAATGATTGTCAAACTTACCAACAAAGTATTCAGCGCTATTTCATTTGGTGTTTTCTGTCTGGAAGCACCCTCTACCAAAGAAATCATTTTATCCAGAAATGATTTTCCCGGTTCTGAAGTAATTCTGATTTTCAACCAGTCGCTCACTACTGTTGTACCACCTGTAACAGAGGAGAAGTCGCCGCCTGCCTCTCTTGTAACAGGAGCACTTTCTCCTGTAATGGCAGACTCATCTACGGATGCAACACCTTCGATTACTTCACCGTCATTAGGAATAACTTCGTTCATTCTTACCATAACGATGTCTCCCTTTTTCAGTTCAGAAGCATTTACAACCTTTTCTGTTCCATCTTTCAGTACCAAATTTGCAACAGTATCTTTTTTTGTTTTCTTTAAGGAGTCTGCCTGAGCTTTTCCTCTTCCTTCTGCCACAGACTCTGCAAAGTTTGCAAATAAAATTGTCACAAAAAGAATTACTGATACAATACCATTGTAAACTCTCAGACCACTGTCATCTCCGAAAATGGTTGGGAAGAAGGTCATTACAAGCGTAATGAAAAATCCAACTTCTACTACAAACATAACGGGATTTTTTATCATATATCTGGGATTCAGTTTCTTGAAAGCTCCTATAACAGAGCTTTTCAATATATCCTTTGTAATAAATTTTGTCTTCTTATCTTGTTTTCCCATTTTAATTACAATCCTTTCTGTTTTACGGCATCCATAAAGTCAAATGCTCTGCAATAGGGCCAAGCGCCAATGCAGGGAAGAATGTCAATGCGGCAAAGATATAAACTACTGCTACTAAAATCGCTATAAAAATCACATTGTCCGTTCTTAATGTACCAACTGTTTCATTAACTTTGCGTTTTGCAAGCATACTTCCTGCAATGGCAAGCTGTGCAACGATTGCTATGTAACGTCCAAAGAACATTGCAAGTCCTGTTGTAATATTCCAGAAGTAGCTGTTATCTGCAAGTCCTTCAAATCCGGAACCATTATTTGCAGCAGAAGAAGTGTATTCATAAAGAACCTGTGATAATCCATGAAATCCTTCATTGGTAATACCTGCCTGCCCTGCCCCTGTCATAACTGCCAGAGCAGAAAATCCTAAGATTAAAAGAGGATGAACAATCAATACCAGCGCTACCAGCTTCATTTCTTTTCCTTCGATCTTTTTGCCCAGATATTCAGGCGTACGTCCTATCATCAAGCCGCACAGGAATACGGCAAGTATAACGTACATAATCATATTCATCAAACCAACGCCTTTACCGCCAAACACGCAGTTTAACATCATGTGCAGCATAGGCACCATACCACCAAGAGGGGTTAATGTATCGTGCATATTATTGACAGTACCTGTGGTAAAGGAAGTTGTTGTGGTAGTGAAAAGAGCCGATTGTGCAATTCCAAAACGGACTTCTTTTCCTTCCATACTTCCCATATCCTGATTTAATCCTGCCTGTTCCAGTGCAGGATTTCCTGCCATTTCAGATGTAAAACAAACGATAAGACCTACGATAAACAGAATAGACATTGCAGCAAAAATCGTTCTTCCTTGATTTCCAAAGAGAACTTTTTTATTCTCCTGTTTTTTCCGTTTCATTGTCATTTTTCCAAAAGTAATCACGCATGCTCCCGGCAGAACCATCATGGAGAACAACTCAATCAGGTTGGAAATAATCGTTGGGTTTTCAAATGGTGTTGTAGAGTTTGCACCGAAAAATCCACCGCCGTTTGTTCCCAGATGCTTAATACTTTCCAAGGAAGCTACCGGTCCCATTGCCAAATCCTGAAACTGTCCTTCAATGGTCTGTACTGTCTGATTTGCTTCCAGTGTCTGCGGAACGCCCTGCCATATAAGTAACAAGCCTGCGATAAAAGATACAGGGATTAAAATACGTGTGGTAATTCTTACCATGTCTTCATAGAAGTTACCCACATCTTTTTGTTTTCCTGCCAGTCCTCTGCAAAACGCCATACATGCTGCATATCCACTTGCTGCTGATACAAACATCATAAAGATAATAACCAGCATCTGGCTTAAATAGGAAAGTCCTGACTCACCGGAATAATGCTGCAGGTTTGTATTTGTCATAAAACTGATAATGGTATTAAAGGAAAGCGTTGGCTCCATTGCTTCAATCCCATTAGGGTTTGCAAATAAAATTCCTTGCAGTCTTAATACCAGATATCCGATAAATACCATAACCGCATTTGTTGTTAATAAATGCAGCGCATACTGTTTCCAGTTCATTCCCTCTCTGCCGATATGACAAATTTTGTAAATGGTATTGTCTAGCGGATTAAAAATCTTATCGGCGAAGGTCTTTTGTTTTGTAGCAATATGATACATATAAGTTCCCATTGGAATTACCAGTATCATGAATATTGCAAGTGTAAGTACAATCTGTAACATTCCTTTTCTCCTCCAAGCTTCCTTTATGTCTTACAGTTTCTCCGGATAAATCAAAGCATAAAACAAATATCCGGCAAGCAATAAAATAATCATACCTAATAAAATCATTTGCGCTCCTCCTTAGAAACGGTAATTCCTACCTGTTTTTCACACCAGTCAGCCAAAAGCTTCATACTGCCAAAACATATTGCCAAAATTAAAATCATCAATAAATCCATATTCTTCATCTCTCTTTCTTCCTTTATAGCAGAACCTAGTGTAGCATAGGTAATTTTAAATTCGTGTTATAATACAGAAGCGAGGTATTAAAATGGTATTAAAACAGCATAAAAATCTCTATTCTAAAAATTTTTCTTTATTTTTCTAAACGATATCCCATGCAGTCTAAGAACAATTCTGCATACATGGCATTTGCCCATGAAAACCATTCTCTTGTAAAGCGAGTATCGTCTTCACAACAAAATCCTTCGTGCATAACACCTTTGCCGCCGGTTGTAGCAGCCATTGTTTTTAAAATTTCCATTTTCTTTTCCTGTTCAGTTTCTGTAAGTCCCTGAATTGCCATAGCAATATGCCAAACATAGTTGGAAGGTGTATGAGGGCTTCCAATTCCTGCTGCCTTTTCTCCCTTGAAATAGAATGGATTAGCTTCGCTAAGGAGCAGTCTTCTTGTATTTCCTGCAATTTCCCTATCAGAAGGATATCCCAAATAATCCATGGAAAGAAGACTTGGTACATTGGCATCGTCCATTAAGTTGTACATACCAAAACCATCTGTTTCATAGGCATATACCATACCGAATTCTTCTGTAAAAGTCTTACCGATTGCCTCAATCGCCTGATAAACTTCGTCTTTTAATTCTTTTGCTGCCTTGGCAAGCTCCTCGTTATGATAAATCTCTGTTTCAATTTCTTCCAGATATCCCAAAACAACTACTGCGAACATATTAGAAGGAATTAAATATCCATAAGTACAAGCATCATCGCTTGGACGGAAACCTGACCAAATAAGACCTGTTCCTGATTTTACCAGAGCGCCTTTTCCGTCTCTGGAAAGTGTATCACGGTAATATCCGTTGTTTCTGTTAAAACGATAAGAAGATTTGTCTTCATGGTACTGCTCTGTACGGAATACTTCCAGAATTTTTTCTACACCTTTCTGGAAATCTTCGTTAAACTGTGTTACACAATCTGCGTTTTTCCATAATAAGTAAGCCAACTGAATTGGGTAGCATAAAGAGTCAATCTCAAATTTTCTTTCCCATACCCATGGGCTCTGATTTGGATCATCCTTTTCCCAGCAGTCACCGCTTGCAGAATGGTTGAAAGCATTTGCATACTCATCAATATTGATATACATAAACTGTCTTCTCACAAGTCCTGCAATTAACTCACAAATTTCCTCATCTTCCTTTGCAAGGAAGATATATGGACGAAGCTGTGCAGCGGAGTCTCTCAGCCACATAGCCGGAATATCACCTGTAATTACATGTGTGGTGTTGTTTTCCATTCTCTTTACTGTGGTATCCAATGTATTTGTATAACAAGTTACAAATAAGTCCATTAATTCCGGATAATCTTTTGATTTTTCTTTTAATTCCTCTAAAAATTTGTCCATTGTTTTCTGCATTTGTTCACTCATTTCTCATAGTCCTTTCTTTTCTTATACAATTTCTGCTCCAAAGGGCATAAGCGCCAGCTTTGCAAGCTTAAACTGCTGCAAACCAAAAGGAATGCCTATCACAGTAATACATAAAACCACCCCAAAAACCAAATGCTCCAGCGCAAGCGGCAGTCCTGATACCACCAGCCAGATAATATTTAAAATCAAAGAGCCTGCTCCTCCACCGTAAGAAACCTCTTTTCCAAACGGAAAAAAACTTAAAGACGCAAACTTAAAGCATTGCAGTCCCACAGGAATTCCGATAATCGTAATACACCACAGACATCCTGCCAGACACCAGCTAAGACCGGAAATACAGCCTCCGAAAATAAACCACAATAAGTTTCCTAAACAGCCCATTTTCTACCTCCTGCTTGTTTCTTCCTATCATACCATTCTCAAATATCCTGTGCAAGTATTTGTTTTTTCCTTTTGTGATTTGGTCACAGATAATTTTCACATAAATATGTATACTAATTTCATCAAGTATATGAGGTGAATAATTATGAGATTAAAAGATAAAGT
>ENA-ORSX01000998-ORSX01000998.1-human-gut-metagenome-genome-assembly--contig:-NODE-998-length-23215-cov-5.990976_pt1 | contig 23215 bp, 17 predicted proteins | sample MGYA00241904_ERZ509172 | MGnify/ENA primary metagenome ERZ509172 (study PRJEB26280, sample SAMEA2338795) | human gut metagenome | biome: human gut; feature: human-associated habitat; material: faeces...
CAGGGCCGGCCCAATGGGCCGGCCCTGTTCCGGTGTGTGTGTAAACAGAGAAGTAAGAGAGATGAGAGGAGGTTGATGTCACTTCTTCCTGACGCTGTTGATCTTACGCCGATTTTTCCCTGGATTGGTGAACGGACTATGAACGATCCATAAAGGTATCCTTAAGAATATGATCTTCCACAGAAGAAAGCGCCAAAAAGAAGACACATGTCCTTTTTTTAGAGGCAGTGGCTTGTTATAATGGGGGCAGAATTGGAACGGGAGGTGCGGCCCTATGACCATACGGGAGCTGCTTGCGGAGGAGTCTCCCACGCTGCGCCGGCGGCTGGCATCCCTTTTTTCCGGCCTGCCGGATGAAACACCGGCCAGTCCGCTCTCCTGCGCCGCCGGAGAGGTGGTGGTGCGGCAGGACGCCCCCTGCCGCTGCGTCTATGTGCTGGTGGAGGGCCGGGCCGACGCCTCCGGGCTCCAGCCCGGAGGCCCCTCCCACACCTACTCCGAGTTCGGCCCCCTCACCCTCTTCGGGGAGTACGAGGCCCTGTGCGGGGCAAATTGCTTTCTGGCCGAGGTGCGTGCCAGAACCGCCTGCCGGTTTTGGGTGCTCGCCCGGGAGGACTACTTCTCCTGGTTCTTCTCCGGCCGGGACACCACCCTCTCCCGGGTACGGGAGGTGGTGCGCAGCCTGTGGGAGCAGGCCCGCCGGGAGCGGGGTTACCTGTCTCTGGACAGCGACAGCCGCCTTCTCTCCTTCCTGGTCTCCTGGTATGAGGCCAACGCCGGAGGCGGGACGGCCTGCATCCCCATGACTCGCCCGGCCATCGGTGACGAGACCGGGGTGTGCTCCCGCACGGTCAACCGCGGGGTGCGCGCCCTCCGGGAGCGGGGATTCCTCGACATCCAGAGCGGAAAAATTCAGCTCAGCCATCCCCAATACCTCCGGCTCCGCGCGGAGCTGGAGCGGCGCCTGGCCGACGGCCGGGCCATACACTGATGGAGGGATTTTCATGTTTCATTCCGACAGCGCCTTTGCCACCCTGACCTCGCAGACCCTTACCCACGAGCAGAAGCTGATGAACCTGGCCAAGGAGGCGGAAAATGCCTTCGACGTGCTGGACATCCCGCCCCGCACCCGCCATTTCTTTGAGACCGGCGCCATCAACGACCTCTTTGAGGGGCACGCCCCCTACCGCCCCCGGTACATCCTGCCCGACTACGGAGCGTTTGTCCGCCAGGGCAGCGCCTTCCTCCGCCTGCCGCCGCCTCAGGATCTGGACGAGCTGCTCTTTTCCCTGATGACGCTCTACCGCCATGTGCCGTCCATCACCAACTTCCCGGTGTACCTGGGCAATCTGGACACCCTCATCGACCCCTTCCTGGACGGCTGGAGCGACGAGGAGGCGCGCAGGAAGCTGCGCCTCTTCCTCAACTATCTGGACCGCACCATCACCGACTCCTTCTGCCATGCCAACCTGGGCCCGGCGGCCACCCGGGCGGGCCGCCTGCTGCTGGAGGTGCTCTCCGAGGTGCAGAACACCGTCCCCAACTTCACGCTGAAGTACGACCCCGAGGTCACCCCCGACGCCTTTGCAGAGGCGGCCATCCGCTGTTCCCTGGCCTGCTCCAACCCGGCCCTGTGCAGCCATCCCGCCAACCGGGACACCTTTGACGACTACGGCGTGTCGAGCTGTTACAACATCCTGCCCATCCGGGGCGGCGCCTACACCCTCACCCGGGTCACCCTCACCCGCCTGGTGGACGACGCCCGGGGTGTGGAGCACTTTGTGGAGGAGCTGCTCCCGGAGTGCCTACGCCTGACGACCGACTACATGAACGAGCGCATCCGCTTCCTGGTGGAGCAGTCCGGCTTCTTCCCCTCCAGCTTCCTGGTCCAGGAGGGCCTTATCTCCGCCGACCGCTTTCTGCCCATGTTCGGCGTCACCGGTCTGGCCGAGGCGGTCAACCACCTGCTCCGGGACCGGGGGCTGGTGTATGGCCGTGACGGGGAGGCCGACGCGCTGGGCGTGCGCATCATGGAGAAGATCGACGCCGTGGTGAAAACCCTCCCCGCCGCCCACTCCCCCCTGACCGGGAACCACTTCCTGCTCCACGCCCAGGTGGGCCTGGACTCCGACGTGGGCATCACCTCCGGCGTGCGTATCCCCGTGGGGAGTGAGCCGGAGTCCTTTGCCGACCACCTGCGCCACTGCGCCCGGTTCCACCCCTATTTCCCCGCGGGGGTGGGGGACATCTTCCCCATCGCCTCCAATGTGGAGCAGAACCCCGCCGCCCTGCTGGACGTGGTGAAGGGGGCCTTCGCCCTTGGGGTACACTACATGAGCTTCTATTCCGCGGACACCGACCTGGTGCGCATCACCGGCTATCTGGTCAAGCGCAGCGAGATGGAGAAGTTCCGCGCCCACCAGGTGGTGCTCCAGAACACCACCCACCTGGGCACGGCCAACTACGACGTCAACCGCCTGGCCCAGCGAAAGGTGCGGATGGTATGAGCGCCGCCACGCCAGTCAACCGGATTCTCCCCCTCTCCACCGTGGACGGCCCCGGCTGCCGCGCGGCCGTCTTTCTCCAGGGCTGCAACCTGGCCTGCGCCTACTGCCACAACCCGGAGACCCAGAACCTGTGCACCGGGTGCGGCGCCTGCGTGCCCGCCTGCCCGGCGGGGGCCCTGTCCCTGGAGAGCGACCGGGTGCGCTGGGCGGCGGAGCGCTGCGCCGGGTGCGATGCCTGCATCCGCCTGTGCCCCCGGTTCGCCTCCCCCAAGGTCACCGTCATGACCGCTTCGGAGGTGCTCTCCGCCCTTGCCCCCAGCCGGCCCTTTATCCGGGGCCTCACCGTCTCCGGCGGGGAGTGTACCCTCTACCCGGACTTTCTCACCGAGCTGTTCACCCTGGCCCGGGCCGGCGGCCTGGGCTGCCTGCTGGACAGCAACGGCATGGTTCCCCTGGCCCCCCTCACCGGGCTGATGGCGGTGTGCGACGGGGTGATGCTGGACGTGAAGGCATGGGAGCCCGCCGTCCACCGGGCCCTGACCGGGGCGGACAACGCCCCGGTGAAGGAGAATCTGGCCTTTCTGTCCGCCTGCGGCAAGCTGGCGGAGGTGCGGGTGGTGTGCGCTCCGGACGCGGTGGATGTGGAGGCCGTGCTGGACGGAGTGGCCGCCGCGCTGGGCCCCAGGGCCCCCTCCACCCCCGTCAAGCTGATCACCTTCCGCCCTAACGGGGTGCGCGGCGCTCTGGCCGGCCGCCCCTCCCCCACGCCGGAGCAGATGACTGCCTGGCGGGCGTACGCCCTGAGCGCCGGACTGGGCGCCGTCCTCCTGCGCTGACCGTGCCCCCGCCCTCCCTGGCGGGGGCTTTTCATTCTGCGGCCAACGTTGCGCGTCGGGGGGCAATGTGGTAGAATAGATCAGATATATCTCCCTTTTCGGGTGAACTGGATGGGAAATCAGTCTTTAGGGGGGGCGCGGGGATGCACCGACGCAAAAGCTTTCTGTTCCGCCTGTTTGCGCTGCTGTTTGCCCTGCTGCTGCTGATCACCGCCTCCGTGGAGCTGGCTCTTTACCACTACGCCCGCCAGGTGGTGGGGCAGGAGTACATCCGCCTCAACCAGGCGGGCCTGCGGCAGATCAGCTACACCCTTGGCCAGGGCATGACCGATACCCAGACCCTGGCCAAGCGCATCGCTGAGAGCACACAGCTCATTGAACTGCTCTCCGGCCCCGCCGGAGAGCGGGCGGACGAGGCCGCCCACGATCTGCTCTACAGCCTGAGCAGCGACTATGTGTGGCAGCGGGGCATCAAAATGCTGATGGACTCCTATGTGGTGGGCTTCAACGGCGTGACCGCTGCCACTTACAGCTCCAGGCAGTTCAACTATGACGCCGTCCTGGCCGACCCCCGGTATGAGCCCCTGTTCAGCGGAACCCAGGACGCCCTGCTGCTGCCCACCACCACCCATCCGGAGGCCACAGGCATCTTTGTCCACTCCTTCCAGTACGCCCAGCTTATCCGGGACCACCTGACTCAGGAGCCGCTTGGGGTGGTCATCCTCAACATCAGCGAGGTCAGCCTGTACTCCCAATATCTGCGGCACCAGAGCGCCGACAACCGATTTTTTCTGACCGACGGGTCGGGCACCATTGTCTCAGCCCGGGACAAGCAGCTCATTGGTTCCATCTATGCCTATACCCCGGAGGAATTGGACGCCCTGGCGGCGGAGACGTCCCTCTCCCGCCGCATTGACGGCGGGCAGATCCGCCTGTATGAACGCATACCGGGGACGGACTGGTATCTGGTGGAGGAGATGAGTGCCTCGGCGGCCTTCGGCACGCTGAATCTGGTACGCAATGGCGCTTTCCTGGCCACCGGCCTGTGCGCCGCCCTGATTCTGGCGGTGCTTCTCTACGCCTACCGGCAGATTCTCCGCCCCATCACCCAGCTCCAGGCCAGCCTGGGCCGGGTCATGGAGGGCCGCCTGGACGAGCGCATCGACGTACGCCGAAAGGACGAATTCGGCCGTATTCAGGAGGCCTTCAACGGTATGGTGGAGCAGATCTCCACCCTTCTGGAGTCGGTCAAACGGGAGGAGCGGGAGAAGCATCTGGCGGAGCTGGATTTTCTCCAGGCCCAGATCAACCCCCACTTCATCTACAATACCCTCAGCTCCATCCGCTTCCTGCTGGAGATGGATAAGGTACAGGAGGCGGGGGAGATGGTGTTCTACTTCTCCAAGCTGCTGCGCCAGACTCTCTCCCGCTCGGTGGAGTTCATCCCCCTGGGGGAGGAGCTGGACACGCTGAAGTGCTATGTGGAGCTCCAGCACCTGCGCTATCCCGATACCTTTGACTACTCCTGCGAGGTGGATGAGGCCCTGCGGGACAACACGCTGCCCAAGCTGCTGCTTCAGCCGGTAGTGGAGAATTCCATCTTCCACGGCGTAGGCCGGCACAAAATCCACATCCGCCTGCGGGGCTGGCTGGAGGGGGACACCCTGATCCTCCGGGTGGAGGACGATGGAGTGGGCATTTCCAAAGACAAGATCGACCAGGTGATGAACAAGGACTTGCAGATTAACCGGGTGGGGCTGAAGAATGTGCAGGAGCGCATCCGCCTCAACTACGGCCCCGGCTACGGGCTGACGGTCACCGGCGGCCCGGCGGGCGGCACGGTGGTCACCTTCCGCCTGCCCCGCACCCGATAGAGAAAGGAGGAGCTCCATGCTTCATATTATGGTAGTGGACGACGAGGCCCCCATCCGGGACTGGCTGGTGTACTGCATCCAGAAGTGTGAGGCGGCCAGCTCCGTCACCTCCGCGGTCAATGGAGAGGAGGCCTACCGCAGGATTTTGGAGCAGAAGCCCAACGTGGTCTTTACCGACATCCGCATGCCGGGAATGGACGGGCTGGAGCTGATGAGTAAAGTCCGGGACATCCTCCCCTTTACGGTGTTCATCATCCTGACCAACTACGCCGAGTTCTCCTACGCCAAGCAGGCCATCTCCCTGGGCGCCCGGGAGTACATCCTCAAGTCGGAGATGCGCTCCTCCGACATTCAGCGCATCGTAGCGGAGATTGCGGCCACCACGGCGAAGATCCGCTCGGAAAAGGTGCATGATGTCCTCCAGGACGGGGTGGTGGACCTCTACGAGATGTACCGCAATTTCGAACAGCCCGGCGCTGTGGCCGCCTTCTGGCAGCGGCAGGGGCTGCGGCCCGGCCAGCCCTATCTGGCCTTCTGTGTGGCCAACGACAGCAGCCTGGACCTGCGGCGGCAGATGGTGGCCCTAGCCTCCGCCTCCCGCGCCCCCTTCTCTGCGGCCGCCATGGTGCAGGAGCACCTCTACCTGCTCCTCCAGTGCCCGGAGGCGGAGGCCCTGCGGGGCTATGCCCTGGACACGGAGGCCGCCCTGGGGGAGTGCCGCCTGCCCGCCGGCGTGTCCGCCCTGTGCACCGACATCGGCCAGCTCATCCGTGTGCTGGGGGAGGCGGCGGCGGCTCAGGAGGCCTGCTTCTTCACCGGCGGAGGGGTGGTGCCCTACTCCGCCATTCACGGCCTGCCCCCCATTGACCGGGAGGCCGCCCACGCCAGAAAGCAGGAGGTGCTGCGCCTCCTGGCCCGCCGCCAGGTGGAAGAGGCCCGCGGGGCGCTCCGGGCCTGGTTCGCCCTGTTCGGCATGGTGGGAGCCGATGACGTGCGCTGGGCGGTGGACACGGTCAACCGCATGGTGATCTCCATGGAGGACTGGTACTACCAGTTCGTCACGCCCCCCGCCGACGGCTGGGAGCCGCCCCATTCCTTCACCGCCTGCCGCAGCCGCTGCTCGGCCATGCTGGAGCAGGTGCTCCGGGAACGGCGCAGCCGCCACTCCCGGCCCATTGAGACCGCCCTGAACTATATCCACGCCCACTACGCCCAGCCCATCTCCATGGCGGAGGTGGCCGCCCAGCTCTACCGCTCGCCGGAGCACTTTTCCCGCCAGTTCAAGGAGGAGGTGGGGGAGAACTTCAGCTCCTACCTCACCCGCTACCGGCTGGAGCGGGCCCAGGAGCTGCTCCAGACCACCGATCTGCCCGTCGCCAGCGTGGCGGTACAGACGGGCTATACCACCCCCGGATACTTTTCCCGGCTTTACAAAAAGTACAAGGGCGTGTCCCCGGAGGCGGAGCGCCGGGGGTCAAAATCGTGACAAAAAAATCAAAATTGTGACATTTCCCGCCCCGTGCGGAAAAAGATATCATATTCGTCCCAAAAACGGTCAAGCCTATGGCTCGACCGTTTTTGTTTTCTTTGTTAAACTCAACTTGTAAGCTTGGGCCGGGCACGCCCAAAGTGTCCCTGCTGTGCCGAATGAATTAAAGGAGGAACCCTGTCATGAACGCAAAGAAACTGCTCGCGCTCTCTCTGGCCTGTACCCTCACCCTCGGCCTGTCCGCCTGCGGCGGCGGCCAGGACGCCCCATCTTCCAGCTCCCCCAGCGGCGCCTCTGACGGCGACGCCCTGAAGGTGGGCATCATCCTGTCCACCGGCGGCCTGGGCGACAAGAACTTCAACGATATGACCTACGCCGGCGCCCAGCAGGCGGAAAAAGACTTCGGCATCGAGTTTGACTATGTGGAAACCCAGAGCGCCAGCGACTTCCTGCCCAACTACCGCATGTTCGCCGAGAGCGGCGAGTACGACCTGATCATCGGCTTGGCGGCCGACCAGACCGAGGCCATCAACGAGATCTCCATCGACTTCCCCGAGCAGAAGATCTCCCACATCGACTCCTCCACCGACCTGCCCAACGTCAGCGCCGTCTACACCAAGTGGCAGGAGCAGACCTTCCTGACCGGCGTGGTGGCCGGCCTGGGCACCCTGTCCGGCATGGACAAGGCCAACAGCGAAAACGTGGTGGGCGTCATCCTGGGCCAGGATCAGCCCACCCTGCGCATGGGCGTAGTGGGCTTTGAGGCCGGCGTGCGCTACGTCAACCCCGACTGCGAGGTGCTGGAGGCCGTCGTGGGCGACTTCAACGACCCCGCCAAGGCCAAGGAGATCGCCCTGTCCATGTACAACCGCGGCGCGGACTTCGTCCAGCACATCGCCGGCGCCTCCGGCATGGGCGTCTTCACCGCCGCCAAGGAGGCCGACCGCTATGCCTTCGGCGTGGGCGGCAACCAGAACTACATCGAGCCCGACTACATCGTGGCCACCGCCCTGCGCGACGTGAACACCATCGTCTACAACGAAATCAAGGCCCTGGTGGAGGGCACCTGGGAGCCCGGCGTACACATCAGCGGCATTGCCGAGGGCTCCGTGGGCTTTGACAACACCGACTCCAACGTGGTTCTGCCCGACGACATCGCCGCCGCCGTGGAGGACATCAAGGCCAAGATCACCGCCGGCGAGCTGGTGCCCTGCGAGACCGCCGAGGAGCTGGACGCCTGGGTGGCCGCCAACCAGTACCAGCCCGCGGAGTAAGCGGGACACCCCGGCCCCAGCGGCCGATAATCTGCCGGGAGGCGATGACGTTTGAACGCAGTTGAAATGCGCGGGATTGTCAAGCAGTATCCCCTCGTCCGCGCGATTGACGGCGCCGACTTCACCGTCGAGCAGGGAGAGATCCACTCCCTGCTCGGCGAGAACGGCGCCGGCAAGTCCACCCTCATGAAAATTCTGTACGGCATGACCCCCCCCACCGCCGGAGAGGTGCGCGTCTTCGGCAAGCCGGTCGCCATCACCCGCCCCGCCCAGGCCATCGCCCTGGGCATCGGCATGGTGCACCAGCACTTCATGCTCACCCCGGTCATGACCGTGGCGGAAAACGTGGTCATCGGCAGCGAGCCGGTGCGCGGCGTTTTCTTTGACCGGAAGAAGGCGGAGGCCCAGGTCGCCGCCATGATCGACGAGTATAACTTCCACATCTCCGCCACCGCCAAGGTGGAGACCCTCTCCGTGGGTGAGCAGCAGCGGGTGGAGATCCTGAAGGCCCTCTACCGGGGGGCCGACCTGCTGATCCTGGACGAGCCCACCGCGGTGCTCACCCCACAGGAGGTGGAGGATCTCTTCCGGGTCATGCGGCAGCTCAAGGCCGCGGGCAAGAGCATCATTATCATCACCCACAAGCTCAAGGAGACCATGGAGATCGCCGACCGGGTGTCGGTGCTGCGCCAGGGCAAAATGATCGAGAGCGGCGTCCCCGTGGCGGGAACCACCATGAACGAGCTGGCCCAGATGATGGTGGGGCGCGACGTGGAGCTCTCCGTCACCCGCCGGGCCGAGCAGGTGGGCGAGGAAAACTTTTCCGTGCGCGGCCTCTCCCTCACCGAGCGGGGCGTGCCCATCCTGCGCGACGTGTGCCTCTCCCTGCGCAAGGGGGAGATTCTGGGCATCGCCGGCATCGAGGGCAACGGCCAGACCGAGCTCATCGAGGTACTCACAGGCCTGCGCCGCCCCGACCATATGGAGCTGTTCAAGGACGGCAAGCCCCTCAGCGGCAACGCCGCCGCCTTCCTGGCCGCCGGCGTGGGCCATGTGCCCGAGGACCGCATGACCCGCGGCCTGGTGCTGGAGATGAGCATCGAGGACAACCTGATTCTGGGCTATGACCGCCGCCCAGCCTTCGCCCGCCGCGGCCTCGCGCCGGGCCTCCGCCATCCGCAGATTTGCCGAGCAGGAGCGCACCGAGTTTGCCATCAAGGCCCCCAACGTGCAGGAGCGGTGCAGCGCCCTCTCCGGCGGCAACCAGCAGAAGGTGGTCATCGCCCGGGTGTTCAGCGAAAACCCCGACGTCATCATCGTGGCCCAGCCCACCCGTGGCGTGGACGTGGGCGCCATGGAGTACATTCACCACCGCCTGTTGGATCTGCGGGACGGCGGCAAGTCCATTCTGCTCATCTCCGCCGATCTGGACGAGGTGCGCAGCCTGTCCGACCGTCTGGCGGTCATCTACGGCGGCCGGATCGTGGCCGAGGGCAAGCCGGACACCTGGAGCGACATGGAGATCGGCCTGCTGATGACCGGCGGCAGCCTTGCGCCGGAAAAGGAGGGAACCGCATGAAAAAGCGTGCTCTGAGCGGTCTGCTCAAGCTGGATGGCCCGCTGCTGTCCATTCTCTCCCTGCTTATCGCCATTGTCATCAGCGGCGTCATCATGGCGGTGTGCGGCTACAACCCCATTGAGGCCTTCGGCGCCATCCTGGCCGGCTCCTTCGGCAGCCAGCGCGCCATTGTCCAGACCCTGACCCAGGCCACCCCTCTGATTTTCACCGGCCTGGCCTTCGCCTTCGCCAAGAAGGCCAGCCTCATCAACCTGGGTGCCGAGGGCCAGCTCTACATGGGCGCCCTGGCCTCCGCTGCGGTGGGCATGCTGGATCTGGGCCTGCCCATGGCGCTCCACCTGCCCCTGGCGGTGGCGGCCGGCATGGCCGCCGGCGGCCTCTACGCCGGTCTGGTGGGCGTGCTCAAGGTCAAGTTCGGCTCCAATGAGGTCATCGCCACCGTCATGCTCAACTCCATCGCCACCTATCTGGTGGACTACCTGCTCAACGGGCCCATGCTGGCGGAGAACAGCTCGGTGGCCCAGACGGAGCGAGTGCTGGAGACGGCGCAGCTCCCCCGCATCTTCCAGCAGTACCAGCTCACCATCGCCATTCTTCTGGCGGTGGCGGCCTGTATCCTGGTCAAGCTGTTCATGGACCGCACCGCCCTGGGCTACGAGATCCGCGCGGTGGGCCTCAACCCGGACGCGGCGGAGACCGCCGGCATCAGCAAGGCCAAGGTCACCATCGTGGCCCTGTGCATCAGCGGCTGCATCGCGGGCCTGGCCGGCGCCAGCCATGTGCTGGGCGTGGACCGCCGCCTGATCAACGGCTTCTCCAACGACTACGGCTTCTCCGGCATCTCCGTGGCCGCCCTGGCGGCGGACAGCCCCGTGGGCGTCATCTTTGCCGGCATCGTGTTCGGCGCGCTGCGGGCGGGCACCATGGAGCTCAACCGCACCACCAGCATTCCGGTGGAGTTCGTCAACGTCATCCAGGCCATGGTGGTCATTCTGGTGGCCGCCCCGCTGCTGGTGAAGGAGCTCAAGCGGCTCAACCCCGCGGGCTGGTCCCGCAAGACCAAGAAGGAGGTGGCCTGACATGGGCGTGATTCTCAACAACCTGATTCCCATCATCGGCTCCTCCATCGCCATGTCCATCCCCCTGGTCCTGGCCTCGGTGGGCGGCGCCTTCTCGGTGCGCAGCGGCATCATGGCCCTGGGCCTGGAGAGCATGATGATGATGGGCGCCTTCTTCGGCGTTCTCGGCTCCTACTTCACCGGGAGCGTGCTCTTCGGCTTCCTGCTGGGCATGGTGGGCGGCATGGTCATCGGCCTGTTCCACGGCATCCTGTCCGTGCGCTACAAGGTCAACCAGGTCATCAGCGGCATCGGACTGAACCTGCTGGCTCTGGCCGTCACCACCCTGCTGATGCAGCTCATCTGGAGTAACAAGGGCTCCACCCCCCAGGTGGCCTCCATCTCCACCACCCTGGACTTCTTTGCCCCCATCCCCGTCATCGGCCCCATTCTGGCCCAGCAGTCCGTCAGCTTCCTTGTGATGGTCGCTGTGGTCATCGTGGGTTGGATTGTCCTCTTCAAAACCCGCTTCGGCCTGCGCCTGCGCATGGTGGGCGAGAACCCAAAGGCCGCGGCCACCATGGGCCTGCGGGTTCACGGCATCAAGTACTGCGGCGTGCTCATCTGCGGCGCGCTGGCCGGCGTGGGCGGCGCCTACCTGTCCCTGGATCAGTTGGATATGTTCGTGCGCAACATGACCGCCGGCCGCGGCTACATCGCGGTGGCCATCGCCATCCTGGGCCGCTACAATCCCGCCCAGATCGTGCCCTGCGCCCTGCTGTTCGGCTTCTGTGACGCGGTGCAGATCTACCTTCAGGGCGAGGCCTTCCCGCCCCAGATCGTGCAGATGCTCCCCTACATTGTGACCCTGCTGGTGCTGGCCTTCGGTGTCAAGCACATCAAGCCCCCGGCCGGTGTCGGTAAGTACGACGACGAATAGAAAGCTGAGGTTGAGGTATTATGGAACAGATTCAGAACAACCGAGTCATTACCGATCTCTATCGGGAGAACGCACAGTTCCCCGGCATCGCGCTGGATGGTTCCGACGTCTATCTGTGCTGGCAGCGCTTTGTGGACCGCCACGACAGCCTGATGGCCTCCTGCCGCCGGGGGGACGAGGTGGTGTGGGAGCGCGAGATCTCCGACGGCGGCGAGGTGCTCCACCCCGTCATTCTGGCCCACGGCGGCGCCATCTGGTACGCCTGGAGCGAGTACGCCCGGGAGAACTGGCGCATCCTGGCCCGCTGCTATCGGGACGGCCAGTGGGGCGAGGTGCTCACCGTCGCCTCCGGCGAGGCCCTGTTCTTCCCCCGCCTGTTCACCTGGCAGGGCAGGCTGCACATCATCTGGACGGAGCAGCACAAGGGCAGCGCGGCCGCCGTGCTGTGCCCCCTGACCGAGGCCGGCCCCGGCGCGGCCGAGACCGTGTCCGTGGTGGGCGAGGCCTACCGGGCCGGCGCGGCCGAGGGCGGCGACGGCAACCTCTATGTGGCCTACGACGGCTTTGACGGCAAGCAGTACAAGCTCTTTGCCCGGGCGCGCACCGCCGCGGGCTGGAGTGAGGAGATTGTGGTCAGCCAGGGCGAGGACTGGGCCTCCACCCCGTGGATCGCCGCCAAGCCCGACGGCGCCGTGGTGGGCTGGTACGACTACGGCTATATGGCCGTCTACTCCGTCCGCTCCGCCGACCTCACCGTCCGGGACGGCGCCCTGACCGCGGTCAATCCCCAGTGCCTCAAGGAGGGCGTGGACTGGTATCTGGATCTCCACGTGGCCTCCAACTCCTCCGGCCTTCAGGCCATGGCCTACACCCGCAGCAAGTACGACGTGCTGGTGTGCACCCGCCGGGGCAGCGAGCCCTGGAGCCGTCCGGTGCTGATGTCCTACGGCGACGGCCACTGCGGCGTCCATCCCAAGTTGCTGGTGGATGAGGACGACACCATCCATCTGATGTGGCAGTTTGGCTTCAAGAACGGCCACATGGAGCGCAACGCCCAGGTGATCTACAACCACCTCACCCCCGCCGAGCTGGCCCAGCAGCCCGACTATGTGGCGCCCCCCAGCGACTTCACCCAGCCCATCCCCGCCAACGCCGACAAGCGCCTGGACGAGCACCCCGCCGACGTGGTGCGCGCCTGGCTGGACAAGAACGGCTACGGGAACCTGTCCGTCTACTTTGGCGACATCCACGGCCAGAGCGGCCTGTCCGACGGCATGGGCGAGGTGGACCAGTACTATCACCGGGCCCGGGACAAGGCCCGTCTGGACTTCACCGCCCTCACCGACCACGACTGCTACCCCGACTGGACGACCCAGTCCGAGTGGGAGCTGCTGCGCACCAACTGCCGCCTGATGAACAAGGACGGCGAGCTGGCCTGCCTTCTGGCCTACGAGTGGACTCCCAACGAGTACAAGTACGACTACGGCCACAAGAACGTATACTACCGGGGCGACGAGGGCGAGATCTTCCGCTCCGGCGACAAGGGCGGCATGACCCCCACCGACCTCTACAACAGCATCCGCTCCTACAAGGCCCTCTGTATCCCCCACCACCCCGCCGCGGACTGGGTGATGGTGAGCGCCGCCACCGACTGGAACTTCCACGATCCCGAGGTGCAGCGCGCCGTGGAGATCTACTCCCGCCACGCCCCCTTCGAGACCTTTGAGGCCCGCTCCAAGTTCACCAAGAACATCAAGAAGATGGAGCGGTGCAGCGTGCAGGACGCCCTGGCCCGGGGCTACCGGATGGGCTTCACCGCCGGCAGCGACTCCCACCAGACCGAGCACGGCGTGGAGGGCGGCATTGTGGCCGCCTTCGTCCCCGCCCTCAAGCGGGAGTACGTGTGGGACGCCATCTATGACCGCCTGACCTACGGCACCACCGGCGCCCGCATCCTGGTCTCCCTGAAGATCAACTCCGCCCCTATGGGCAGCGAGGTCAAGGCCATCGGCGACGCCCCCGTCACCATCGAGGGCAGCGTTCTGGGCACCGACACCGTCACCGTGGAGCTGCTGCGGGACAATCAGGTCATCCAGACCTGGGCCTGCGCGGGCAATGCCTGCGACTTCACCCTGGAGGACACCGCCGGGAGCGGCGCCTGCTACTACCTGCGCGTCACCCAGAAGGACGAGCACATGGCCTGGTCCAGCCCCATCTGGGTGGACCGCGCCTGACCCCCTTTCCAGCAAACGAAAAGCGGAACGGCTATGCCGTTCCGCTTTTTCAATTTGCCGAAGCAGCGTTTCGACAGGGCTCCGGACATTATGCCATTCCGGTTCTGCGCCGCCTGGTCCGGCGGCGGGGCGGCCTGGCGCGCCGTTTGGGGAGGGCCGGGGGCCGCAGGGCCACGCTCCCGCCGTCCTTGGCAGCTGAGACCAGGTAGCCGTAGACCCGCAGCTTCTGCTCGTCATAGAGATCCAGCGCCTGATAGAGCTGCTTGTAGGCGGCGAACATGGTGCGCTTCATCTCCACCGTCCGGGCCAGGGTGGCCTGGGTGGCCACCAGGCTGCCCGGCCGCTTCACATAGCAGTAGACCGGCTGGGCGGTGGCGGCGATCAGCCGGGCCCGGCGGATGTACTCCAGGTTAAAGAGGAAATCCTCGCACCAGCTCACCTCCGGATCGCACCGCAGGCCGCCCTCCTCCACAATGGAGCGGCGGTAGAGCTTGTTCCACAGCACGCCGTAGTAGAAGTTGGCCGGGGCCTTGAGCATCTCCTCCGCGAATTCCCGGCGAGTGAACACCCCCTCCCGGCGAATGTGGCCCTGGAGGGCCTTGCGGGTGCCGGCCACCCGCCAGAAGCGGCCGATCACCAGATCAGCCCCGGTGGCCCCGGCGGTGCGGACCAGCCGCTCGGTAGCGGTGGAGGGCAGGTAGTCGTCCCCGTCCACAAACTGGAGGTACTGCCCCGTAGCCCGCTCCAGAGCGGCATTGCGGGCGGCGGATACCCCGGCGTTGGCCTGGTGGAGCACGTGAAAGCGGGAGTCGGCGGCGGCCCGGGCGTCACAGAGGGCGGGGCTGGCGTCGGTGGAGCCGTCATCCACCAGCCACACCTCCAGGTTCTCCCACGTCTGGGCGGCAATGGAGTCCAGGCAGTTGTCCAGATAGGGCTCCGCGTTGTAGACCGGCACGATAATGCTGATGAGGGGCTGCTCCACAGTTCACGCTCCTTCCGGCCGGGGCGTCAGCAGCCAGCCTGTCATGGGAGGGAGCGTCTGCTCCCCCTGTTCCAGGGCCGCCCCGGTCATCCAGTCCCGGGCGGGCCAGGGCAGATCAATGGGCTCCGGCCTGTCGCCGGCGTTGACGGCGGCCAGTACACTCCCCTCGGCCCCGGTGCGGAGGAAAGAGAGTACCCGTCCCCGGGTGAGCGTCCAGGCCAGCTCCCCCCGGCGCAGGGCGGGCAGCGCCCGGCGGGCCTTCCCCAGGGCGGTGTACCATTCCAGCAGCTCGCCGTCCTCCCTTCCCCAGGGGTAGGTGCGGCGGTTGAATGGGTCTTCAAAGCCCTCCAGCCCCGCCTCGTCTCCGTAATAGACCATGGGGGAGCCGGGGAAGGCGAAGAGCACCAGGGCCCCCAGCTTCAGCCGGGCTTTACCCAGGGCGTACTGGCCGGGGGACATGCGGAAGGCCGCCCGCCAGTCCTTGTCGTGCTCCCGCCCGTCGCCCCCCGTGCCCAGCAGGGTGAGGATGCGGGGGGTGTCGTGGGTACCCAGGAAGTTCATGGCCGAGCGCCAGGCGAAGGGCGGGTAGTTCTCCCGCAGGGTCTCCATGGCCTGCCGGAAGCGGAAGGCGTCCTCGCCCAGCAGGAAGGAGAGCAGGGCGTTTCGGAAGGGGTAGTTCATCAGCCCGTCGCAGTGTCCCCCCAGGATGTGCCGGCGGCGCACGCCGTAGGCGATCTTGTTGGAGCCGTCCTCCCACACCTCGCCGATGATTACCGCCTCCGGCTTGGCCTGCCGGGCGGCAGCGTGGATGCCGTGGATAAAGTCGTCGGGCAGCTCATCGGCCACATCCCGCCGCCCAGCCAGCGGCGGATGATGCTGTCCGCGCCGCCGAAGATATACCGGCGGTAGGAGGAATCGGCCTCGTTGACGGCGGGGAGGGAGTAGATGCCCCACCAGGAGTCGTATTTGTCCGGCCAGTGTGAGAAGTGGTACCAGGGGTAATAAGGGCTGTCCTGGGACTGGACGGCCCCTACGCTCTCATAGGAGCCGTCGCCGTTGAAATAGCGGCTGACAAAGCCCTGGTGGTTGAACACGCCGTCCAGCACCACCCGCATGCCCAGGGCGTGGGCGTCGGTGCACAGGGCGCGGAAGTCGGCCTCGGTGCCCAGCATGGGGTCGATCTTCTCATAGTCCCCGGTGCCGTAGCGGTGGTTCTCCGGGGCCTCGAAGATGGGGCAGAAGTAGAGGGTATCCACCCCCAGGCCCCGCAGGTAGCCCAGCTTCTCCCGCACGCCGGCCAGATCGCCGCCGAAGAAGTCCCGGTTGCGCACCTCACCGTTCCGGTCGGGGCGGTAGACCGGCTCCTCCTCCCAGCCGGTGTGGACGCTGCGCCCTCCCACCATGCCGGTGGGATCGGGAACCCGGGTGCGGCGGAAGCGGTCAGGGAAGATCTGATAGGTGACGCCCTCTCCGAACCAGGCGGGCACCTCCTCCGCCCCGTCGTATACCGTGAGCTGGAAGGGCCCCAGCTCCTCCCTGCGGCCGTCCAGGCCCTCCAGGCGGAAGGAGTACCACACCAGGCCCACATAGTCCCCGGTCTCCAAGGTTACGGCAAACACATCCCGGTCCCCCTCCAGGCCCCGCCAGGGCATGGGCAGCTCCCGGCGCTCCTCGTCCCGGTGCTCAAAGTAGGCGATGAGTGTGGCGGCAGAAAATCCCCCGGCCCGGGGCGGGCGGAGGGCCAGCTCTACCCGGGTGCCGGAGGGTACGGCGCCATAGGGGCGCTTATACCGGCTGTCCCGGCTGTCAAAGGTCTGGGGATCACACACAAGGAACGGCTCCCTTCAGCGGAGCAGGGTGTTCTCGGCGTCCACCGATTCCACCGTATGCTCCGCGCTGAAATAGTAGTTGACAATCTCGCCGGCGGCCTGGGCCAGATTTCCGCCCGAGGCACCGCCCTCCACCACGATGGAGATGACGATCTCCGGGTCGTCATAAGGGGCGAACAGGGTGAAGACGGCGTCGGCCTCCTTGTCCGCCGAGCCCACCTGGGCGGAGCCGGTCTTGGCGCCCACCTCCACCGCCAGGTTGCTCAGGTACTGGTCTACGGTGCTCTTGGGGTCGTTGGCCACCTCCCACATGCCCCGCTTCACCGCCTCCACGTTGGCGGGGTCGAGAGCAATGTGGTTTTTCACCTCGGGCTGCTGCTCATACACCGTCTCCGAGTAGTCGCTGGACTTGACGGACTTGAGCAGGTGAGGCACGAAGTGATCGCCGCCGTTGAGCAGGGTAACGATATAGTTGGCCAGCTGAAGGGGGGTAACCTGGGTGTTGTCCTGACCGATGGCGGCGTTGAGCAGGTTGCCGCCGTACCACTCCACCCCCAGGGCCTCGCTGGTGGCCGGTCCGGCCACATAGCCCTTCACCTCGGGCAGTTCGATACCAGTGTACTCTCCCAGGCCGAACAGGGAAGCGTACTCGTCAATCTTGTCAATGCCCAGCCGGTGGCCCATGGTGTAAAAGTAGATGTTGCAGGAGTCCCGCAGGGCGTCGGCCAGATCCTCCCACCCGTGGTTGCCTCCGTACTGGCGGTAGATCCAGCACTGGGGATGGAAATCGCCGTAGGGGTAGTGCTCCTCCTCGGGGAGCTGGAGGCGGCCGGTGTCCTGAATTTTCTCCGTGGGCGTGGTCAGTCCCTCCTCCAGCGCGGCGATGGCCACCAGCGGCTTGAAGGTGGAACCGGGATAGTAAAACTCCTGGGCGGCTCGGTTGGTAAAGGGCCTCAGCGGGTTATCCCTGGCCTCGTTAAAGAGGGCGGTGTTGCTGTAGATCTGGGACAGATCGTAGGTGGGATAGGAGGCCATCGCCAGGATCTCCCCCGTCTTGACACTCTCCACCACCACCGCGCCGCCCCCGGTATCCTCCGACTCCAGAGTCTCGATGGTGTTGGCCAGAATCTCCTCCACCTTCTCCTGGAGGCGGAGGTCCAGAGTGAGCAGAACGTTGTCCCCCGGCTTGGGGATCTGCTCCTCTCCGGTCTCGGGGTCGATGCGCCAGTACTCGCTTACCACCTTTCCGCTGGTGGACAGCTCCTGGATCTGAACCCCTGACTCCCCACGCAGATACTCCTCAAAGGCGTTCTCCGCCCCGTCGATGCCCACCTTGTCGTTCATGCTGTAGCCCTGCTCCCGGTAGTAGTCCCAGTTGCTGGACTGGATGTCTCCCACATGGCCCAGCAGGTGGGCTGCGGCTACAGTGTTGTACTGACGGACGGTGGTGGTTTCGATGGTAACGCCGGTAAGCCGGCGCTCTTTCACCGCAGAGATGACATCAATATTCACATCCTGGGCAAAGATGTACGCCTGCTGGTTGATGCTGTAGGTGCGCAGATTGGTCTCGTAGAGCACACCGATCAGGGCCCGGGCATCGGCGTCCGACCAGGACGGGTCAATCTCAAAGTAGGTGCGCAGGGCGGCGATCAGCTCCTCCGCCGTGGGCCCGGCGGGGATATCGTCCAGGGTCTTGGCGGCCTCTACCTGCTCGGTGGTGGGCAGGTTCAGGCTGCTTTTCAGCTCCTTTTTCATAGGGAGGGCGTTGAGCAGCCGTCCCAGCCGGGTCAGGGCCACGCCGCCCCCCTCCTTCTCGTAGGCCAGAGGGGTGTCGCTGGTGTAGGTGAAGGGGGCTGCCGTTGAGACGGCCAGGGTGTCGGTCCAGGTCAGGCCGTTGTCCCGGCAGATGTTGAGCAGCTCCAGCAGGTTGGCGTTGCGCACCGCCTCCTCCCCCATCACACCGGTATTCAGCGTGAGCTGGTAGGTGGCACGGTTGGTCACCATGCTCCGGCCGTAGCGGTCCAGCAGCTCCCCACGGGCGGCCTCCACCGTCTTCCGGTTGGCAATCTTGACCACGCTCTGGGCCCGGTAGTCGTCCACATGGAGCACCTGCAGGTTGTAGAGCACCCCAAAAAACAGCAGCAGCAGTGCCGTAAGCACCACCAGGATGGCGAGGGTGCGGCGGTTGAATTGTCTGCCCTCCATGGCGGGCCCCCTTTTTCAGTCTATGAGGCCACCCCGCGTTCGACAGCGGGGCGGCCTGTCTTTACAGCACGGTTTTTTTCGGCACCCGGCGGAACACCCACAGGAACAGGGCGTACACCGGGAACACAAAGACCAGGGACCAGAGAATCTCCCGTCCGGCCAGGCCGAGCATGGCGGCCAGCTCCCCCCGCCCGGCCAGCAGGCGGGCGGCGATGCGCACCCCGTCGATGAGCGCCAGCGCCGCGAAGGAGCACAACAGGCAGCCCACCAGGTTCTGGCGCAGCACATACTGGGCCAGGGCGCCGGCCCCCACGCCGATGAGGCACAGCCCCACCGTCATGGCTCCGTCGGTGTTGAAGTAGGCCGCGTCGCACAGGATGCCCACGAACAGGCCGAAGCCCGCCCCCGCTGTGGTGCCCTCCAGCACCGCCACGCACACGGCAGCCAGGGGCAGGAGCATAGGGGCCACCCCAAAGAGGGGAAAGCGGTTGAGCACAAACAGCTCCAGGAACCATACGGGCACCAGAGCCAGGGCGTATACGCCCCATTTAATGAGAAAATCCTGTCTGGTCACCGGCGCTTCCCCCCTTTCCGGCCACGTCCCATTTATTCGTTGACGGTAAAGTCGGTGATCACAAAGACCTGCTGGAGGCCGTCCAGATCGGTCTCCGGCGCAATAACGGCGTAGCGGGTCATGCCGGAGGCGTCGGTGCGCACCTCCTCCACGTGCCCGGCCACCAGCCCGGCGGGGTATACCCCGCCCCGGCCGGAGGTGGTCACCAGATCCCCGGCGATGAGCTCGCTGTTCTCCGGCAGATAAGTCAGCTTGAGCCTGCCCTCCCCCATGAGGGCAAAGTCTCCCTCCAGGATGGCCGCGCCGCCGGTTCGGGCGAGCTGGCCGCCCATCTCGGTGTCCGAGTCAACGAGGGTACGCACGGTGGCCCAGTTCTCCCCCACCTCCGCCACCACGCCCACCAGGTTCCAGTACTCGTCCACCACGCAGTCATCCACGGCAATCCCCGCAGCGCTGCCCTTGCCAATGGTGAGGGTGGACTCCCAGTTGGAGGTGGAGCGGGCGGTGACCATGGCGGCGGCCTTGTCGCAGGACCACTCCTTGGGCTGGAGCTCCAGCAGGTTGCGCAGGCGCTCGTTCTCCTGGAGGGCGGCCTCCGCCTCCCGGGCCTGGGCCTCCAGCTCGGCGTTGCGCTGTTTCAGCCCGGCCAGCTCCTCCTTCATCTGCTCCAGCTCGAAGGCATCGTTGTACTTCTCCTCCGCCCAGTTGGTCACTGCGGTAATACCGTTGCGCACCGGCGTGGTGACGATTCCCACCAGGTTGGACAGGGGGTCAGCCACACCGCCGAACAGCATCGACACCACCGCCGTCACCAGGGCCAGCAGAATGGCTGCGATTAAAATCAGGATTCCGTTGTGCCGGAAAAAATCCTTCACGTCTGTCCGTTCCCTCTCTCTCAGTCGCTGTCCCGCTCGCCCGCCGCCAAGCGCAGGCAGTCCACGCCGAGCTGGCGCAGGATGCCGCCCAGGCGGCACACGGGCAGGCCCATGACATTGTAGTAATCCCCCTGGATGCCTTCAATGAGCAGAGCCCCAAAGCCCTGGATACCGTAGGCCCCCGCCTTGTCCATGGGCTCTCCGGTCTGGATGTAGCAGGAGATCTCCTCCTCGCTCAGCTCCCGGAAGGCGACGGTGGTCTCCTCGCTGACGGTGTGCCGCTCCTCCCCCCGCAGGACGGTAAGGCCGGTATAGACCTGGTGGCGGCAGCCGGAGAGGGTGGAGAGCATCTTGAAAGCCTCTAGCTCATCCGCGGGCTTGCCCAGCACCGCCCCGTCCAGGGCCACCACCGTATCGGCGGCGATCACCACCGCATCCATGCCTGCCTGCTCCCGCACGGCCCGGGCCTTCTCCGCCGAGATGCGGCGCACCAGCTCCTCCGGGGGCAACTCCCGCTCCATGTGCTCGTCAATATCGGGGGTGACGATGCGAAAGTTCTTTACCCCCATGCGCTCCAAAAGCTCCCGCCGCCGGGGCGACTGGGAGGCCAGGATGATCTCCATACTTCTGTTCCTTTCCTAATTGGCCGGAGGGGCGCGGCAGCCGCGGCGCTCCGCCCGGTTCCATGATCTTTCGCGGGCGGGTGTGGGCGCCCGCCCCTACACATCCCGGCGGCCTGCATCGGTTCGCTGTGTCTGCCCTGTAGGGGCGGCCCTTGTGGCCGCCCGCGGGCGGGGACGAGCCCCGCCCCTACACGTCCCGGCGGCCCGCACCGGTCTGCTGCGTCTGCCCTTACTTTCCGGTGGAGCCGAAGCCGCCGGTCCCCCGCCCGGTTTCGTCCAGGCTGTCCACCCGCTCCAGCTCGGCCTGCACCACGGGCATGACGGCCAGCTGGGCGATGCGGTCGCCGGGCCGGACGGTGTAGGGGGTGTCGGACAGGTTGGTCAGCCCCACCCGGATCTCCCCCCGGTAGTCGCTGTCAATGACGCCCACCCCGTTGGAGAGGGCAATTCCGTGCTTGATGCCCAGGCCGGAGCGGGCGAACACCAGGGCCACATACTCCGCCGAGGGCAGGGCGATGGCGATGCCGGTGGGGATGCTCACCAGGGCGCGGGGGGCCACCTCCACCGGCGCGTCCACGCAGGCGCACAGGTCCATGGCCGCCGCGCCGGCGGTGGCGTAGAAGGGGCAGGGGATGTCCTTGCCGATCTTGTCCGATACGGCCTTGATCTTCAGCTTCATGGGGTTCACTCCACATCTCGATAGTATAGCCCGCGGGTGTACTCGTTGGGAGCCCAGCTCCCCTGCTCCAGATAGCGCTGGGCCACCTGCACGCACTCCCGTGGATTTTCGGTGGTAAAGAGCAGCCGCTGGGCCCACAGGCCGATGCGGCGGTAGTCGGCGGCCTTGTCCGCCAGGAAGAGCTTCTGGGAGTTGAGCAGCTCGTTGCGGCAGCCGGGGGCGCTCACCACCGGGAAGCGGGCGCCCTTCCGGTCAGTGAGGATGTTGGTGTTCTGGCAGCCGCAGGAGCCGGTGCGGTTTTTGATGATGCAGTTCTCCATCAGCATCAGGGGCAGGCGGCCGTAGGTGATCAGCTCGGTGTCCAGGCATTTGGAGAGGTCGCGGATCTGGGCCAGCTTCAGCTCAAAGGAGAGGGTGGCCGACTGGAGGCCCAGCCGCTTGTACTCCTTGAGGGCCTGGGCGTTGTAGATCTCCAGGCCGAAGTCCCCCCGCAGGGTGAAGCCCAGCTCCCGGGCGATGGGGAACATACCAAGGTTGCCCAGCAGGGCGTCTTTTACCCCCAAAGCGCGCACCTGCTCCAGCTTTTCCCGCAGGCCGGGGTACTCCCGGTCCCAGGCCACCCGGGGCAGGCTCACCCCGATGGAGGTGTGCTCCGTGCCGGCGGCCTTCTCCAGGTGGGCGGCCAGCTCGTCCAGCGGGACGTACACCAGGGCGGGCCTGAGGCGGAGCAGCTCGTCGGTGAGCTGTTCCGCCCTCCGCACGGAGATGGTCAGCACCGGCTCCTCCCGCCGGTTCTCATAGCGGGCGCCGGCGTGGTGCTCCCCGGCGCGGCGGCGGGGCGGCTCCTGCCTCTGGACGGAGAGCTTCTCCAGGGCCTCCCGCCGCAGGGCGTTGAGGGCGGCCAGGGGGAGGGACAGGTTCTCCTCCACCAGGGCGCGCACCTGCCCGCAGCGGTAGGGGGTGCCGCCGGTGCGGGAGAGCTGGGTGGTGACCGCCTCCGCCGTCAGGGGGCGGGTGCGGGCGGCCTCGGGCACCGGGCCCTCCACCGTCGCCACCCGGCCGTCCGGATCCTCCACCCCCACGCGGGCGGGCTCGCCGGGGCGGAGCATGGCGTAGAAGGTGACGGGCACCCGCTGGGCCTCCCCGCTCTGGTAGGTATTACGGGCGGCGGCGAAGAGCTCCTTCGGCTCCCTGGTCTCCTCTCGCACGCCGAACATGTCCGGCCCCTGCTGATCCAGGTAGTAGCCCTGGGTGAAGCCCTGGCGGGAGAAGGCGGCCCGGAGCTGCTCCAGCTCCTCCTCCGTCGGCTCCCGATCCTCCCGGATGGCCCGGGCGTAGATGCCGGTGACCACGGCCACGTACTCCGGCCGCTTCATGCGGCCCTCCAGCTTGACGCAGGCCACCCCCATCCTGCGCAGCTCCCGCAGGTGTCCCGCCAGGGACAGATCCTTGAGGGAGAGGGGGTAGGCGTCGGCCTTGTCCATCCAGCCGTACTTGAGGCGGCAGGGCTGGGCGCACAGGCCCCGGTTGCCGCTGCGTCCCCCCAGCACGGCGGAGAGAAAGCACTGGCCGCTGTAACACATGCACAGCGCCCCATGGCCGAAAACCTCCAGCTCCACGGGGGAGCGGGCGCACAGGTCCGCGATGGCATCGGCGG
>ENA-ORSX01001003-ORSX01001003.1-human-gut-metagenome-genome-assembly--contig:-NODE-1003-length-23124-cov-33.563874_pt1 | contig 23124 bp, 13 predicted proteins | sample MGYA00241904_ERZ509172 | MGnify/ENA primary metagenome ERZ509172 (study PRJEB26280, sample SAMEA2338795) | human gut metagenome | biome: human gut; feature: human-associated habitat; material: faeces...
GGCATCTCAGGGCCTGCTGATACCTGATTTATTAACTTTGAAACTTATTATACGAAGGAGGGATGAAAAGGAGAGAAACGCGTAACCAAGTTTTGTATCTCTGCGGAAAGATGGAGAATCACAAAGGGGAGCGCATGAGGCTGTGTTTCTACGCATGCGCATCCTTTTGTACCGAACGAAAATATTGCTTGGGTGTCATGCCGTATTCCTGCTTGAATGCGCGGAAAAAATGATTGTATCCGCCAAATCCTCCCAGCCGGTACACCTCGGTAATGGGACGCCCCTGTTCGATATAATGACAGCACAGGTCCAGTTTGGTTTTGACGATATAGCTATGCAGGGTTTGTCCTGTCTGGCGTTTGAATTCCCGTGCAATATGGAACCGGCTGATATAGAATACCTGCTCCAGCTGCTCCAGAGTGATCTCTTCCGTGATATGGGTACGGATGTACACGAACAGCTCGTCCATCATCAGATGTTTACGGCTGCCCTGCGCGCGGTGCTGTTCCGCGTGGATACAGGCGCGCAGCACGAGGATGACGAACATCTTCAGCAAGCTCTCCTCAAACAGTGCGCTGGCAAAGCTGTCGTGCTCCTGCGGCAGCGTGACCATGCGGCGTGCCAGGCTTTTGATGAGCATGGATATCTCACTGTCTGCCCGCACAGCGATGCGCCGGAAGGGCACCACGTTGAAGCTCGCCTCAAGCTGCGTTGCCTCATCAGAGAGCGCAGCCAGGGCCTCGGGGGAAAGTTGTACCCACAGCATTTCCAGTGGAAGCTTCCCGCCCGGAAAAACCATTACAGTGCCTTCTCCGGGCTTGAAGAGAAACAGATCCTCGGTGCTGCATATCCAACGCTCCGCTTCCCAGTGAAACCGTGCTGTACCGCGTGTTACCAATACAATACTGTAATAACGCCCCGAGAACAGCTGCTTTGTACAGGCAGCATCAAAGCACATTGTTTTTACAGCATAATCCAGCATCTGCTTGCCTCCTGGTTGTAAAAAAAGGTGGAATTCTAACTCGGTATTAAAAAAATTTGGATTAATTGTATAGTACATCAATTTCAGATAGTTTTCAATCAATTTTTGGATATGATTTTTGTGCCCTCCTTTTTATAATAGAGCCGTAAAGAAGCTTCTCCGGCCAAAAGCACCGGGGCAGAGAAAAAAGGAGGATATTATGAGACCGTTTTCCATGAGGGATAAGCTCGGCTATACTCTGGGCGATCTGGGCTGCTGTTGTACGGAGCAGTTCCGCGCAATGTACCTGTCCGTATTCTACACACTGATTTTACAGGTGAACCCGTTCCACATCGGTATCCTGATGCTGATCACAAAGATATGGGACGCTGTCAATGACCCTATCATAGGTGCGATCGTGGATTCCCGCAAGGCGACAAAGGGAGGAAAGTTCATTCCATGGATACGGGCCTTTTCGTTTCCCATGGCGGTGCTGTGCATCCTGGGCTTTGTCAATGTGAGCAATTTGGCCTATGGACTGCGCCTTGCCTACATGTTTGTTACCTATGTTCTGTATGAGGCGCTGTACACCTGTGTAAATGTGCCGTTTGGTACGCTTTCCAGCGTTATGACGGATGATGTGCGCCACCGCACAGCGCTTTCCCGTTACCGCAGTTTGGGCGGTACCATTTTTATGACGGTCATCGTTATGGTTGGTCCTCTGGTACTGTATGTAGACAATAAGCCGGTGGCGGGCCGTTTTTTGATGCTGGCTTCGGTATTTGCTCTTATCGGCCTCCTGTGCCTGCAAATCACCTGTGTGTGGTGCAAAGAACGCGTAGCCGTACCGGAACGCCCGAAAGGCGAGAAGCTCAATTACCTGCACGTCATCAAGGAAATCGCCAAAAACAAGGCGCTGCTGGGCGTAATGTTTTTCAGCCTTGTGGGTATGATCGGCGCTTCCGTCGTCAACGGTCTGAACACCTATCTGTTCAAGGATTACTTCGGGAATGTTAAAATCATGGCTGTCTCCGGCGGTTTGAGCGTACTATATTCACTCATCACGTTCGCCATTACACAACCGTTGGCCGATAAACTGGGCAAAAAGGAATGGTGCTGCTGGGGCGCAGGCTTTGCGGCAGCTGTGTTCGCGCTTCTGTTCTTTTTCCCCATCCACAATCCCGTACTGTTCATCGTCATCAATGGCGTCTGCTATCTGGGTGCATCCGGTATGCAGGTGCTCATCTGGGCCATGGTGAACGATTCCATCGACTATCATGAGCTTCAGACCGGTGAGCGTAACGAAGGCATTGTATACTCTACTTATTCATTTTTTCGCAAGCTGGCCAGCGCTGTTTCCGGGAGTCTTTCCAGTTTTGTGCTGGGATTCATCGGCTACAACGTGGCTGAGGGGGCGGTGCAGACGGCTGAAGTAAGCAACGCCATCTGGAAGTCCTACACAGGCATTTATGTGCTGGGTTATGGTGTCGCGGTTGCAATTTTGTTCTTTGTCTATCCGCTGACAAAGGCAAAAACGACCGAAATGCTGGAGCAGCTGAAAGCCCGCCGTGCAGAAAAAGCGTCGGCCGTGGAAACAGACGGGGAGCAATGTCCATGAAAACATTGCAGGTATCCATGGAGAACCGGGTGGGCTGTACGCTGCGCGGCATTGTGACGCTGCCTGAGACGAACGAGCCGGTACCTTTTGTGCTGAATCTGCACGGCTTTGCAGGTTCAGCATCCGGGTACAAGTATCTGCACACGCATATGGCACGCATGCTGGCAGACCACGGAGTGGGCTGCGCACGGTTCGACTTCTATGGCTGCGGAGAGAGTGACGGCGAATTTTCGGACATGACGTTCGATGGTCTGCACAGCGACGCGGCTGATCTATACGCCTGGGTGCGCGCACAGCCTTATGTGGATTCACGGCGTGTATTCCTTTCCGGGCAGAGCATGGGAGGTTATGTGGCGGCCAGCATCGCGCCGCGTCTGCGGCCGCACGGGCTGATCCTGATGTGCCCGGGCGCGGGCATGTGGTATGGCTGTGCCCGGCGGGCCGATAGAGTGACGCAGAGCGGAAAAGATTATGCTGACCTGGAGGGGCTTGTTTACAAAATGGCCTTCAACTACAGCATGGCGGCGCATCCGGATCCATTTGAAGAGGCAAAAGGCTACAACGGTCCGGTCATCGTCATCCGGGCAGATGATGATAAACTGGTGGATGACGAAAGCTGTAAACGTTATGCAGGGCTGTACCAGGCGGCTGAGTTTGTACGTGTTTCGGGCGGAGGCCACAATTTCGCCACCATTCCGTCCCGCACAGCCTGCGAACAGGCAATTTGGAAGTTCATTCAAGACAATTTATGAAAAATACCCCCGCAGGATCTCCTGTGGGGGACATTTGCAGGGAGGTAAACAACAATGGAAATGAAAATCATGCAGCCGATAACAGTGGGCGGAATAACGTTGAAGAACCGTATCATGTTTCCGCCGCTCACCACGGGCTATGAGGAACGGGACGGCAGCATTGGGGAACAGAGCCGCGCGTTCTATACCCGTCTGGCACAGGGCGGTGTGGGATACATCGTGCTGGGCGACGTTGCGCCCATTCGCAGTTTTTCTCCCACGCCAAAGCTGTTTGATGACAGCCAGATTGAAAGTTTCCGTTTGCTTGCAGACCGTGTGCATGCCTATGGCGCAAAGCTGGGCGTCCAGATTTTTCATCCGGAATACGACTGCGACGCGGTCAACGCGCTTTTCGCCCAAGGGAAAATGGAAGAGGTGCGTGCCCGGCTGCACCATGATATGCAGTTTTTTACTGACGAGGTGAGCGAGGAGACGCTGCTTTCCATCATCGACAAAATATGTGCATGTGCGCAGCGCGCGCAGAAGGCGGGCGTGGACGTGGTCCAGGTACATGGCGACCGTTTGGTGGGATGTCTGTGCAGCACACGCATGAACCATCGTACCGATAAATTTGGCGGCAGTTTGGAAAACCGTACCCGTTTTGCGATCATGTTGGTGCGGGCGCTCAAACGGGCGGTGCCGGAGATGGTCATTGACTACAAATTTGCCGTCGTGACGCCGGAACGCGGCAAAGGCGGCGTGGATGCGGCAGACGCTCCGAAATTTGCCCGTTGGCTGGAGGAAGCCGGCGTGGATATGCTTCATGTGGCGCAGGCCAATCATACAGGCAATATGGCGGATACCATCCCGCCTATGGGTGTACAGCCCTACGGCTTTTTTGCGGACATTGCCGGACAGGTGAAGGAGGCTGTGTCTATTCCGGTCAGCACGGTAGGGCGCATTATCGACCCCGCTATGGCAGAGCGGATCGTAGAAAGCGAAAAGGCGGACATCGTCGGTTTGGGCCGCCCGCTCCTGTGCGACCCGGATTGGCCGAACAAAGCGCAGTCGGGCTGTGCGTGCGATATCCGACGCTGCATTTCGTGCAACAAGGGGTGTACGGATAACATCCAGAACCGTGCATTCCTGGCCTGCGTGCTCAATGCGGAAAACGGTTACGAGAGAACCCGTTCTATCACGCCTGCTGCAGAGAAAAGAAATGTTGCGGTTGTAGGCGGCGGGCCAGCCGGTTTGGAGGCCGCGCGCGTGGCCGCTCTGCGCGGGCACAGCGTCACGCTGTTCGAACGCGCACCAGAGTTGGGCGGCCAGCTAAACATTGCCAGCGTACCGCCCCGCAAGGAGGAAATGCGCCGCGCCGTATTGGACTTGACGCATGCTGTATGCAAAGCGGGAGTCACACTGCGCCTTGGGGTGGAAGTGTCTGCGGAGGACATTTTGGACACGAAGCCGGACGCTGTGATCGTAGCTGTGGGGGCGTCCAGCTTTGCACCTCCCATCCCGGGCAAGAACGGCCCGAATGTGGCCGACGCTTGGGCCGTGTTGGCAGGTGAACAACAGGTCTATGGACGCGTGGCCGTCATTGGAGGCGGTATGGTGGGATGCGAGACCGCCGAATATCTGGCCGGACACGGTTGTAAGGTCTCCATTGTGGAGATGATGGATAAGATTGCCGCGGGTGAGAGCACTACGATCCTTCCCACGCTGATGGAAAACTACAAGACGCTGGGCGTAGAGCAGTATCCGGGCCATACGGTGAAAGCAATCACAATGGATACACTTGTCTGTGAAGACAAAGAAGGCGGGGAAGTGCTCATCCCTTGCGACTATGTGGTAATGGCCGTGGGGGCGCGTCCTGCTGCATTCGATGCATCGGCGCTGGAAAACGCAGGCATACCCGTAGTGCGGGTGGGCGACTGTGCGGATAGGGCGGCGGACATTTCCAATGCCATCAAAACCGCATACGATGCAGCCTGTGCGCTGTAAAGAGCAGTAGTGGAATAAAGGAAACCAAATACACAATTTTAAAGGCGTATTGGCGTAAGAAAACATTCTTACGCAACACGCCAAAAAGCGACGCTTTCTAAGGGATTATCCCGGAAAGCGTCGCTTTTATAAATGTTCTTCATCGGAAATTTATTGATGAAATTGATAAAACTCAGAAGCTGTTTTTGCGTGTTTGACAAGATAGTTGTATTGCATATAACTATAGTCCCGGATCAACGGCAGATCGGCCGCTGCAGCAGCGTTGATATAATTCCCATCCCGGTCCAGAACTCCCGCTACGGAAATGACCGGATATTCTGTATAAAGCGTCCGCAGCATTTTTTGCAGGCCCGTCATCGGAAGATCCGCTGTTTCCAATAAATAGGAGAAAAGATAATTGCTGCTCATTGTGACTTCTGATGTGCTCTTATCCAAGCCGAGGTCATAATTGGCCCAGAGAATGAAAGGAGTAGTATAAAGTGCAAAAATATCATTTTCCGGAAGTGTAGCATTTAAAAATTCTTCTTCAACGGCCGGAAGATGATCACCAAACATCAGGATGATTGTCGGTTCCGGCTGTGCGCGGAAGTAATTCACAAGTTCAGCGAATGCGGCGTCGGTCTTTTGCAAAAGCCGCAGGTATTCCTGTGCGCAGGGATAGGAACCGGCCGGAGAAAGGATTTCCAACTGGCTGTTGACAGTGAGTCCTGTATCATAACCACCGTGGTTCTGTGCTGTAACGCAGAACAGATACTGTGGCCCGTTTCCAGAATCAAACATATGGACCAGTTCTTTATAGCTGGCGGCATCCGTGGGAAGTCCGCGGAATATTTCTACATCCTCAACGTCTTCAAGTGAGATAAAATCCTCGAAACCAAGACGGGGGAATCCGCTGGAACGGTCCCAGTTGGCAGCAGGCATCAGGTGTTGTGCGCGGGACTGATATCCCAGCTGCTTCATATTCTCCGCGCTGGAGGCCATACCTGGATAGGTATAGAACCCGTACGGGTTCGAAGAAAGTCCAAAAAAGTAGCTGGCGCCGGTGAGCGCTTCAAATTCGCTGCAGGAGGTGCCCGCTCCAACTACAGGGACGACAGTATTCCCATAAACAGCCTCTCCGCTCCCGGCGAGACTGTCAATGAAAGGAGTCACTGGCTCGGAGGTGTCCAATTGGCCGGCACGTGTAAAATCAGCCCAAGATTCGTTCATAATAAAGATAATATTCGGCCCCGAAGCATCGCCGGCCAAGTCGCTGGGATATTGCTGCGCGATCTGTTTTACTTTCTGTGTGCTGTAGCCCTGCGGCTCGGACGGGCGGGAAAAGCTGTACATCGCGGTGAAATTTACAAGGAACCCATTGCAGGCCTGAGTTGTTTCAGGATCCCACATAGCGGGCTCGAGACCATTTCGAAGAAAGAAATCGCGCGAACGAAGAGGCTGCACACCCAGAAAGCTGACAAACAGGCAGAGCGCGCCTGCGAGTAAGCGCTTTTTGGACAGTCCGCGCCGGTAATACTGCACGCGCAGCAGAGTGAAGCTGGAAACAATATCCAGCCAGAGGATGAAAAGGGAGATAATAACGGGAAAAGAAAGCTCCAGCCGGTAATTGTCCAGAACATTGATGGCGGTACCCACAGCAAGAAGGTCTGCAGGTGTAAGAATGGAATGCCGCAGCAGATAGGTATAATGGTTGGCAAGTGCCAAAACGATCACAATAGTGGAACTGGCAGCAGCCGCGAATGAAAGACGGGTGCTGACGGCAAAGAAAAAGCAGCACACAAGACCCCAGATAAAGCAGGACAGGACAAAAGGAAGCGGAGGCAGTGTATAAATATGCGCCTCTTGCAAAAGCTGTACAGCCTCAAGGCTGCTCAGCATAACGGCACCGCCAACGGCAAGATAACTCAGGATGCGCAGCGCGCGTTTTTTCAGCGTGACTTCCAGCAGCAGCAACAGTATGCTTCCCAGAGCGCAGGCCAGCAGGTAGGCGAAATAGGTTCGGTGGAGCTGCACGCCGTGCACATAAAAATCAAGAGAAATCTCATCAAACGGCGTTGAGGTGTGTATGATGCAGTCCGCTCCGGCCGCGTCGAGCAGAGCCAAAGGAGAGAAATCCTCCGAGGGAGCCCGGCTGCTGAGGACCAAACGGTATTCAGTCCCCGGCTTAAGTCGCGTCGGCGGTTTCAGCTTTGCACCAGTACTGGAGAAAAGTTCCGTGACGGGAAACGCTGTTTGTAAAATTAGGTTGCCGTTGGCATCGTATAAAAGAATATACAATTCGCCATTGCTCAACGGGTACAAGGAGGTTAAGCGGACATTCAGCGCTTGCGGATGACGAATCAAGGCGGAAAACCGCTGTGATATTAAGATCATTTCCTCATGAGTCATATCGGGGTGTGCGCTTAAGACCGTGTCCCAGGAGGCGGCTTCGTTCGCTGTATAGGTGGAGGCGTATGCTCCTGTTTGGATGGGGTCGGCTGGGAAGAAAAGCTGAGGTAGCAGGCAAAGAAAAAGGATGCATATTAAAATTGCTACGGCAATTCGGAATTTATTATGCGTAAATTGGATGCCCAATTCAATCGTCCTCTCGCGTTGAAATGCTGTTCCTAATAATATATCAAAATAAATTACGAAAAACCAGATGGAAACGTCACAATTGTTATAAAATATTTTACAAGTAAGAAGTTCGAAAAAGTGACCGACTCATGAGCAGAAAAGTGGCTCGGTCGGCTCTTATGTGGTTTTTGTAGCGCATAAAAGAGGGGCATCTGAAGGAAAAACGAAAATTGCAGAAATTCGAGACAAGCGAAGAATTATATGTTATAATTAATATTATTTGTAATAAACAATTAAAGCTGATTTGCTATAAAACTGGAGGTATTTTCAGTGAAGGTTATGAGTGTTTTTGGTACACGGCCGGAGGCAATCAAAATGTGCCCTTTGGTAAAAGAATTGGAGACAAATTCTAATATTGAAAGCATCGTTTGCCTGACAGGCCAGCATCGTGAGATGCTGCAGCAGGTGATTGACATTTTTGATACAAAAGTTGACTATAATTTGGACATCATGCGGCCGCGTCAGACGCTGACCACCATCACTGCGGATGTTTTGATGAAGCTGGAAGAGGTTCTTAAGAAGGTTCAGCCGGATATTGTTTTGGTGCACGGCGATACAACAACTTCTTTTGTGGCTGCTTTGGCTGCGTTTTATCAGCAGATTCCGGTAGGTCATGTGGAAGCGGGTTTGCGTACATTTGATAAGTATTCTCCTTTCCCCGAAGAGATGAACCGATGCCTTACGGGTCGTATTGCGGAACTGCACTTTTCTCCTACGGAAAACAACCGCCGCAATTTGGAACGCGAAGCAGTTGTAAAGAACGTATTTGTGACAGGGAACACTGTCATCGATGCCTTTAAAACAACGGTTCGCAAAGATTACCAATACAAAAATGAGCAGCTGCGCAATGAGAATATGGAAGGCCGCCGCGTTGTGCTCGTAACGGCGCATCGCCGCGAAAATCTGGGTGAACCGCTGGAGAATATCTGCCGCGCCATTCGCGAATTGTCTCAGGAATTTCCGGATCTGTTGTTCATTTATCCGATGCATTTGAATCCTGCGGTACGCGAAACCGCACGTGGTATCCTTGGCGACTGCGCAGGTGTACGGTTGATTGAGCCGCTTGACGTTGAGGACATGCACAATTTGATGAGCCGTAGCTTTTTGGTTATGACGGATTCTGGCGGCCTGCAGGAAGAAGCGCCGGCTTGCGGTGTTCCTGTTTTGGTGTTGCGCACAGAGACAGAACGTCCGGAAGCTGTTGAAGCGGGAACAGTGAAAGTGGTCGGCGTAAAGACGAGTGACATTGTGAAGGAAGCCGAAAAACTCATTACAAGCGAAGAAGATTACCAGAAGATGGCGCACGCTGTAAACCCCTATGGGGATGGACATGCGTCGGAGCGCATTGCAAAACATCTTTTGGATTGGTACAGTGAGAAAATGTCCTGATCGCTTTTGTCCGGAAGGAGAGAATGCATTGCGAAACCGCGATGAGATGCTGCATGCACGTATCGTTCAAATGGAGAATACGGTCGCGCAGATGGAGGAGATGGCGAGAGCTGCAGGACGCAACCGTTCGTCGCGCATGGCGGAATTGTTGTCCCGTATTCCGCGGCAGCTGTTTGCCGGAAAAAGCGAGCGCCAGTCGTTGCTGCGATTTGTGCGGGGCGGTGAGCCGGATGTCCGTTTTCAGCCGCTTGTCGGATTGGAACAAAAGGCAGAGACCATTCGGCGTGAGCTGATGTGTTTTCGCCGGTATGACGTGCCGGAAAAGTCGGATGTTACGGTGTTGTTTCTCGGAACAATCGATTTTGATTTTCTGATCCAGCGGCCACAGCATCTGGCAAACGGATGCGCCGCAAACGGAAAAGCGGTGTTTTATTTCAATGCGGAGTTTGGCGCGCGGCATCCGGACCGAGAGGAAATTGTCCGTGTCGGAAGTGTCAATGTAATCACTTTGCAAAACACCTATAAAACACCGACGATTTATCAGGCTGCGCAGGCGCAGGCTTATCCGCAACTTGTAGAAGATGTCCGCAGTACCGTGCAGAAAATTTTAGTATGGCAGAAAAACGATCGCTTGCAGGTGATAATCCAGCATCCGCTTTGGCAACCGGTTGCCGAGATGCTGCAGCAGGAGTTTGGCGCGCGGATCATTGCGGATTATTTGGATGATTTCGCGGATTTTGATCATGCGGACAAGGAGAATGTGCGCCACATGGCTGTGCGCATGCTGAAAAACGCAGATTTGACTTTGGCGACTTCTGCGTATTTGGCAGAAAAGGCGCGACAAAGTGGTTCGCGCGAGGTAGAGCTTTTGCGCAACGGCACGGATTGTGCGCATTTCGCCTGTGCGGCAAAGCAGGAAAAACGGGCAGCAGGGCCTTGGGTCGTGGGGTATTACGGTGTATTGTCTACCTGGTTTGACTGCGGAAAGATTGAAGCGCTGAGCCGAAGCGACTTGGACATTTGTATCCGCTTGGTCGGGGTGTCGGATGAGACGGTGCGGCGCAGATTGCAGCAGCTTGCAAAGGTAGAGTTGTGGGATGCTGTTCCGTATGACAAGCTGCCGGAAGTGTTGCGGGATTTTGATGTTTGTCTGATTCCGTTTGACGCTTCCACGGATTTGATCAAAGCGACAAATCCGGTGAAGTTCTACGAATATCTCAGCGCCGGGAAAAAGGTTGTTGCAACTGAAATTCCGGAGTTGATGTCCTATAACGGAAAGTATGTGTATTGTGAAAACGACGATGATGCCTTTGTTGAGAAAGTAAGAAGATGCCTCGTAGGGGAGGATGCGCTGGCAAATTGGAAAACTTGTATGACATTCGCGAGGGAAAACGATTGGAAGGAGAAAAGCAAAGCAATGATTTTTTTCTTGGATGAAGGTTGTACAAGTATAGCTAGAGAGGAATAAAAGAAAGGAAGAATACAGTATGCAGGCAATTTTGTTAGCTGCGGGAAAAGGGAGTAGGCTACACCCTTATACTGATTCTATGCCAAAGCCATTGGTGCCAGTGAAGGGAAAATCGATGCTATTGCGCCTTTTAGACCAGATAGTAGAAGTGGGGATAAATGATATAACAATCGTGACAGGATACCGTGCTGAGCAAATTGAAAAAACGGTGGGAGACAGTTATAGTGGTGTACCGATTCGCTACATACGTAACGTGTGCTACGATAAAACGAATAATATCTATTCCTTATATTTGGCACGGGATGTTGTAACAGGCGATGTTTTGCTTACTGAGTGTGATTTGTGTTTGAAGATGGAAGCGATTCAGGCGCTATTAAAGAACGAAGCTCCATGTTCGATACTAACAAGTCCATTCAATTCAGAGACGATGGATGGCACGGTGGTGTTAAGCAAAGATTGCAGCCATGCGGACGCAATGCTTCTAAAAAAAATGCAGCACCCAGGTGAAGTTTATTCCGATGCATACAAAACAGTGAATGTCTATAAATTTACTCGTAATTTCTGGCATAAAAAGTACATTCCCTTGTTGGAGATTTATCTTGATACACAAGATAAGACAAGTTACTATGAACTACCGCTAGGCGGTTTAATATATTTTCAAAACGACGATATTCAAATTGTTAATGTGCCTGCTGAATGCTGGAAAGAAGTAGATGATGAGAACGATTTGAAGCGTGCAGAGAAATGGTTTCAATTAAACGATAGAGCATGCAAACAGAATGAGAGTATATATGATAGAGATTAAAGAGGAAAAAGGAACAACACGTGCTGGACAGATTACAGAATTGCTGCACAGAAGCTTTGCTGAACATCAATGTAGGGGCCTTGTTTTTGCGGCAGCGGTTCAAAACGAAGCTATTACATGTCAGCGGATGCAATCAGGGACATGCCTTGTGGCCGAAAAAGACAATCGGTTAGTTGGTACAGTTATTGTTTCGTTTTTTGTCCCTCCGCTTCCGGATTATTGGCCTAATCGGGATGCTTGGTATTTCAAAGTGCCGTTTGCGGAGATTGGGCAACTTGCTGTAGATCCAACTGAACGAAGAAGTGGAATTGGAAAGGCACTGTTGCAAAAGGCGGAAGAATTGTGCGATGGCAAAGTGGATTTGATTTGCCTAAACACAGCGTTGCCGGCGAGGGAGATAATTTCATTTTATAAACATTGCGGCTATGTTACGATGGGCGCTTGTTCGTGGGCCGCAACACCTTATAATTCGATTATCCTTGTGAAACCGTTGTCAACACAGGCAAAAAGGCAGAGCAATAGCCTTAAAAGATGGATATTATATCGAAAAGACCGTTTGCGTGTATCTATGTGTAGACGCTTTTTGCACCGATATGATGAAGTCAATATTTAAAAGTTAGCGAGAGGTTTCCATGAAAAAAATTGCTGTTTTGATGTCTAATCCAGTCCAGTATTATTCGATACAACCTCTTTTAGAGGCATTAGATGTAGTGTCAATAGGCTATGATATTGTTATTCCCAATTGGGATGCATCCACTTTTCAAAAAGAAGGATGGGATGCAATGGAAAAAGATTTAGAATCGATGCTCGTTAAAAAAGGCATTTTATTTATTAAAGCAAATGAAACAAATGATTATTCGGTAAGTTTAACGCCGTATCCCGAATGGTGGGATGTAAAGGCAGATTTTAAAGTGCGTTACCGATATAGTTATGTCTCGTTTCCTGCTTTTAGCACTGCTCCAGAAAACAATATGCAATATGATGTAATACTCAGCTATGGTGAACCAGACGCAGAGTATTTTTCGGCTTATGCGAGAACTTGTATTGTAGGTGAGCCAAAACTGCTTTCTTACAACAAAGATTCGACAATACACGCCAAACCGGTTTTGCTATATTTACCTACATACGGGGGAATTTCTGCAATTCAGCAGACAGTACCACAATTGAAAAAGCTGGTGCAAGAATATGAGATTATTGTTAAGGCGCATCACGGAACGAGTTTTCTCGAAGTTGAAGAAGATAGACGTGAGATGTTAAAAAATGTGTTTACAACCGTTTATGATGCAAAAACACCTTTGTATGACTTGCTGGGTAAAGCTGATGTAGTATTGTCTGACAATTCCGGAGCGATTTTTGATGCTTTGGCAGCAGGTGTTCCGGTGGCGCGCTTTGCGTTAGTTGATCCAGATACGGTAGAGGGTTTTGTTCCACAGCATGTGGAGTTAGCAAAAAAAGGAGTGCTCCCTTCGACGGATGACTCCAATCGAATCGGTACGGTGCTGAAGTTGGCAATGACAGATAAAATAAGGAAGGCACAGGCGGAAGTAGCTAAAGAACTGTTTGCAAATGCAGAAGACGGGAAAAAGCATTTTGTGGAACTGATGACAGAGTTGCTGAATGCTTCAGAAAAGAAACGTTTTTTCAGCTTGCAGCTTGAGAAGCGGCGGTATAATGAACTTCAAAAAAACAAACTACAGAATTTTGAGTTGTTGGAGGGAGATTTTAAAGAAGTACAGCGATTGTTAGCTGAAAAGCAAAAATATTGTTGTCAATTATTGGAGGAAAAAGAAAAACTACAAAATTCAGTTGACGATTATGAATTGCAGATTGAAAAGCAACATGAAAAATTGAACGCTATACATGTTTTGCTCCAAAACCAAGAGGGACAGCTGAACACGGCGAATCATCAGCTTCAAAAACAGCAGACACATACGGAAAAAATTATTTCACTTGCAGAGAAAACCTTTGGTATCTATGCGGCTGAGCAGCAGCAAATGAACGAATTCGTTACCCAAGGCAGGGAATATTGCGAACTAATGTTGAATTCCCGTTTCTTCAAGTTGCTCCATTTTTGGAGCCGTATAAAAAAGCAACTTGTTCTAGGAAGCATCACGGAAAAAATTCACTTTATGCGCTGGCTGCTACACCGGCCGGATGAAATGGCGGACAGAAGATTTCAGCCGCTTAACAGTGTTTATCATACATTGCAGGCTGCGCTGGCTGTTCCGAGCATACAGCCGTTTAGCTTTGAAGAACGGTTGGCGAAAGAAAAGCAGCTGGAAGAGGCCGGCGTTTTAAAAACCATAGGCTTCCTGGAAAGTGCATTTTTGGAATATATCCGTAATGATCAGGCACGTTTTTCTGCGATTGCAGATCAATTCTGCGAGACCAACGTAAGCCGAGAAATCGTGCGCCGGATTCGCACGGTTCCGGCAAAGGGGGTTTTGGTATCGCCTTGCGTGGAGGATCGCAGGGCAATAGATGATGCATATTTTCTGCTTGATAAAATGGCAAAAGCCGGATGGCTGTGTCTGTTGGCGAGTAACGACGTGACTTGCGTGCAGCAAGTTTCCGAGCGTTTGCTGCTTGTGCCGCAAACGGAATTGCTGCGCGCGCTTCAGATTGAGCCCGTGGTGCTGTTGCTGGGATGGGCCGGAAATGTTGCGTTTGCGGATGCTGTTCCGGAAAAGAAAATCTGGTATCATCTCTCCGATTATTCTAATCGCTCAACACTGTATGACACGGTGTATGAGCAGGTGCATGCAGCGCTGTTGGAGCGTGCAACTTTCGTTACGTATGGAGATAAAAAACTTTTGTCCCAGCTTGAGAATCGGGCAGACGCGACAGAAGTATCGGCTTCTACATCCGGCGACACACTCGGAAAATTGCTTTCCAGCAATGGGGCTGTCAAACTGCCTGCTTTCTATCAGAAGCATGACGTGATCATTTTGTCGGTGATCGACTATGATTTCCGTTTCCAGCGCCCGCAGCATTTTGCAGTTCGCTTTGCCGAGAACGGTCATCGAGTGTTTTATATCAACGCGAACTTCCATCGTCCCGCGTCTGTACACAAACAGAGCGAAAATTTGTATGTTGTAGATTTCTTTAATTCGGATGCACCAGCAATTTACGGAACAGATTGGTCTGAAAAAACGGAAAGCATCCAAGCAGCTTTGAAAGAACTGCTTTGGAAGTATGGCATTCGAGACGCCATCACAATCGTCGATTATCCGAACTGGGTGAACGCTGCTGTTTATCTGCGGGAAGAGTTTGGGTTTAAAATGGTCGTCGATTACATGGATGATTATACCGGTTTTCTGACGCCGGCAGAAAAAAATGTGGGCGAAAACTGTGTCAAGCTTTTGCAAACATGTGATTTGGTGATTCCGTCTTCTCAATTTTTGGCAGATATCTCTGCAAAGTATTTTGCAGGACCGATTGGTATTGTGCGCAACGGAACAGAGTATGACCATTTCCATGAAGCGTTCGGTACGAATCCGAAAAAAGAACGAAAAATCGTAGGTTATTACGGCGCAGTTGCACACTGGTTCGATGCCGAGAAGATCGTCTATTTGGCCAAACATCTGCCCGAATGCGATTTTGTGATTGTGGGAGCTGTTACGGAGTGGGAAGAAGTGCTCCAGTCACAGAGCAACATTAAGCTTTTGGGAGAGCAGCCGTATTCGGAACTGCCGTCGTACCTGAAGATGTTTGATGTTTGCCTCATTCCGTTTGACACTTCAACGGATTTGATCAAGGCTACCAATCCGGTTAAGTTTTATGAATACCTCAGCGCAGGAAAGAAAGTTGTTGCAACAGAGATTCCTGAGCTGATGCCGTTCCGGGATCGGTACGTGTATATGGCCAATGATGACGAGACGTTCCTGCAATATGTAACGGCTTGTTTGGACGGTACAGATACATTGGCTGGCCCGGAAGAGTGTGCTGTGTTTGCACAGGAAAACGATTGGCAGCATCGCTATGAGGCCTTTGCCGATATGATGCGGACAGCTGTTCCGAAAATCAGCGTTATCGTTTTGACCTACAACAATTTAAAGCTGAATAAGCTGTGCACCGAAACGCTTCTCAGCAAAACGGCATATCCGAACTATGAACTGATTCTTGTGGACAATGCTTCTGTTGACGGGACAAGAGATTGGCTCAAGGAACTGGATGCTCAGAATGTCGAGAATGTCACAGTGATTCTGAACGAAGACAATCTGGGCTTTGCGGGCGGCAACAATGTCGGCATTCAGGCCGCAAGCGGAGATTATATCGTGCTTTTGAATAACGATACGGTTCCCACGCGTGGCTGGCTTACAGCAATGGCGAAGCATCTGCAGAACGACAGCCATCTCGGAATGTGCGGCCCTGTCACAAACTCTATTGGAAATGAGGCAAAAGTGGCGGTGGAGTATCACGATTTGGACGGCCTTGAGCAGTTCGCTTATCGCTACACATGGGTGCATAACGGACAAGAGATGCGCAACGTAAAGGCACTGGCGCTGTTCTGTACGATGATCCGCAAATCCGTCATTCAGCAATGCGGAATGCTGGATGACGGATATAGGGTCGGTATGTTTGAGGACGATGATTACAGCGAAGCAGTGCGCGCTGCAGGATGGGGAATGGCAATCGTTGATGATGCGTTTGTCCACCATCAGGATGGCGCAACCTTTAAAAAGCTTGACAAGAAAAAGTATGAAACAGTTTTTAAAGTGAATTTGAAGCGCTTTGAGGAAAAATGGAACAAAAAATGGGAAATGCATTCATACCGTCCCGGCATGACGACCGAGCAGAATAAAGATTGTCTGCTTGAAATTTGAGTTTCTCAAGGCACGATGAAAGGACGTACAGTTAAATTATGGCAAAAATTCAAAGAAAAGGGGAAATGATTTTTTGGCTGATGGTGTTTGGTGCAATATTGCTGCATCATCAGTCGGTATTCTTCTATTTTGATGATTATGCCTATGCAACACTCTCGTATTCTGTTGCAGTGCCGGGTGTAACGGGAACAAATTATGGTTTGCTGGATATTTTATCATTTTGCATCTTGCATTGGTGGCAATGGGGCGGCAGAGTTTTGTTCTATTTCTTTTATATTTTGGCGTCTCATATTGGCCTGTGGATGATTCGGTTGGTACAGTCTGTTGTGATTACATTGATTTTGTATTACAGCAGCCAGCTGGCGCAAAAAGCTGAGAATACACTTGCCAAAATAGTCAGTGTCGGTATACCGGTAATTAGCTTTCTGTTGATTCAGCAGCCGGTGCATCAGGACGGAACCTATTGGTTTGCCGCTGCGGCCGGATATGTGTGGCCGTTTGTGGTTTTATTTCCAACTGTGAAATGTTACAGTTCTCACTTGTCAGGATTTTCAGCACGGCAAAAAGTTTTGCTGTTGTTGGGGGCATTTTGCGCAGGATTTTCACAGGAACAGACAGCCCTTGTAACATGTATTGCAATCGGTGCAGTTTCTGTAGAAAAGATGATTCGGCAGCACAAGGCTTTCTGGTTTGATTTCGCGATGATCATTTCTTCCGGGTTGGGCGCAGCGATGGTTTTGCTTGCACCGGGAAATCAAAAGCGGAATGAACTGGTGCATGGTGTGGTAGATCCTGCATATAATTTGCCCTTTTGGATGCGGTACTTTTTTTCGGAGAACACATTCCTTTTTATGAGCATACTGGCGATTGCTTTTGGCGGTATGTCGTATATCTTGGTGTGCAGAAGCCAAAAGAAGTGGCTGAAAGGTTTTTGGAGTATCTGTTGTGTGCTGTGGACGGGCAGTGCAGTGGTTATGCTGGTTACGCAGAAGGGGCTGTTTGATTTATTCAATCAGGCTTTAGGGCTTAATGAGCTTGCATGCGATATTATTTTGGGCCTGCTGATGGTTTGGATGGTTATAACCTCGGTGATGTTTTACTTCTTTGCCGAAAATCGGGCGATTCTGTTTCTTTTTCTGGGAGGTGGAGCCTGCGCGATTGCAATGCTGTTTTCTCCTACGCTTCCGCTCCGTTTGGTGCTTCCGTTCTTTATATCAGCAATTCCGTTGATTACAAATGTTTTTACTTGCGCTATGAGTGAAATGCCGTCTGTCAAAAAAATTGTAGTCGGTATTGCGTGTGTGTTTTTCGTTGCTGGTTCGATCAATGCATTGAATATTTTTCAGGGCTACCGCAGCAACGCGATTGTATTGCGGGAAAACGATCAAACCATGCGCCAGACGGCGCAAATATATAAGGAGACCAATCAGCTGGAAGGTGCAATTGTTTTGAAAAATGTGCCCAATGAAGCGTATGCAGGATGTTTGCCTTCGGAAGAGGGGACAGAATGGTATCTTTCGTATTATGGGCTGCCTGAAAATACAGAATTGGTGTTTCGCTGAGGTGTAGTTAAAATGAGTTTAATTTCCATCGTTGTTCCTTGTTATAACGAAGAAGAGTCCCTGCCGCTGTTCTATCAGGCGATACTTGAAATGAAATCAAGTTTGCCCGAAGTGGATTTCGAATTTATTTTTGTCAATGACGGCTCAAAAGATAATACTTTGAAAATTATGCGGTCATTGGCACAGCAAGACGCAAACGTTCATTATGTTTCTTTTTCCCGGAATTTCGGGAAAGAAGCGGCACTCCTTGCAGGGTTAGCCCATGCGCAAGGCGACTATGTTGCGGTTATGGATGCAGATTTGCAGGATCCCCCGGCGTTGCTCCCCGAAATGTATGAAACACTGCAGACAAAAATGTATGACTGTGTGGCGACGAGACGAGTAACACGTGAAGGAGAGCCTCCGATTCGCTCTTTTTTTGCTCGGATGTTTTACAAACTGATCAATAAAATCAGCAAAACAGAAATTGTGGATGGTGCGCGCGATTTTCGTTTGATGACACGTCAAATGGTAAATGCAATTTTGTCTGTTCAGGAATACAACCGATTTTCGAAAGGCATTTTCGGTTGGGTGGGATTCCGTACAAAATGGCTTGAATATAAGAATATTGAACGCGCCGCAGGACAAACCAAATGGTCCTTTTGGAAGTTGTTTGTATACTCTTTGGATGGGATTACCGCTTTCTCGACTGTTCCACTAAGTGTTGCAGCCGTGATGGGGCTGCTGTTCTGCTTTTTGGCGTTTGCCATGCTCATTTTTGTGTTTGTCAGAGCTTTGATCTGGGGAGATCCGGTAGGTGGTTGGCCCAGCCTTGTGTGCATTATACTTTTTGTTGGCGGTATACAGCTTTTCTGTACAGGGATTTTAGGTCAATATCTTGCGAAAACATATCTCGAAGTAAAGCGGCGTCCTCAGTACATCATTCAGGAAACAGAAAAAGATTATTTAGATAAACCAGAGTGATTCGTCTGAAGTTGTAAAATATTTACATACCCTGCAGAAATATTGAACTTCGATACAAGTGAATGGTATCATGAAGTAAAGGATGAATGATAAGGGAGGTCGTTGAAATGAAGTGGAAGAACTTGCTTGCCTTTCCTTTAACGCTTGGACTGGTAAGCATATTATCGGTTTCCGTGTTGGCTTTGGATACCTCCATTTCCGATGTTGCATTGGAAAGCAATTCAGATACACAGCCGGTAGCGGTAATCGATATATCGGAAAGTCAATCAAACTCGTTGACAGAAGGTACTGTTGAGCAAAATGCCCCGTCAGAAACTCTGGGCGGGGAGGCAGACCAAGAGAAACCGGAAGGCAATGTTCCGCCGGAAGCACCGGACGGAGAGGTTGAACAAGAGAAGCCGGAAGAAAATGTCCCGTCGGAAACTCCGGACGGAGAGATTGACCAGGAGAAGTCGGAAGAAAATGTCCCGTCGGAAACTCCGGACGGAGAGATTGACCAGGAGAAACCGGAAGAAAATGTTCTGCCAGAAACATCGGACGAAGAGATTGAACAAGAGAAGCCGGAAGAAAATGTCCCGTCGGAAACTCCGAATGGAGAGTCAGGTGTAGACGTGATTCCCGAAGAGAATCCATCGCAGATGCTCCCTGATGCAAATGCACCGCAGGAAAATGCGATAGTTCCTGATGGTTGGCAACAAGTGAATGGTAACTGGTATTACTATCGGAATGGAGAGGCTTTGAAAGGAAGTCAAACTGTACCGATTGATAAAACCAATACAGATCTCGGCGCAACAGATTGGTACTTTTTCGATGAAACCGGTGCGATGAAGACTGGCCCGGTTCCGATGTTCGGCGGTTATCAAGCATATCAGGATGATGGCCGCTTGCTCCATAACGGTTGGGCACAGATTGGCGGAAAATACTATTATGCACAGCCGAACCAGCAGCTGAGTCTGGGCAGTGTAAGTGTGCCGGTGCGTGAAGATGCCAGTATAAAGGATTGGTATTACATTACTTTGGATGGCGGTATGCAGACCGGCCCGGTTTCGTTGTATGGCGGATATCAATGTTATTACGAGTCTGGCCGGCTTGTATACGGCGGTTGGGTTACGGTAGGCGGTAAAACGTATTATGTCGACTCGATTAATCAGCAACTGAGCTTAGGCAGTGTGAGTGTTCCGGTTCGTGAAGATACCAGCATTAATGACTGGTATTATATTACTCTGGATGGCGGCATGCAGACCGGTCCGATTCCGATGTTTGGCGGTTACCAGGCCTATAAGGATGACGGCCGACTGCTGTACGGCGGCTGGGCGAAGATCAGCGGAAAATATTATTATGCGCAGCCGAACCAGCAGTTGAGCCTGGGAAGCGTAAGCGTTCCTGTCCGCGAAAATACCAGTATGAACGATTGGTATTATATCACTCTGGATGGCGGCATGCAGACCGGTCCGATTCCGATGTTTGGCGGTTACCAGGCCTATAAGGATGACGGCCGACTGCTGTACGGCGGCTGGGCGAAGATCAGCGGAAAATATTATTATGCGCAGCCGAACCAGCAGTTGAGCCTGGGAAGCGTAAGCGTTCCTGTCCGCGAAAATACCAGTATGAACGATTGGTATTATATTACTCTGGATGGCGGCATGCAGACCGGTCCGATTCCGATGTTTGGCGGTTACCAGGCCTATAAGGATGACGGCCGACTGCTGTACGGTGGTTGGGCACAGATTGGCGGAAAATACTATTATGCACAGCCGAACCAGCAGCTGAGCCTGGGCAGTGTGTATATTCCTATTCGTGAGAATACAAATATAAGCGATTGGTATTACATCTCCCTAGACAAAGGTATGCAGACAGGTCCGATTCCGATGTTCGACGGCTATCAGGCATATAAGGACGACGGCCGACTGCTGTACGGCGGCTGGGCGCAGATCGGTGGAAAATATTATTATGCGCAGCCGAACCAGCAGTTGAGCCTGGGAAGCGTAAGCGTTCCTGTCCGCGAAAATACCAGTATGAACGATTGGTATTATATCACTCTGGATGGCGGCATGCAGACCGGTCCGATTCCGATGTTTGGCGGTTACCAGGCCTATAAGGATGACGGCCGACTGCTGTACGGTGGCTGGGCGCAAATCGGTGGAAAATACTATTATGCACAGCCGAACCAGCAGTTGAGTTTGGGCAGTGTATATATTCCTGTTCGTGAAGATACAAGCATAAGCGACTGGTATTATATTACTGTGGAAAACGGTATGCGCGTGGGCTCTGTTCCCATTTATGGCGGATATCAATGCTATTATGAGTCCGGCAGACTGGTATACGGCGGTTGGGCGACAGTGAATGGAAAGACCTATTACGCTGATCCGAGCAATCAACAATTAAAAACAGGAACGGCCGTTATAGATAATGTGACCTATATTTTTGACAGCACAGGTATGTTGATCAGCGAAGTTCATAAGGGAATCGATGTTTCTTCCCATCAGGGGATAATCGATTGGAATCAAGTAAGGACGAGCGGCGTTCAATTTGCAGTTATCCGAATTATGTCTTGGCAAGGTGACGCGGCAACAGGCGGATATGCAATTGATCCCGATTTTGAAAGAAATATCCGCGAAGCTCGGGCCGCTGGAATTTATGTGGGTGCCTATTGGTATAGTGTTGCTTTCAATGGGAGTGAAGCACTGCAGGAAGTAAATATCATTAAAAATTCTGTAGCGTGGAACAATGTTTTAAACGATGGAATCATTTTGGATTTGCCAATGTTTATCGACTATGAAAACAATACTGCGTGGTTCAATTCTCAAACAACATATGCTTCACGTACGGAAGCGGTTCGAATGGGAATGATATATACAGAAAACATATTGGGCTGTCGGCCGGGATTTTATTCGAGTGAAAGTTATATCGAAAACTGGTTTGACGGAAAACAGCTGATAGCGGAAGGATATGATTGTTGGGTAGCAAATTGGAGTGGTTCTCACGGGCTGGGAGACGATGCCGCTATGTGGCAGTATACTAGTAAAGGTTCGGTTTCGGGAATCAACGGAAATGTAGATTTAAATTACTGCTACAATTCAGATTATTTTGATTCGCTGAAGGTGTATGACCAAGGAATTGGGAAAAATGTACAGGGCAATGCACAGACCATTTTGACGCGTGTTGTCCAAAATGAGGTGGGGGGAATGAACAACACTGAGGTCTATAAAACTCAGGCAGTAGCGGCAAATACATATATGCGCTATCTTATTGGACAAGGTAAAATTCCTTCTGTAAAACTAAGCTTGATGGTCCCTTCCAGTGCTGTGCGTAATGCAGTGGCTCAAGTGAAAGGTGAGACGGTTAAGTATAATGGTAACCTTGCGCTTACTGTGTACGGCTCCAGTTCGGCAGGTACTACCAATAAAGCGTATACATATGGTTGGGTGGAATTGCCTTACTTAACAAATGTGGACAATAAATATGATACGCAGTATAAAAATATGACATGCTATGTTAAAAATTCCGATTTGGAAAAGGGTATTAAGGCCTTAGGGGGCAGTACGGAGGGATACGATCCCAGTAATTGGATTCAAGGATGTGTTTTTGACCAATACGGCTGGCTAAAGTCGATTACTCTTTGTGGTAAGATGTATACGGCAGAGCAATTTTACGAAAACAGCTGGGGACTCTACTCTACCAATTTCAAAAGCTTTACGTACGATTCTGCGAACTCCCGCTGGGTGTTTACCGGGGTAAACGGTAATGGACACGGAATCGGTATGAGCCAATACGGCGCAAAAGGGATGGCGGATGCAGGCTATAACTATAAGCAGATTTTGAACCACTACTATCCCGGTACTGTGATTATATAAAACTAAAAGGGTCCGCTCTCTTTATAAGGAGCGGACTCTTTCTTTTGTCGAAAATTGTTCACAGGGAGCTTGATGCGGTGCAATAAGTCCCACCAAAGGAAAAATAGATAAAAAGACATGATTTACTATCTTCTGTTAGAATAATGTGAAAATTTTTATTCCCCATTTTTTAAAACATAAAAATGTGATATTATATATTAAAAGATGCTGGTCGTATTTGCGGCCGCGGCGAACAATGGCAAGAAAAGGAGAGCATAAAATGTCACCCGTTTTGTATATCGTGATTCCCTGTTACAATGAAGAGGCCGTGCTGCCCCTGACCAGCGG
>ENA-ORSX01001012-ORSX01001012.1-human-gut-metagenome-genome-assembly--contig:-NODE-1012-length-22840-cov-12.243450_pt1 | contig 22840 bp, 24 predicted proteins | sample MGYA00241904_ERZ509172 | MGnify/ENA primary metagenome ERZ509172 (study PRJEB26280, sample SAMEA2338795) | human gut metagenome | biome: human gut; feature: human-associated habitat; material: faeces...
GAATCAGGAACCCGCCTATAGTTTGGCCTAATTGGGCTTTACTGATAGGAATCCCCCGCTTTTAGGCGGGGGAGGATGTCAAATAACTCCGTCGACGGTCGTGGACGCATTTCAATATTTAAAACTCTGCGCTATATTGCCCCCATGATGTTAATCATCACTTGGGGGCTTTATTATGTCTAACGCAACTACAGGATTTAATCAATCCACATATTCTTCTCCTACGCAGCGTTCTTCTATGCCTATGAACACATATAGCTATGCGATGGTAAGTTCTGATGGTGTTATTTACACATGGGATGTCAACGCCGGGAACCAGCCTATCGGGGTAGCCACGGAGATTCACGAAAAACTCAAGGCGCAGCTTATACAAGCGATTGATAAGGCAGAGTCTTATTATAAGATGCTCGTAGAAAACGGGATTATAAAGCCTGAACCTACGCAAGAAGAAGTTCTTAATAACGCTTTGAAGGAATTGCAGGAATCCCGTGCGCAGAATGCTAAATTGGCGGAAATGATTGCTGGCCTTACGGATAAGATTCAAGTCATTTCATCGAATATCGCTTCAAATAAATCCGTCAACGAAGAAACTCAGGACACTCCGAAATTCGTAGATGACGTGATTAAGGAAGATGCAAAGAATCCTCCAGTTAAAATGGAACAAGGCAACAATAGAGGTAATAAACGATGAACGTACAAAAGATCATGAGCATTGTAAATACCTTGTCCGGAGGAAACTCAAAGGTAATTGACGCCGCGCAAAAGGCTATCTCCGAATCTCGTAATTACCAACCAACTCTTGAGGGCGCGCTTCAAGTCGCCCAGAAGTTTGGTATTGATGCTCAAATCCTTGCGGGGATGAAGAAACATTTGGACAATCCTGCTATTAAAATGGGGCTGAATACCATAGCTCCCGGAAGCATCGACAAAATTACCGAGATGGGGAATCAGCTTGAGGCCGCGCTTCGTCAAAGAGGTCCAGCTCCTGCCTCAAATGCTCCTAATCCCGGAAATGACGAATTGGCTAAACGCCTTCAAAAACTTGGAATAAAATAATACCTTCGGTGATTCGAGAAGAAATTCGCAGTTTCTTCTCTTCACATATACCCAAAAACTTTTTTATGGAGAATGACTTATGGAATCTGAACGCGAATCTTCCATGAACTTCGGCTGGATCTTTATCGTGCTGCTCCTGTTCTTCGGGATCTTCGGCGGTGGCTTCGGCTGCGGTGGCAACGGCCTGTTCGGTCGTGGTAATTGCGGTGGTGCCGCTGCTGTTGCTGGTACTGAGCTTGCTGATCTGGTCGCGCTGCGCTCCGTGCTTGGTCACAAGACCATGACGGATAACTGCCAGACCGACCGCGATGTTCTGGAACTCAAGTGCAACATGACTGCGCAGAACGCTGTGCTGACGCAGCGGCTTGAAACTGCCTTCCGCACGATTATCTCTAATCAGGACGCTGGTTTCTCGGCTCTGCGTACTCAGATGCTCGAAGACCAGATTCGTACCCGCGACATGACCCTGATGGCTCAGAACAACGAAATTCAGGGGCTCAAGGCGCAGATGTACAATGACGGTCGTTTCAACGCTCTGGAACGCTCCATTGAAGCTGGTTTCTGCCAGACTGTCAAGCGTCCGCCCTTCTTCCCCGTGGGTTGCTCCCCGTGCGTGAATCCTTGTGGTTGCGGTGGCGTCACCGCCTAACACGGGCTGATTTCACCTTGATATGAGAGGGGCGCAATTAAACCCCTCTCATTAACCACAATGTACGGAGAATTACTATGTGCAATCGCTGCTGCATTCCGTGCATCCGTGTAGCAAGTATCACTACAACCGCCACGACTGCGACTCTTACTCTGGCTACCAGTATCCCGGTAGGAAGATTTGATATCGTAGTTGGAAAGAACTTGTGCATCAGTCCTTGTGCTGATGAAAAAGTTCAGATTGTTGCTGGAGGCGATACGTTTACGAACGTACTCAACACCTCTGGGAACTATCTTACCCTTGGACAACTTTCTCGTTTCGTTCGATGCGGCTGCCGCATTCGTATGACTCAAACGAGCAATCCTGCGGGTAACATCATGGCTATTGATGTGTCTTGCCCCGGCCCTAACGGAGTACCCATCGTAAACTGCGGGACATCTTTGCTTCCCGCAACCGCCTCTGCTTCCCTCGCTTCCCCGGAACTTGACAAGTCGGAAGCCCCCGCTAAGAAATAAAGTATCCGGGATTTGGGAACATACGTAGCCTATGACTACGTAACCCCTACCGCGCAGCGTGGGACGATTTTTATCTTCTCGCGCTGCGTTTTTATTAAGGAAATACCATGTTTAGATTAGGACTCGGTATCCTGTTAGGATGGCTTATCTTTGATGAAGAAGGGAAAAAGGCTTCGAATAAGGCTGGTAAATTTATCAAAGATAAATCCGGTGAAGCCATAGACTATGCGTCTAAGCATATTGATACGGATAAAGTCGCTGATTTCGTTAAAAAGCAAATTTCCCCGAAAGGCATCGCTGAAAATATCGCCCAAGACGTAGCTGAGGATGCTATCATAGATACGGTTGCAGAGGAAGCTGTGCTTGGTAATGCCGCCGGAGGCATTCTAGCCGGAGAAACTTTGGCTACCGAACGAAACAACGAAAATTTGAATCAAATTGATCTTCTTCAACAGCGCGTGGATGCTTTGACAGCGGAAACCACGCCCATTATATAACCACCACAAGGAAATGAATCATGCACGATAGCAAATCCGCCGAAAAGATTGCAAAAGAAGAGTATAAAGAAGAACTTGCATTCTTGGAAGAACTTGAACATGAAATTGGCGAGCATTGTGAAGCTGGCGTCAAATCAATGCCCCATGTCGAAAACACTCGTGAACTACTTAAAGCACATAAAGAATTGTGCCATTATCTCATGTATAAGTGCGCTATTCATGAAATGTCGGAATATTCCGAAGTGTATCATGAGATTGAAGACGTTATTGAAAATCCGCCCCATACGTGGTATCCCTACATGGATAAACCGGGCGGGCACATGAATATCATTGAGATGGAAGTCGGAGAGATGATGCACGCCTATGAAGGAATGCGCGCCACGCCTCCCACGATGACCCATGCTCAATTCGTACACGAGCTTAAACATGCCGCCGCCGCAATCTGCTACGCTCTGGAAGAAATGACCTGCTCTGACAAGGAATACCATAAAAAGCACCATTTCCATAAGCCGTATCCCGAAGAATACGGTTCTAAGGCGAAATAATCATGAACATCGAATCTGATCGCGGGATAGATACAGGACAATCGGAATCTAAGACTTTCGGATGGATACCTTGTGCATTATGCAAGGCATGGATTCCGATTGTCAAAGACGGAGTACACGAACCTCCGAAACACGGTATCTGCCCGTATCGGAAGCCCTCTAAATGCAAAACGGAACCTAGCTTCGGTTGTCGTTGGGGCTTTACTGCTTAATCAGAAATTCTCCCTACCTCCTTCCCATCCCTCCCTTAAAGGCGTCTATCCGGACGCCTTTTTCTTTTCTTGACAAAAATGTAAAATGAAGCTATACTTCTTTGATAATACCATTTTTGTCAGATAAGGAGAGGAGTTTCAATGGCTAATGTAAAACCCATAACGACTAAACAATTCAATCAAAATAAAAAGCATATCACCGACATCCATTGGTACGCCGACAATGTTCTTAATGGAAATGTTCAGGTCTGTAAATACATTAGAGCATTATGCAAGAACTTTAAAGATGACCTCGCCAATAAAGACCTTGATTTTTATTTTTCAGAAGAATCAGCTATCCGAGTAATTTGTTTTATCGAAAATATGGTGCATGTCAAGGGCGTTCTTACCGGGCAACGGTTAAAACTTGAACCTTGGCAGAAATTTTTTGTCGGTAACATCTTCGGCTGGCTGGACAAGAAAAACAATCTCCGCAGATACAGAGAGGCAGCTCTTATCGTTCCCCGAAAAGCTGGCAAGGCTTTAGCTGTAAGCACTCCAATCCCTACTCCCGAGGGTTGGGTCACGATGAATGATTTAAAGCCCGGAGACGCCGTTTATGGGCCAAATTCGGATATACGGAGAGTAGTAGCCGCAACGGAAGTGATGTACGGAAGGCCGTGCTACGAAATTTCTTTCAATGATGGTTCTTCTATTACGGCTGACGCGGAACATCTTTGGAAAATTGATGGTAAGAATATCGTAACCTCCGAAAGTCTGCATCAAATTTTGTCTCACAATGGCAGAAAGCCTAAAGTATGGGTAGCCCCGAATGTAAAACGGCATGATGGCGAGACGGTACCTGTGGTAAGATTCATTACGGATTGTAAGCCTGTGGAAAGCGTTCCAGTGAAGTGTATACAGGTTGATAATGAGGACGGAATGTATCTTTGCGGGGAAACGTATATTCCGACTCACAATAGCAGCCTTGCGGCGGCTATTGGACACTATATGTTGGTTGGTGAAAAAGAAAAAGGTTCGGAAGTATACTGTGGCGCAACCACGGAAGTTCAGGCATTTGTGCTGTTCAACATTGCTCGGGACATGATTGTCGCCAATAAAGCATTTGAAGAGGCATTCGGCCTGACTTATACTAAAGAGTCTATTCATGCACAATCAACACTTTCTACGTTCAAGCCTATTATCGGAAGCCCAAAGGACGGTAGTAACCCTCAGTGCGCTATCGTTGACGAGTATCATGAACATCCTTCGGACGCGCTGTATGACTCGTTGAAGCTCGGTATGGGCGCTAGACAACACCCCCTCTTGCTTGTTACTACTACCGCAGGGACAAACATCAAAGGGCCTTGCTATCGTTACGTTGAGCAAGGCAGAAAGGTCGTGTTGGGGAAAGCAAAGAACGATAGATTATTTTACATGGAGTTTACCATTGATGACACGGACAAATGGGAAGATTTTTCGTGCTGGATTAAAGCCAGTCCAAACTTCGGAGTTTCCGTATCCGAAGAGTTCTTGCGCGAGCAATACGAAATAGCCAAATCATCACAGTACAAGCGCTCATCTATTCTTACCAAAATGCTGAATGTTTGGAACAACGAATCGGTGGGATGGATTGACTTTCCTAAATGGCTTAATTGTACTGACAGAAATCTAAAGATGGAAGATTTTGAAGGCGAGAAATGCTGGATTGGCATTGACTTAGCCTCTAAAGTCGACTTAACTGCAATGGTTGCCGTCTTTAAGCGCGATGGTAAATTCTATGTTTTCGGAAAATACTATCTTCCTTCTGATACTGTAGATAGGCCGGAGAATGACCATTATCGGGGCTGGCGAGATGAAGGCTGGCTGACCGTAACGCAAGGGGCTCGAACGGACTATCACGCTCTGGAAGAAGACCTGCAAAATTGGGCTGATAAATATGCTATTCAGGAAGTAGCATACGACCCTAGAGAAGCCGAATATCTTATGCAGAATATCCGGGAATGGGCAGCTTTTGAATGTATTGAGTTTACCCAATCCTCTGCCACTTTCTCTGAGCCGATGAAAGAGTTTGAAGCTGCGTACCTTAACGGGGAACTTTTCCACCAGAATGACCCTATCCTCAATTTCGCAGCAGGGAATGTCGTCCTGAAATCCACAACGAACAAACTTGTCTATATGACCAAAACGGCAAATGAAAATAAAATCGACCCGATGGTTGCTATGATTATGGCAATCGCTAGAGCAATGGAAGATAAAGAAGAAGAGGCGTCAGATCCGTTTATTATGTTCCTTTAGCGTACGTTAACACATACAATAGCACCCGATTAATCGCGGAATCAATGGAAAGAGATTCATAGATTAATCGGGTGCTATTGTATGTGTTACTAGTTAAGAACTATTAAAGGAACAATCCTTCTCCTCCAAAATGATATTCAGGTTGCTTATACCGCTCAATGACAAGACCCGGAGAGGAAAATCTTTTAATCAGATACAGGATCATATCAATATATTCTTCCGCGTTAAGTTGATCAAAATCAAATCCTCGATAAATATTGCTTTTATAATGATCAAGATATCCGGAAGATTTCAAGAAAGCCACACCTTTACTTCTTTTATCCAGATAAGAGTCGCTTCTCGTAAAATCAAAATTTTTAAGCACCCTTTCATATGCTACTTCAAATTGAGCTACATCAGAGACTCTATATTTGAATGTTTTCTTTTTACCATCTCCCAAAGTGACACTGATTTTGATGATTTCCATATGTTCATTCCTTATTAATTGATTTAAGAAATAATGTATGAACGCATCTATCAATTATGAAACAAACGCTAATGATAGGCAGTAAAAAGAAGAAAAAGGTTATACTAAAATCTTTTGATCTTAGTTCATCGGAAAATAGAAGTAATCCAATCGCAAAGATTATGGAGCTTATTGTCAGGTCATAGTATTTAAGAGCCTGTAAATTCTTTGCGAAGAATATTGATCGCTTCATTTATGGCATCCTCTCCTTCGGTCGTATCGAAAATGATATCGTGTGTTAATCCTTCCTTTAAAAATATAGTTATGACATTATCTTTCTTCTTAATTCCGACAATACTGTCAATTTCAAAAAATTCAATATCGGATGATAGGGTATTGTCAAAAATAAGATAATTTTTTTTTGAGCGTAAAGGCTTTTCATCAAGATTATAATACATTTTTAATCCCCTTTTTATTTACGACATAAAAACGCTGACCTTTCGGTGGATCTGGCCTTTCAGGGCAAACCCACCCTTTTGGATGCGAGACTATATGGGCTCCTGCTTTGTCATCTTCATTCCCTAGTAGGTAGAATAACAGAAGGATAAGAAGCGCGGAGAATATTATGATAAACACTGTCTCTATCCTCCTTTGAAGGAAATACAAATCTTCGATCAAAAATTTCAGTTTTAGTTTCCAACGATATGACCAATTCATGGTAGTCATCGTAGTCCCCGCGCATAAGAATGATGCGGTCTAAATCAATAGCTATTTTCCTTTCAAGCGTGACGCCATACTAAAAGCTATAAAGTTTCATTCTACCCCCTATTACTACTCATTATGAGAAGTCTAGAAAATGCTTCATCTCTACATTCCTCGGAAGAAAAAGAATACTCAAAAACATGGTCTTTATTGCTTCCGCATAGTATAATTTGAAGTTTCATACTGCCATTTTCCTTACTCATTGAGATTATTCTATGCGTGTCAATGGCTTCTACGAATTCGTTATTCATTCCAAATCGAAAATTTACCAATTTCATGCCGATCCCTTCCCTTTCCGATAGTCGGAGGTTATTTTTGAATGACAGGATTTACATAACGCCATAAGGTTGTTTTCGTCAAGTATTTTTCCACCCTCGTTAATAGGAATGATATGGTGGACTTCGTTAGCCACGTTAGGGAATGGGGTCGTTTTCTCGCATTCCTCGCAGAAGGGGTGCTTCCTGAGATAACGCTCACGAACTTTCTTCCACCTTGAATCGTACCCTCTTTCCGCCGGGGTTCCGCGCTTCATATCATATCGTTTATCTGACGAGATTCTGTGCTTGGCACAATCTTCGCAGTACCCCGAAGGGTGATCCGTTGGCTTTTTACAGTGCTTACATGGTTTTTTTGGTCTAGGGGGCATATATGGACCTCCATAATTAATCGTATTTTATTGATAAGGTTCCAGCGGAAAGAAACCACGCCAGTCTATAGACAGCTCCACTAAGTTGGTCTTTGCTTATTTGACATCCTCCCCCGCCTAAAGTCGGGGGATTCCTATCAGTAAGGCCCAATTAGACCAAACTATAGGCGGGTTCCTGATTCAACGCGGGCGCTTGAGCCCTTCCCGCTCCACAGGCTGTAACGGCAAGCCCTGCCGCCAAAATGTTCAACGCCGCATTGTGATCAGCGTTAAATTCAAATCCGCAAGCTGTACATTTAAATTTGGCTTGCGTTTGTCTGTTTTGTTTATCCACACATCCGCAACGGCTACAGGTCTGGCTGGTATACTGAGGAGGGATTGCGACCAAAGATCCACCCAACCATGCCAGCTTGTATGTCAACTGCCGCCGGAACTCAAACCACCCTTGATCCAATATAGACTTATTCAAACCTGACTTGCGTTTTCCTCCTGCCTTTGAGCTGGACATATTCCGCACTTTCAAGTCCTCAAGCACAACAACAGCGTGGTTTTTGCTAATCATTGTGCTTGTCTTGTGCAGAAAGTCCTTGCGAGCATTAGCTATGTGGAGGTGCAAGCGTTGAATGCGTGATTTGATCTTTTGCCAGTTGGAGGAAAACTTTTTGCATCTTGCTTGTTTGCGTTGCAGTTTTGCCAACTTCTTTTCATATTTGCGAAAGCTATTCAACGGTTCAATTGTGTTTCCATCAGAGAGCGTTGCAAAATGAGCAACACCCATATCAATACCAATAAAACTTTTAGACGGATGAATAGGCTCCGGAGCTTCACGCTCTGTCAGAATGGATACATACCATTCTCCAGCAGAAAGAGAAACCGCTACTTGCTTGAGAGTCCCTTTTATAGCCCGGCTTTTTCTGTAACGCACCCAACCTATTTTGGGAAGATAAACGCGGCTATTTCCTTCATCCAACTTGAAGCCTTGCGGATAGCGAAAGGTGTTGTGAGCACCTTTCTTCTTGAATTGAGGGAAATTTGCACGCTTCTCAAAGAAATTTTTGTAAGCCTGATCAAGATCCTTCAATACAAACTGCAATATCTGAGAGTGTGCTCCAGCAAGAAAAGATGTTTCTTCTTCCTTTTTCCAATCGCGGAGGGCCTTACAAAGGTTATAAAACCCAAGACGTTTGCCCTCCGCTTGATAGGTTTCTTTCTCCAATGCAAGCGCCTTATTCCAGACAAAGCGACAGCATCCGGCAAAACCCAACATGAGATTTGCTTGCTTGGCTTTGGGGCGGAGCTGGAATTTATATGCTTGCATTCTTTTCATGGCTTAAACCATAGCTTGTTTGTAAGAAAATGTCAAGAAGTGCTTTCAGGGTTAAAATCAACTGAATATGCGGTATGTTCCAATTTTTATATTGCCATAGATTTGTATTTGAATTTCAGTAACTTTATTTTCGATCAAAGAAGGAGGCGTATTGTTTTCCCATTGGATAGGTTCGGAAATCGTTAATGCGGCGGAGGCATTCGCGGCTTTAAGTATAGCATGAAACTCATAGAATTTATCAGATTGTAATCCCGCTGGAAGCGTTACGGTAAAAGCGCGGTCCACTGTAACGATGTGGGTTACGGAAGGAATTAATTCAACAGAAACGTTTCCTGCGCCAGAAGACAAACTTTGGATATTTCTTTCCAACGCGAAATCTATATTTTGGGTTCCATTAACAATAGCTTCTGCTTTATATACTCCGGAAATATAGAATGTCCTAGGAGTTTCCCATTGCGTAGCTGTCGCGGCATTCCCTGATACATCTTTTTGAACAGGATGAACATGGTCGCCTCTAGCGAATGCGTCTTCCGAACCTATATTGGCTACGCCAAGAGCTTTTGGCGTAGTTGTCGTTATTTTTGCATGACCATACAGAGTTGTTGTTGCTAATCCGTATGTCGCGCTTTCATCTGCATGTGCGGAAGGTTTAAATGCGGCGGGGATGCTGGAAAGAAGACTCCAATCGGATTTTGACTGATACGCATAAAATGCCGCCATTGTACCAAGCGCGCCGTCATCGATTACAGCATACATAAGAGGCTTTGGCTCTTTGACAATCACTGAATCGCCATTTTGGATATCAGTGATTGTTAAGGAAAGCATCGCGGCTTCATTGGTAACAATAACGAATCTTTCTTTTATGGATTCCGGAAATTGGGAAGGGTCAAGCTCAGGGCTGCTTCCCGAACCGAAAGCCCACACAGGGTCGCCTGAAACGTAGAAAGTGATAGCTGCTGAATTTGCAGACCCTACAGAACCGGATACTGGAACGGATGTCGGATGCCCCATGAAAGCTACGCTAGTTCCCGTTTCTGTAAAATCAATACGATAAGGAATATTGACCGCAGATTTACTATCGGCAATCAAAAGATTCTGGTGGATCGTATTCAAATCATCAAAATACAGGGTCATAGATGAGCTTCCACTCTCTCGGATTCCGGGAGCGTATACAGTGGCTTCATCCTTAATCGTCGTCATATCGATAGATTGGATGGTGGGTGTTGGGGCCGCCCAATCCGAAATACCATTAATTATCTGCCATGATGTCGTTGCAAGGTCTGTCCCTGTTCCCCGGAAAAATCGAAGACCTTTGCTGGTACGCGGAGCATATGCCATTATTTAGCCTCCTTCTTGCTTAATTTCCTTACTAGCCAAGCTGGAGGCGTTTGAGTTTTGACTTGATAAAACTCAGGTTTTACCTTTCTCAAAAAAGTCGCTCCGCATACGGCACAAGTATAGGTCGATCTCTCTTCCATTCCTAATCGATGTAAATGAGTATCTTCAAAAGCTACTACGGTTGTTTGATAAAAAGCCCTTTCTTTGCAAACGGGACAAATATTAGCTTCGGATGTAGCCATTGTTTACCATTGCCACTTTTATTCTGAAATTTCATGATTTGAATCTGATTTAATATTCGCTTTAGAAAGAGACTGAATATCTCCCTTGCCGATAGCCCTAACCAGATCTCTATGTCTACGATTAATTGATTCGATAGCTCTGTTTTTCTCAGAGATTTGAGCTTCCATATCATTGATTCTTGATGAAAAATAATAGGAAGCTCCCCCGGTAAGAAGGAACATGACGATAAGAAGCAACGTCAGCATCCTCCAAAAGAGCGTAGATACATGATCTGAAACTTCCCTCGGAATATCTTTAGCGAATGCAAGAATAGCACTAGAAATTCCGTCCGTTTTCTCCCCACCGCCTACCGTAACTGTTTGATGTGTGTCGCTCATATTCGTATATTGTCCTTTTTAATTGTTATCAAGAAATTCTTTGATTCCGTTATAAATAAGTTCATATTCATCGGTATCCGGGATAATAAATTCCGCAGTCTGATCACCAATACCAAGAGTTATGGTAAAAGATTGGTCCGCATTTTTCTTAATTCCACGGATAGAAAAAATATTATTTTGAAAAGAGAGGTCTTCCATTAAAACTTTACCTTATATATTTAATTTTTACGCAATTCGGGAGGAAGCTGTCTTCCTTTCCTTTCATTTTCATAGCTACTTTTACAATGGTCTTTTTGCCAGAAGAATAAAGAGTTTACTGTCCTTTGAGGCCATATATAGACACCATCTTTTGCCCATCTATAACACCTAGATGATAATGTTTCGTCGGGCCAGCCGCCGAGGAGCGTATTGATTAATTGATCTATAGAAATAAGAACTTTTCTTAAATACTGCACGTTAAAATCCTTTTAAGCAGTAATAATATCTACGGTTATCGCCTTTACTTCGTCAATAGTAGTACAAATTTTAAGTTTGTCTTCTAGAGCTTGTCGTTGCCCAATAATACGTGCCGATAAAATCGAAAACTTATCTGCTTTAAGAATAACCTTATTTACAAGATCCGGCAATGCGATTCCTCGTGTTTTAGCAAGAATAGAAAGAAAAGGCGTAGGAGATTCTGGGTTTTTAAGATATGCGCGTGCCTCTAGTTCTTGTTTTCCAAAAGAATCGATCTCTTTTTCAGGGTACGTAGATACAATTTTTGAAATAGCTGAATCCGCAGCCGTATTAATCTCTTCAAGTTTTAATGCTTTTACATCTTCAAAAGTTGGTTCTGGGGGAATATGAGGATACTCTTCTGTTACACATTCGGGATGATTCGTAATATAAGTATTAATTTCATCCCACAATTTAGCGTGTTCTTTAATATATGGATGAACTTGATAAGGCATCCCATATTTTTGGATAACAAACGAATCATCTGAGATACGCAGGATAACTTTCATTTTTTTACCTTACTGGCTAATTTTAAAAGCACAAATAGATACACCCGAAGTCTTGCCTCCGATACCGGATGCGTCTCCAATCCATGATCCGCCAGCGGCGACACCACAATAGCAGAAATTATTTCGATCCGGATAATTTGCGTACTTTAACCACAACCAAGTCCCTCCCGCAGGTAGATTTGCTTGACCATGCGATTGCCAAGTTGCATAAATAGTTGGAGTGGCCTGTCCAGCATTATTTGCCCAATTACAAGAATTAGCATAATTTACAGAGAAGTTTGAAGGATTCCAGACCGCCATATTTACGCCGTCACCGCCCCCCCATACCCAAGTAGGCTGCCCACTTTGACCCTCCCAACGCCAAATGGTAGACTGGCCCGAAACATTTAAATGATTAGCCACAGCACTAAGTGACGCATATGGGACATCGCAATCAACAACGGCTCTCGTTCCGTTTTGCTTCATAAAGGAAAATATGCCGTCGCTTCGCAGCGCAAGCAGGCCCGCAACTCTATTCGCCCAATGAAAACCAATTGATGGAGCATACCCTATGTCTGATTGCGTATTTCCAACACCATCATTTTCTCTAATTTCTAATGCTGAGGTACTATATCTAGCAATAACCGAACTATTATAAGTCCCCCGCAATCCGTTAATCCTTCCGGTCATAGCCCCGCCATCCAAAGACAATTTCGTATCTGCGTAAGCTTTGAGATTCATCAATGCTTTTGCTGATGCGGCGACGACAGATGAGTTTGTGGTGTAATTATCCGTTAAACCTTCGGGGACACGATACCACGGGGACCACGTACTTCCGGTATTTTGAGTTATTCTCCAAAATCGACCTGTATTATTGTAATTAATATAGTCTTGATGAGAATACGTGGCATAAGCACGGACATCCAATGACCCGCCTACATTATTCTTTGGGAAATTTACTAATGCATCGCCATTATTAAACCAATATCTACCATTTCCCGTAAATAAATTCGCATCTGTACCGATACCTCGGCCCATTGCAAGTACACCTATTTGACCCCTCCCTTTTGCGGTAGTGACATTAGCGTCTACTACTACATCCGGAGTTTGAACATCATTCGCGCTACCATCTGTGCGACCTGTACCGCCCCGTGCGAAAGGAAGAACTCCAGCCGTAAGATTACCTACGTCATTCGTACCGAGATTGGCGCGAGCCTGTGCAGCGGTAGAAGCTCCTGTCCCCCCTTTCGCAATGGGGTTAACCGTAGTAAGCTCATCAGCTTGTGTAGCATTAGGGGCGCGCCCGGAGATGTTTCCGGGAATCACGCCCTTAGAATCACGGACTACTATGGAATTGGCAATAATCCCTGCATTAGCATGAAACCCGTCGAGCCTATCAACATTGAAAGCGTACTTGCCAGTACCGTTATCCAGAGCATTCCAAACCGTTCCGCTTTTCATTTGGAAATTCATTGCAGATTGATTGAAGATGATAGTACCTTCCGGAGCATTGTCAGCAAGATCCCCTCGCATCCTCGCAATAAGTTTTGCAAGTTCTCGAATGGAATCAATATCCGATGCTATTTTATTGGATATTGCTGGTGCTGAAAAATTAGGATTTGCCATGTAAGGATTACCTTCTAAAGATTAGGCTTCTTAGATTAGACTTCTATAGATTCAATTTTTATTTAGGCCGAGGGTTTGTCCGATGAAACTACTTCTGCGATTTTATCGTCTTCTTCTTTATCCGGGGCAATAATCACGGAAAAAAGGCTTTTCAATTTTTCGGAAGCTTCCTCAAGGTCTTTTTGCTTCTTTTCAAGAGACTTGTCTACAAAATACAGCGTGCTTCTAAGCTGCGTAAGCATAGCATAATCGTCATTTACCTTATGCTGATTCTCATCAATAAATTTAACAATTTCATTAATTTTTTCGAGATTCATATTTCTCTCCATTAAGATTTTATTTTATTCGTCTATCAGATATCGAAAAAAATGTCAATAGTATTTTTCTATCATGCAAACAAAGCAATAGCCAATCTATCTATTTTTACGTTACTATAGTAAATTTGAACTTGATCTCCAGCGGTAACATGGATATTTGCATATAAGGCATTTCCTGAGCCTCCCCCAGAATATCCGCTTGAACCTTCTCCCGTTCTTTTATTAATTAGCCACATCGAACCAACAACGTCTGTTGACGTTCCGTATCCCAGTAAAATACCAGTATAATTTATGGTAATGATGCCACCAGTTGCAGGGATTGAAGTTATTAATTTCAATTCTCAGAAGTTTTTGTTTCATGTGCAGCGTTAAGTTCCGCCCAAATTTGAGTATTATTCATTTTAAAACCACACTCTAACTGGAGTCTTAGGCTCAGGAATAAGGAATTTCGAGTTAACGAATTTGTCTGGAATTACGAAACTCGAAATTCGGATATTGACCAATTCAAAATCATAATAAGTAGCCGGAGTAACGATAGTAGCATTTTCTGGGTCATCGTTTGAATATATCGGAGGAGTTTTTTCGGCTTTTCCAATATAATCGACATAAACACCTTCCGGAGGATCGTTAAGAGAGATTCCCAATGATTCTTCAAGGGCGGCTACATTAGGAGCGGCGAAATAGAAATCTGTATACGCATTGATAAGCTCCGAAGGCATTGGTGCTATAGCAGTATTCATAATGAGATTTTTCCTTTATCTAATTAAATCTGAAAGTTGGCTATTTGTTAAATGCGCGGGGAAAACGACGCACTGTTTCGTGGTGCCCATAGAAAATTCGATTGTTCTAGTAGTTTTTAAGTTATATGCCCGTTTTCCATCACCCTCATTAAAGAAGAATGCTTGTTTTACCGGGTTAAATAAAAATGGAGAGTCCTTTGTCGGAAATACGTTAGTATAGTTATCCATAGCACGAGTAGTTGCGGTATTATTGACAATAGGGATATAAGATGAGTATCCAATTCCGATCTCAGTTTGAATATTTCCAACTAAAATAGACGAAAATGAATCTCCATCGATTATGATATTTCCTGTAGCATCAGCAAAAATTAAAGCGGAAAAAAACCCCTTCCAATCTGTTACCTCAGAGTATTCTTCTAATATTCTTGCTCCAATAGAAACTTGGGTCCATCCATTCCGCATCTTTTCTATGGTAGCTCTCCACACTACATTTGGGGATGTTGGTTTACTAACTTTTATGATAGAGCTTGTTTCTAGATCATATAAAGCAGAATAACGACCTACCATTCCCGAAATATCTGAGCCTATTCTAAGCCAAATATAATTATGGTTTATAGGTTTTACTACTGCCGAAAAGGTTATGTCCTCACCTATGTGATTTGGAATATCAGTAGGTGCGTACAATTTATGCTCTAAATAATGGGATGCACTCGAACTTGAATCAAGTTTTAAGATATATGCCGGACCAATGAACTTATCTTGGGTTTCTTCTTTTGTAATTTGACCAAGCCGGAAAGTTGTCGCATAATTCGTTCTTTGTTTTTCAGTGAGCGTAGAAATGAATTTACCCGTTTTATTATCATATAAAGGCCGTTCAACATCATTTCCGACAGTTCTCATGTATCCTTCCGCATCAAAATACGTAGCTTGTGATGCTCTAGTAAACGTAATCCCGTTATTTATAGAAAACTTGTCTTCGGCTCTTGTAACTTGGGCGGTTCCTTCCGTAGGAATCGGGGATGTTGGTTTAGTATCAAAATCTTCGGATTCTTCCATTTGGGGGCAAGCATACCAGAAGGTGGACTTACCATCTCCGTCAAAAGTTGTAACAAGCCCCGTAGAGTCTTTAAAATATATACGTATACCCGTTTTTAGATTTGCGTTTTCTGCTCCTTTAAAACGGAACCATGCTCTAAACCATCCATCCCCGACATCCTCAAGACCAAAATTATTTTCAGTTATAGCGGCAGATTTTCTAATAATAGTATTGGTTTTGAAATTAAAATCTACGGATAACCCACCGCCTTGGATAACAACATAATTCGGAGTGTCGATATTTATAATAGATAGTGGGTTATTTTTATCGCATCTAAAAAATATTGAACTAAAATACGTTTGATTTTCTTTTGGAATAATCCCTGTGGTATAAATACCAAATTGAGTATTCGTAGGCGTACCCGCCCGATATTTATATACTTTGGATCTAAATTTAAAATTAAAGCTAGCAGAAGGTTCTACATAGTGCGCTCCGTCTGTTCCTACGCCTTTAACAACAACATTATCTATAAAATTTGTTCTTTGAGGCTCCCTAAGCCAGCCAAGGCATTCACCCGTAACAGGATTATGATCAATACGAGGTTCTCCTGCCGCAGCGATATGAGATACGCCGTCAGGCCCCCAATACGTAGCTGACGAATTACGGGTGAATGCAATTTGCGGAGGAATCTTTCCCCACGAGTATTCATATTCGTCCGCGAAAAGATTGAGGGAGGGATTCCGAGGAAGGACATTGAACAGAGACAAGCTGTCTTGAATTGACCGTCCTTCCCCGGTAGAGGAACCCCCGACAAGCACCCATTCAGTTCCATTCCAGTACTCAAAATTGCGTTTTGAATAATTCCATCTTACGCAATCCGTACTCAAATTAGACCTAAATGCGGATTTCATGCCGACAATAACGTCAACTTTAGAAGGTACTTCTGCCATTTCGGGGGTTCTCCATATATTATATTCCTACTGCTTTCCACACTACGTTCCCCGTAGTGCGTTCGCCCTTATTATTGAAAAGAGATACTCTGAAAAACTTGGGGGAAGGAATGTCTTGGAAAGAAACCAAGGCGACCAATCCCGCATCTTCACTTTCAGGTGCAGCCGTAACTTCCCATACATCGAGATACGGCATAGAAAAGTTTACCAGATTTCCAGTATCATTTGCGTTTCCGGGCCATTCTGGACCGTTCGTATTTGCCTCAGCCAAAGCGACACCAGAGTCATTTCGAATTTTAACGTCGAATTTAAGGTTCAGTTCGGACACTCGGATAAGTCCCGTGGAGTCCGGAAGCATTCCAAGTGTAAATCGGATATACCGGAATCGCTGTAAAAACACCGGCGTAGCATTTTCTGCGGCTAATTCCCACGGGTCATTCACATCCACTTTAAATTCAACTTTAACATAATACAGAGGCGTGCCGGAAAGAATTTGAACCGTAGGTGTGACCACAAGTCTGATGGACTGCATGATTTGTCCATAATCAAATTCTTCTTGATACCACCCCTCTGTACCTGCTGGTTCCATCCAAGTAGGTCCGGCAATATCCACCTTGTTTTTCCATGTAGAGTTCGCTGTCGTTCCACCGAATCGTGCAATATTCTGTGCCCACGTTTCATTCTCATCTACGATAGGGCCAATCATCCCTCCAATGCCATCAAGAACAAAATTATGGCGTGTTCCAGAGAAAACGGAATCCCAATCATAGAAAAGAACATAATCCGGAGGCTGAGAAATTACGCAAGTAATGGGAGTTGCGGTGCCTTTGTTACCTGCTACGTCTACCGGAACAACCCAATATGTATAATTACCGGATACAGCTTCAAAGATATTGACAATCAAAGCGTTGACATTGAAAATAAGTTCCGCGTATTCCAATTCATCCCCACGAAGTACCTCATAATGATGAATTGGAAAGAATACCGTGGAAGGTTCAGTCCAAACAAGAAGCGCGTTATTGTCGATGACGGTAGGAGTTATATAAACTCTGCCGGGAGCTTCGACTCGGAAACTCGTTTGACCCCATGCTCCAGCATTTCCTCCAGTATCCCAACTACGAACCCTGAAAATGTGGTTTCCGGTTTTTTCAGGAGGTACGACTATCTGTGTCGCATTAATCCTTCCGAAAGATTCTCCTGTCGTACTATTTTCTATCTCGTATTCAGTTATTGGTAAATTGATTGTTGAAGGCGCTACCCAAGAAATAAGGATTTTATCTTCTTGAATTGTCGCTTTTACAGTTGGTGCTGCGGCGGCTTTAATCTCGATAGAAACTTCACCCCAATCTCCATAGTTACCGACGATATCTCGTGCTCGGATTTTCCATTCATGAAACCCGACAGCTCCCGCAGGAACTCGGAAATAGTTGACTTTAGCCCTACCTACCGGAGTGAAATCCCCTTCAACGATTTCGAATTCATCTATCGGAAACGCCGACGATACAATAGGCCATTCTAACAGAATATCAGCGCCATCAATTCTTGCTGTCGGCTGGACCCTCCCGAGAAGATCCACTTCAATAAATGCAGGAACAGTACCAGATTCATTTCCAAAAATGTCTATAGCTTTCACTGTGAATTTATAATTACCCACAGGTCTTGGCGACACATATATTGAAGTCACATTAGAAAATTCCGTTCTTGACATATATTCATCATGAACTTCATAATTCTTGATAGGCCAAGAAGTTGTACAATCTGTCCAACTCAATTTAAGGCCATCGATAGTGACTTCCGTTTTAATGACAGGGTTTTTAGGTTTTTGAATAGTAACAGAAACGGGGGCAGGTTGCAAGGAAAAATTTCCAAGCGTATCCACTGCGCTAACTGTCATATTCAATGTGCCGAATTTATTTGGGACGGGAAGTATGATACTCGTGTCAATCGTTTTCCCTGTAATGTCCCCTTGAACAGCATAGTAATCTATATCAAGAGTGGCTACGGGATTCCAACTGATTTTTACCCCGGACGGAGGAAGAAGCTCAGCGGTAACGCCGTCCACATCAGGAGGCGGCGCGGTTTTTCCAATAACGAAATATCCGGTTTGAGTTATCCAATCACTGCTAATTCCCCGTACAGGATCGGTAACTTGGATAGACAAGTCATATAGCTCGCCAGACTCCATATTCGAGATGACTACATATCCTTCGGATACGGAAGTTCGGACAGTATTGCCCCAAGCTGTTTCTTGTGTTTTCTTTGCACGAGCATAAACCACACAATCTAACGAGGTTCCATCCCCAACTTTAAACCAGATACCGACTTGAGGAATGATATTCTGCCCAATCTTAACGAGCATGGACTCATCGGAAATTATCTGTATAATAGTAGGATTGGGGATAGTATAGGTAGGCAATTTATCAATGATAATAGGAGGATTCCAAGGAGGAATTTCTCCTTTATCCGCGTCGAGGACTTCGGGAGAATATGGAATCGCCTTAATTTCCGCCGAGGAATTTTCAGCGGGGGCAATCTGAGTTACGAGGTATTTATCATTCGCCTCGCCCATTAATGATACGCTAGCTAAATCTCCAATATAGGGAGTAGTAGCATATGATATTGCAAAAGTGAAATAGATATAGGAATGCTCTTCTCCAAATTCGGGTCTAATTTGATATGTGACCGTCTTTCCATATGGATTTCTGATTGCAATACCATAAAGTACATCTCGTTCACTAAAAACAATGGAATCGTCAAGAACGACGCCTACAGCAGGAGTATCAATGGGCCTTTCGGAGTTTTCATAAACAATGTATTCCGCCCCTTCCGTATCCTGATAAATCAACCCTACAACACGAGCCGCCCCGAAAGTGTTCATGAGAACGTCATGGAAAATTTCAATAACGTCTCCGCGATGACACATTCTGTGCTCCCAATCAGCATTGATTGTAACGCTTAAAGGACGAAGAAGCTGTGAGGCTAAATGATATCTTCCTTGCTTCCAGTTGTTTGTCCACGTAGTAATGCCGGGAAAATCAATTTCTTGAATATCCGTGGCATTGTTTTTATCAAATCCGTCCGCATAGCAGAAATCCTCCGATTGCAGGAAATTATTTTCACTGTTAACAAATTTGATTCTGAGCGCGTGAGGGACGTTAGGGAAAAGTTTTTCCATGCTGAACCCCCAACTATTACGCTGGTTGAACTGCTGCACAGGTACCTTATCCTTATCGTCGATTACTACACCATACTTTCCATCTATCTCCGTACTTACGGAAGCGCGTGCTGCCGCAGCTATCTGGGTAAGACGTGACCACAGATTTTCTTCTGTATCACAAACAAAGTCGAAAGTCCAACCCATTCGGGTACAATATTTATGGAACTCCCGCAATGTCGGTTCGTCGAGTTTATCTTCCGTATAGGGCGTATTCAAAGCGTGACGGGAGGTCAATGCGTATCTATAAGCGGATGCGGGATTTCTCGTTTCTCTCCATTCCCACGTATTATTGCTAGTGTTAAAGTCTGGAATCAATGCCGTGCAAATAGCATTAAAGTTATCGACGTATCCAGAAAGCTGTTCCGATGCCTGAATACGCAATTCAGAAACACATACGGGAACAGGAGTTGAAAAAGATTGACGATTTACAATAGCCCTTTTCGTCGCCCACGTAGCTTCATCATAGATATACTTATTTGAATTATCATCAGTAAGTCTTCGAATACGAACATCGTAATCTCCGTGAGGAACATTCACAGTATAAGTACGGGTCAAGGGCTTTAATTGCTGTCCAGAGATGGCAAATTTGTTAATGCCATTCACATATTGGTCAGGAATGACAATTTCATAAGTCGAATAATCATAAACTTCGACGCAAGTATATCCCCATCTGCTTCCAAGTCCATATCCGCATTTTTTCGTATAATGTTTTACTTCATTAATATATGGAGCGGCACCGGATACAGAACTTACCCGCAAGTCTTCGCAAGTATATGAATATGTATATGTTACCCGCTGTCTTCCATCATCATCAAATTCATAATGAGGAGTTGATACAAGAATAACTTTTGCTAATGGAACGGTATTAACTGGAGCTGTTTCTCCATCAGCCATATTGATATTACCAGAAAAATCACTATAGACAATAGAGTTTCTTCCGGCGTTTAAATAAAAGCCAGTTTTTCTTTTAAGCTCGATAGATGTCCCACGAATAGGGAATGACCCCCCGACAAGTCCTTTCCATACCGTATCATTCTTTAATTTATATTCAGCTTCAAACTCAACGGTACGATCATAGTTATCTCCATTTTTTTCATTGATGGAAGTCAGCCCTTTGGAGAACGTAATGTCTAAGCTGATTGTATCGCATTCTCCCATTGTCCGAGTAATATATCCAGCTTCTTTCGAGATTAAAGTCCCCACGGTTTCTTCATTAAAGGATTTGCCAAAATAGACAAGCCCTTCACCAGTGGTAGAAGGATGGAATCTGTGGTCAATATTTTTAAAGTTTTCTAAAGGCGTATCCCCAATTTTAAAATCTCTTACGGACATATCTGGGTGCCCCCAGATAACGCACATATTGAAATAGGTTTTATCCGATTCAATATTTGTCCAAGATTTCGCTGCCAAAGGAGGAGTGACCTTATTCCTTCCGAAGATAAGCGGAACAAAACCATAGGGATTCGCTCCATTTCTTGCTCCGGAGATTGAATAGGTAGGAGATTCTTTTTCGGAAGATTTAGGTCCGCTAAGTTTAGGCGTTGCAGGAGGGCAAAGCATATTGACAGCGAGTGAGCCAACCGTTAAGATACCAAAACTTACTGCGGCACCAGTCCAAGTCAAGGCTCCCGCCGCTGTCATCAACCCCCATGAAGCCGGAGCAAGTACGGGCACTGCGATAGCAGCGACAGCTACAACAATGTTAAGGATTGTAGCAAAAGGATTTTTACCGCCACCTTTACCGGGCTTAATGAAAAATTCGACACGCTGACCATCCACAGGATAGGTGACGGCCCATTTTTCTTTAGGGATATTGATAAAATCCACACGGCAAACACAATGCTTCTTTAGATATTCAGCATATGCAGGAGTAATAGCTTGGTTAGCCCGAAGAATTTTTACGGAGTCTGTGATGATGTTTTCAAGGGATTGTCCTTCTTGGACTGTGAGCGAGACACGAGACGAACTTGCCCAATGCCGACCAAGAACTGTGATTTCCCCTCTTTTACGAGAGGCTCGCTTTTTCATTGCTTTACCGCGCATCTACGTGCCTCAAAATTCTCGTAATTCTGTTTTTCCATTCGGACGTATCGTACCTACGAATCGTACTATGCGCCCCTTCAAGTATGTCCAAAAGCCATCCATCCTCAACCCAAAGTCCGATATGTGTTTCAAGACCTCCAGTCCTAAAAATAATAATATCAAGAGGTTTGCGAGGCTCATTCGTAACGTCTATATAGCAACCAAGATCAATGTTCTTTTTTACCGTGGAGTTTACGTCTTTTCTACGATACGCATGAGAATAGGAATCCCCGAGCCACGGAAGATCAATGCCAAGCTCCTCTTTATACACGAGAAGCACAAGGCCGTAGCAATCACAGCCTTCGGAAGTTATTCCGTGATCCACAAAAGGGATTCCTATGTATTTTGAAAACTTGTCTCTCATTTTCATGTTTTATCCGTTTTGGCATCCTGTCCAGCCTAAAGTTGGAGGATTACTGTGTATTTTGAAAATTTGTCTCTCATTTTCATATTTTATCCGTTTTGGCATCCTCCCTTATTCTTACAAACAAGGGATTCCTATCAGTAAAGCCCAATTAGGCCAAACTATAGGCGGGTTCCTGATTCAACGCGGGCGCTTGAGCCTTTCCCGCTCCACAGGCTGTAACGGCAAGCCCTGCCGCCAAGATATTCAACGCCGCATTGTGATCGGCGTTAATCTCAAATCCGCAAGCTATACATTTAAACTTGGCTTGCGTTTGTCTGTTTTGTTTATCTACACATCCGCAACGGCTACAGGTCTGGCTGGTATACTGAGGAGGAATTGCGATCAAAGATCCACCCAACCATGCCAGCTTGTATGTCAACTGTCGCCGGAACTCAAACCACCCTTGATCCAATATAGATTTATTTAATCTTGACTTGCGTTTTCCTCCGGTCTTTGAGCTGGACATATTCCGCACTTTCAAGTCTTCAAGTACAACAACAGCGTGGTTTTTGCTAATCATTGTGCTTGCCTTGTGCAAAAAGTCCTTGCGAGCATTAGCTATGTGGAGGTGCAAGCGTTGAATGCGTGATTTGA
>ENA-ORSX01001013-ORSX01001013.1-human-gut-metagenome-genome-assembly--contig:-NODE-1013-length-22839-cov-5.668100_pt1 | contig 22839 bp, 21 predicted proteins | sample MGYA00241904_ERZ509172 | MGnify/ENA primary metagenome ERZ509172 (study PRJEB26280, sample SAMEA2338795) | human gut metagenome | biome: human gut; feature: human-associated habitat; material: faeces...
ACTTTTGACCTTATCGAATCCCCGTTCACGGCTTTCCCTCATGGTGAAAGAACCGGCTGAAAAATATTTAAGGAAAATATCCCCTCTTTTTTCTCGGGAAAATCGACATGGGGGATTCGATAAAGTCGAAAAGTTTTGAAGCAGGAGGGATGGGGTTTGGGGAAGGGAGGGAGAAACTTTTTTAAAAGTTTCTCCCTCCCTTCCCCAATTTTCCTCTCCCTACCCCCATCTCACTCTCAGGTGAAACTATGACACCCTGCCCTCCGTTCCGCATCGTCCCTTGGGACACCGACTTTCTGGACGCCCTCAAAAACGGGGTGATGAAGGCCACACGCGGCCAGCCCGGCAACGCGGTGGTGGTCTTCATGCATGACCGCCCCCGCCGTTACTTGCGAGAGCGCTTCCGCTACGCGCCGGATGTGCCCAAACCCTGCCTCATCCCGCGCATGTTCACGGAACGGGAACTGATGGCGGCGTTCCGCCAGGAACAGCACCAGAAACTCCGCCGAGAGGCCGGAAAGCTGGATCAGATTGCCCTGCTCTCCCGCTGCGTCCGCGAACTGGCGGAGCCGGACACTGAGCTGTGTATGCAGCTCGCCAAAACCGACGACGCGGGATTTTTCCCGTGGGGGGTGCGGCTCGCGGATCTGCTGGAGGAATGTTTCACGCAAGGGCTCACGCCCGAAGACATGCTGTACACGGAAGGCGAAGTGGCTCCTTTCGGGGCGGCCCTTCTCGGCTCGCTCGGCAAGATTTTCCGCCGTTACCGCGACGCGCTGATCGAATCCGATCTCACCACGCCCGGCTTCGACGCGTTTGTCGTCGCCAGCGCGCTGGAAGAAGGAACGGGCGGAGACGACCTCCCGCCGCTGCCCGACTTTCTCGCTGGGCGCGCCATCCTGCTGGCGGGCTTCGGTATGCTCACCGGCACGGAAAACACCCTGTTCCGCTACCTCTGGCGGCACGGCGCGCAGGTCTTCCTGCACGTCGATCCGGCGCTGGCCGAAAACGGGCAAGGGCATTGGGCATGTACCGAACAGTCAAACTGGATCGCGGACTGGAAGGCCGATACCGTGCTGGCCTGCCCTTCCCCCGGCAAGAAACCGAAAATCCACTATTTCGCTGGCTACGACCTGCATTCCCAACTGGACGCCCTGCGCGGCGATCTCATCGAACTGGAACGGAAAGACCGCCTCGCCGCCGCGCTCAAGGCCAGAAGCACGACGCAACAGCTGTCCCTGCTCCCTTCATCGGAAAACGGCACGGCTTCCCCCCTTCCCGAAACGTCGACCAGCGGGAATGCCGACAACAAGGATTCGATAACGTCGAAAGCCTTGGGGGGGAGAGGGAAGGGGACCCGCGGGAAGGGAGAGGGAAGCCCTTCCCCCGGTGGGCTCGCCCCAACACCCGCCCCCATCCCCACCTCGCAGCTCGACATCGCGGTGGCCCTCGCGCACAGCGGGGCTCTGCTGCCCGTGCTGCACCACCTGCCCCGCAAGGACTGCAACATTTCGCTCGGCTACCCGCTTGAACGCTCGCTTCTGTTCCGCCTGCTGGAAACGGTGCTCGACGCCCGCAACCGCCGCCAGCCCAACGGCACGACCCACTGGAAGGCGCTTGCGGATCTCGTCCGCCACCCGTACCTGCGCCTGCTTGAGGTCAACGGCATTTCCCTGCGCGACATTTTCCAGAACATGGAAACCCGCCTCCGCAACGGCAGCCGGCACGCAGACGCCCATGCCGTCGCCGAAGGCGCTGCGGACGACTTCTTCGCCGCCTCCTCCCTGCCCAACGTGGCGGCGGCCATGCCCGCCATCCGGGAACTGATCAACCGGATCTTACGGGATACCGTGGACACTTGGGCAAGAGCCCATACTCTCGGCGGACTCGCGGACGCGCTTTCCGGCCTGTGCGACACACTGCTTGTCTATGGAAGCGGCAACGACGAAAGCGGCGCGGGCAACGGCAAGGCCGACATCTGGTCGCGTTTCCCCATCGATGCGGAATGCTTGTTCCGCCTCATGCAGCGCGTCATTCCCGCCCTCAAGGACAACGGCATGGCCGGCACGCCGCTGCCGTGGCCTCTGATGCAGGCCATGCTGCTGGAGCTCGTGCGTGCCGAGCGCGTCCCCTTCGAGGCCGACCCCCTGACCGGCCTGCAAGTGCTCGGTATGCTGGAAACACGCCTCTTGCGCTTCTCGCGGGTGTTCCTCGTGGACGTCACCGACGACAGGCTTCCCGGCGCGCCGATCCGCAGCCCGCTCCTGCCGGACAGCCTGCGCGCCCTTCTCGGCCTGCCCGACACCCGCAACCGCGAGCAGCTCGCGGCCTACACCTTCCACCGGCTCATCGCCGGGGCCGATGAGGTCTGGCTCTACTGGCAGGAAGGCGTGGAAACCTCCGGCCTGTTCGACGGCAAAAAGCAGCGCAGCCGCCTTGTGGAGGAACTCATCTGGCAGGAGGAGCAAGCCCGCGGGCAGCGCCTGAAACCGGGGCGCGAACCGCTCCGCACGGCGGCCCTTGATGTCCGCCCGCCGGTCAGGGTACGCAAGGTCGTCCCCAAGACCCCGGCTATCCGGGAGCAAATAGCCGCATCGCTCAAGCATCCTCTGTCCGCTACCCGGCTGGACGCCTACCTGACCTGCCCGCTGCGGTACTATTATGAGCGGCTGTGCGCCATCGCACCCATCGACGAGGTGAACGAAGACGACGATCCGGCGGCCGTGGGCGTGCTTCTGCACAACGTGCTCCGGGATTTCTACGCTCCCGCCGTGGGCAAGACCGTACGCCGCGACGCGCAATCGGGCGATCCCGAGTTGCCGTTCCTCGACGAAAAAGCCTTGCGCGCCCTGTTCCGCACGGCCCTCGGCGCCTCGGGGCTGGAGGCCGCCCTGCCGCCGGAGAGCGCGGCCATGCTTTCCGTCACCGGGCCGGAGCGTCTGGGCATGTTCCTGCGCGCCCAGCCGGAACAGACGGAAGTGCTTTCCCTGGAAGAGGAATACGATGCCGAAATCCGGGTGGGGGGCCGCGTCAGGCGGCTTACCGGCAATCTCGACCGTGTGGACTGGCGTGAACAGGAAGACCCCGAAGGCGCGCTCGACGAAGGGGCGGTCATCCTCGACTACAAAACGGGCCGCATCAAGGCGCTGCGTCCGGACATCTGGGCCGACGACGCCTTTTGGGATGCGCTGGATCCGGAAAAAGCCGCCGAAGCCGCTTCCGAGCCAGACCCCGAACATGATTTTTTGCCAATAATGGCACAGCGTATTCCCACAGTGCAATTGCTGTATTATTGTTATTTGTATGGGCAGGCTACGGGCAAGCCCGTGCTCGACGCGGCGTTCGTCGCCCTTGGCGAAGACGGCGGGGAGCGGCCCCTTTTCGGGAAGGGCATGACCATTGAGGAACGGGAGCGGGCGTTGTCGCTCATTCCCCGCCTCATCGGGTTCATCCTCCTGCATATGGAGCTTTGCCCGGAATTTCGCCCACGGGAAGGGGCACATTGCCGCTGGTGTTCCTGGCGGAACGTGTGTATCATATCCTCCCAACAATAGATTCGGGTATTAGAAGCAGGGAGGCATTCCTATTCCCGCTTGCGTACCCATAACTCCATAAGAGACCTCTAGGAGGTTCTTCATGTCTTTTCCCACTCTGAACATAGGCGACCTCATCGCTAAAACTCCGATCGTCCAAGGCGGCATGGGCGTTGGTATTTCTCTTTCCAGGCTCGCTTCCGCCGTGGCCAACGAAGGCGGCATCGGTGTCATCGCCGGAGCCATGATCGGGATGAAAGAACCCGATGTGGCCAGCAATCCCCTTGAAGCCAACCTCCGCGCCCTCCGCCGCGAAATCGAAAAGGCCCGTGAAGCCACGCAGGGCATCATCGGCGTGAACATCATGGTCGCCCTGACCACGTTCGCCGAAATGGTCCGCACCTCCATCGAAGCCAAGGCCGACGTGATCTTCTCCGGCGCCGGGCTGCCGATGGACCTGCCCAAAATTTTCAATGAGACTTGCGAACGCAAAAAGGAAGAATTCAAGACCAAGCTCGTGCCCATCATCTCTTCCGGCCGCGCCGCCACCCTCATCGCCCGCAAGTGGATGTCCAGCACCGGCTACATGCCCGACGCCTTCGTCGTGGAAGGTCCCAAAGCCGGCGGGCATCTCGGTTTCAGCCCCGAACACATTGTTGATCCCAACTACGCCCTCGAACAGCTTGTCCCGCAGGTCGTGGAAGCGGTGAAGCCGCTTGAAGACAAGGCCGGGCGCGCGATCCCGGTCATCGCCGCCGGCGGCGTGTACACGGGCGAAGACATCAAGAAGTACATGGATCTCGGCGCGTCCGGCGTCCAGATGGGCACCCGTTTCGTCGCCACCTATGAGTGCGACGCCGACGACCGCTTCAAGCAGGCCTACATCGACGCCAAACAGGAAGACGTGACCATCATCAAGAGCCCGGTGGGGATGCCCGGCCGCGCGCTCGTGAACAACTTCATCGATTCCATGCGTGACGGCGGCAAGAAGCCGTTCAAGTGCATCTTCCATTGCGTGAAGACCTGCGAGCAGGAAAAGACCCCCTATTGCATCGCCGCCGCCCTCATCAACGCCATGAAAGGCAACCTTGAGCGCGGGTTCGCCTTCTGCGGCGAAAACGTCTCCCGCGTCAACAACATCGTTTCCGTACACGACCTGATTTCCTCGCTGCAGCGCGAGTTCGACGCCATCATCAACAAGCCCGCTGCGGCTACCGTGAAGGCGTAAGGCCTCCGGCGGCAAGGGGGATTCCCGCCCCCTTGACCCCCGTCCGGGAGGCGAGCCGCCCCCCGGACCCCGGCGAAACGTCCCGAATGCAAAGGTTCCGAACCGGCTTGTGCTGGTTCGGAACCTTTGCATTCGGGACTTCCGGCGGCATCGGAAATCCTCTTATGCTTTTGTGGATTCCCTTCTCTGCCTATCCTCTATATCATAGCAATACGTTTTCGTTCTTCCTGTTGCAACACCGGGAGACAAACGCCAATAAGAATCGCCTCCGCGCCTCCGTACCCCGCATCGATCCTTACGAAAGTCTTTGAAGATGAGAGGGAGGGGGTTCGGGGGAGGGGGAGAAGAAACTTTCTACAGAAAGTTTCTTCTCCCCCTCCCCTGATTCGCTCAGCCCCACCCTTTCATAGCCTGCGCCAGATTGTCGACCCAAATGTCCATGAACCCCTGATACTCCATCATTCCCCGAAGAACGGGAACACAGGCTATGCCCTCGGCCTCGAGCCGGGAGCGCCACGAATGTTCCGAATCCCCGGCCATGTCTTCAAGCGTATGCCGCCCCACGACGGCGAGCAGGGGCAGCAGCCAGACTCGATCGAACGGACGCCCGGAAGCCCGCAGATGCTCCACGATGTGCTCAAGGCGGATGGTCCCGTTCAGCGTGCCCATGAGCACGAGGGGATCCCGTTCCCGCACAGCCGCGGCAAGAGCCTCGTAGCGGCTCTCCGCGGCGTGGCGGCTCCCGTGGCCCATGAACAGCACAGGCTCGCCGGGGGCGCGTCCGGAAGGAAGCTCGGCGAGCAGGGCGCGTGCGGCGCGATCCACCGATGCCTGCGACTCCGTCAGCAAAGGCGCACCCACCACAAGCGACGCGAACGTCCCGTCGGCACGCAGCTCGTCCGCATCCGACACGATGTCCCCGTATTCAAGGCCGGGAATAACATGCACCGGCTGAACCGCCACATGGGTAAATTTTTCAAAAGCCATTTTCTTCAATGCTTTGTGAACGGAATCCGATTTTTTCCGTTCGCTGGCCAGCCGTTCCCGCATGAGCATGGATGTAAAGGCCCAACGCACCGACACATCAGGAAAAGCCTTGCGGACTTGCGCATCGAAACGCCGGAGCGTCGACTCCCCCTGAGAACTGCCCGAACCAAATGCTGCAAGAAGGATGCCTCTTTTCATCATTATAGTGTACAAAAAGTTGTACCCTCCTTTTTCACCTTACATGACAAGTGGATAAAACAAACGGCTCTCCAGCGTGCGTTGACGCGTTTCGGCGCGGCTGGTACCCTGAGCGCCTTATACATTTATGGAGAAAACCCGTGAGTACTCCTGTCGCTCTCGTTCTTGGCGGACACGGCCTTCTGGGCCAGCCTCTGGCGCAGCAGCTTGCCGGAAACGGCTGGGAGGCGCAATCGCTGGATTTTGAAGACTGCAATCTCCTGAATCCCGTGGAACTCCAGCCGCGCATCGAATTCATCAACCCTGACGTCATTTTCAATACCGTAAGCTGGAACACGGAAAACCCTGCTGAAAAACAGCCACAAGAAGCCCTCTCTGTCAACCGTGGCCTTCCGGCCTTCCTCGGCGGGCTGGTCAAAGGCACGCCCAGATTCCTCGTCCACTACAGCTCGGATCAGGTTTTCAACGGCCGCAAGGACTCCCCTTATACCGAGGAGGACAAGGCCGATCCGATCTCCCTGTGCGGCAAGAGCCGCCTTGCCGGTGAACAGGCCCTGCTTGAACTCAACGCCGACAACATCTGCATCATCCGTACGGGCTGGCTGTTCGGCCCGGATGGGGACAGTTTCCTGAAGCGCCTCCTTGGTCAGGCCAAGACCGAAGGGACCGTAGAGGTCATCCACGATCAGATCGGTTCTCCGACGTACGCGAAGGATCTGGCGCAGGCCACGCTCCAGCTTGTCAAGCGTCGGGCCCCCGGACTGTACCATGTGGCGAACTCGGGCCAGGCCACCTGGTGCGAGCTGGCGGCGGAAGCCGTGCGCCAGGCCAGCCTGCCCTGCTCCGTGCGGGCCATCGCAAGCTCGGACAAGACGCTCCGCGCAAGCTATGAGGTGCTTTCCTCCGCAAAGTATACGGCCCTCACCGGATGTACCATGCGTCCCTGGTCTCAGGCCCTGCGGGAGTACATCTACTCGGTCCTTCTTGCCTCCCAATAACCCCCGCGGATATGCCATGACCAGCCATCTGCTCAAGACGCTGCGCGAAGTCCTTATGGATGCTGTGCATGTAAGCTTCGATTTTTTCAAGGTGCTTATTCCGATCAGCATCGCCATGAAGATCCTTGCCGAGCTGGACTGGATCCGCTATCTGGCCCTGCCTCTCGAGCCCGTCATGCAGCTGACCGGGCTCCCCGCCGATCTGGGCATCGCGTGGGCCACGGGCATCATGGTCAATTTCTATTCGGCGCTGATCGTCTTCATCGGCCTGCTGCCCGGACTGCCGCCGCTGACCACGGAGCAGGTCACGACGCTCGCGGTCATGATGCTCATCGCGCACAGCATCCCCGCCGAAGGGCGCATCGCGGCCCAGTGCGGCGTGTCGTTCATCGGCCAGGCCGTCATCCGGCTCGTGGTCGCCGTCATCGGCGGGGTCATCGTGCATACGTCCTGCCAGGCGTTCGGCTGGCTGGATACGCCCGCCCGCATCGCCTTTACCCCTTCGCCGGACGTCAACCTGCTCTGGTGGGCGCTCGGGGAAGTGCGGAACCTCGTCAGCATCTTCTGCGTGATTTTCTTCGTCATGCTGCTCCAGCGGTTCCTGCGCTATCTCAAGGTCGCGGATCTGGTGGGACGGGCGCTCGCTCCGGCCCTGCGGGTACTCGGTATGCGCCCCGCCGCCGCGACGGCCATGATCGTCGGCGTGATCACGGGCATCGTCTACGCCAGCGGCGTCATCCTCAAGGAAGCCCGCAGCGGCGAGATGTCCCGGCACGACGTGTTTTCCTGCATGACCCTGATGGGGCTCGCGCACGCCATCATTGAGGATACCTGCCTCATGCTGCTCATCGGCGCGCACATCGGAGGGATTTTCTTCCTGCGCCTGGCGCTGGCCTTCGTCACCTGCGCCGTGATCAACATCCTGTACCTCCGGTTCCGGGGTGACGCACGGGAGCCGGAAACCGCCCCCAACGAGGTTTCATGAAAACAATCTGGATCAATGCCGGAGAGCTTTCCGGCGACATGCAGGCCGCCGCCCTGCTGACGGCCCTGCGCGAACGCGAGCCCGAACTCGCCGCCATCGGCATGGGGGGCCCGAATCTGGCCCGTGCCGGGCAAAAGAACCTGTTCCGCGTGGAGTCGCTTTCGGTCATGGGGATCATGGAAGTCCTGACCGCCCTGCCCCGCGCCCTCCACATGCTTTCGCGGATCAAAAAGGAAATGGCCCGGCTGCGGCCCGATGCCGTCGTGCTGGTGGACGCCCCGGAATTCAATTTCCGGGTGGCGAAGATCGCGCACGGCCTCGGGATTCCGGTCTACTACTTCATCCCGCCGAAAATATGGGCGTGGCGCACGGGACGCGTCCGCTTCCTCCAGCGCTACGTCAAACGGCTGTTCTGCATCCTGCCCTTTGAGCCCGCTTTCTACGCCAAATACGGCGTACAGGTTGATTATATTGGCAATCCGCTCGTTGATATGGTGAATTGGCCCGAGTTGAAAAAAATCGAGCCCATAAAGGGCCGTATCGGGCTGATGCCGGGGAGCCGCCGCAAGGAAGTGGAAGCGCTTCTGCCGGAGTTTGGGAAAGCCGCCCGCATCCTGTTGCAACAGGGCCGGGACGTGACCTTCCACTGCCTGCGCGCGCCGAACATGCCCGAAGAAAAACTCCGGGTGCTCTGGCCGTCCGACGTGCCCGTCGTCTTTGACGCGCCGGAGGACCGCTACACGGCCATGCGGCGCTGCGAATGCATGTTGGCGGCCTCGGGCACGGCGACGCTGGAAACGGCACTGGCGGGCGTCCCCACTGTCGTCAGCTACCGGGTCGCGCCGTTTTCCGCGTTGGTCGGGCGTCTGCTGATCAAGGTCAAATGGGTCAGCCTGACCAACCTGATCATGCAAAAAGAACTGTTTCCCGAGCTGTTGCAGGAGCGCGCCACAGGCGGAATGATGGCTTCCCAATTGGCCGCGTGGCTGGATATCCCCCCGCAAATCGAAGCCGTCCGCGCCGAACTTGCGGAACTCCGCCGCCGTTGCGGAGAGCCCGGCAGCGCCGCCCGCGCCGCCGAAAAACTGCTTGAGGCTCTCAAAGAAAACTGACCTGTAAAAAGAAAAGTATTACGCGGTCAAAGGATTGCGCTCTCTGCAAGAAGTCCGTATCAAAACGGCTCCGTGCCGAAGACCTGATATTTTCCTCCTTCACACGGAAAAGATGCGCCCCTGACAATCCATACGGACACATCGCCTGCGTTTCCCTGTTGCTCCGGGAGACGGATCATAAAGGCAAACCCTTTGAGCAGCCCCGCCCGCCATTCGCCCTTGCGAACGTTTTAGGGAGGATAGGGGTGGGGTTTCGGGAGGGGGCAGGAGTACCTTTTGGAAAAGCTACCCCTGCCCCTGCCCAAAAAGGAACTCCAATGACATCAAAAGAGAATAAGCAGGGCCTGTTCGACTCGCTGGGGCGCGCCAGCGTCATGGGCCTGCACATGGTTTCGGGCATCATCGTCGGCTGCCTCCTCGGGTACTGGCTGGACAAATGGTTCGGAACCTATCCGTGGTGCGCCGGCGTGGGCCTTATCGTGGGCATCGGCGCGGGATTCCGCAACATCTGGCTGGACGCGCGCATACTGCTCCGCCAAGGGGAACAGGACGATGCAGGCAAAAAGCGGCAAAAATAACGGCCCGTTCCACTGGCTGGAGAAGAGGCTGTGGCGGAGCGGCGTGCAGGACCCCATGATCCGGGAAATCCTGTGCTGGCAGCTCAGCGTCATTGCCTTGTCCCTGTTTTTCGGCGCGGTGCTCTGGCCGTTTCACCCGGCGGGGGCGTGGATCTTCTGGTTTGGCTTCGGAGCACTGCTCTCCGCATGGAATTTTTTTGCCTTACTAAAATTTGTTCCCAAAGTAATCTCGGCTGGTTGGAGCAAAAGCAGCCTTTTTGCCCTTCTCCTCCGCACGAACATGAGACTTTTATTTACCGGAATTTTGTTGTACATGGTTCTGGTATGGTTTAAGGGCTCTATCTCTGCGGTACTGTTGGGGCTTGCCGTGCTTCTCGTCGGCATGACCGCGGGAGGACTGAAAAAGGCATTGAAAAAGCCGGTCTGACAGGCTACAGAGAGCCCGCGCAAGCCGCATCTTTGTTTCATCAGGTTTCCACAACCGATTATCGAACCGATTCCGGTCGGCATGAAAACAGGCGTGTTCGCCACTCTCGGGGACGCCTTTTTCGGACGCATCGTACGCGTAAATGACATTTGAAGGAGCGCACACATGGCAGGCGGACTTCCTGAGCCGATTCTCATCTCCGAACTGGTTCATCTGGATCATATCACCATCGCTGGGCAGACGGTGGAATTCAGGCACGTCTTCTATACGTGGATGGCCATGCTCATCCTTTTTGTCGTCGGCTGGCTTGTGCGCCGCAATATTTCGCTGATCCCCGGCAAGATGCAGAACATCTTCGAGTCGATCATAGGCGGGCTTGAGGACTTCACCGTCACCAACATGGGCGAGGACGGACGCAAGGTTTTCCCCGTGCTCGGCGGCCTGTTCCTCTTCATCGCCGTACAGAACATACTCGGCCTCATCCCCGCCTGTGACGCCCCGACCGCCAACATCAACACCAACATCGGCATGGCCCTGTTCGTGTTCCTGTACTACAACTATCAGGGCATCAAGCGCTGGCACGGCCACTACATCCACCACTTCATGGGCCCCATGCTCCCGTTGGCGCCGTTCATGATGATTCTTGAATTCATTTCGCATCTCGCCCGCCCGCTGTCGCTGACGCTCCGTCTTTTCGGCAACATCCGCGGCGAAGAAATCGTGCTCCTCCTCTTCTTCCTCATGGCGCCGCTCGTGAGCACGCTGCCCATCTACTTCCTGTTCCTGCTCGCCAAGGTATTGCAGGCCTTCATCTTCTACATGCTGGCCCTCATCTACCTCAAGGGAGCTATGGAACCGGCCCACTAAGGGGCCACACCTCTCGGGGGAAATGGTCTTTTTGACCAACACAATACAACCGCTCAAGGAGCAACATACATGCGCAAGATTCTTGTGACCCTGCTCAGCACCGTGGCCATGATGGGCATCGCCAGCCTCGCTTTCGCCGCCGACGGCGCTCCCGTGAAACTGGATTCCGCCTCTCTCGGCCTCGCCATCTTCGGCTGCGCCATCGGCATGGCCGTCGCCGCCGCCGGTTGCGGTATCGGTCAGGGCCTCGGTCTGAAGAGCGCCTGCGAAGGCATCGCCCGCAACCCTGACGCCGCCGGCAAAATTCAGGTCAGCCTTATCCTCGGCCTCGCCTTCGTGGAATCCCTGGCCATTTACTCCCTCGTGGTGAACCTGATCATCCTGTTCGCCAACCCCTTCATCTAAATAAGCAAGCGGCTTATTCCCGGCGGGTCCTCGGCCCGCCGGGGTTTCCGGGGAGGGACCGGCAACGCCGTTCTCTCCTCCTGTTTTTCCATCTTTAGCAATGCGATACCACTATGCTCTCATTGAAAAGCGAACGTATTCCCAGAGCCACCATTCGTCGCCTTGCCGTGTACGTTCAAGTGCTCGAAAGTATGCAGCGCAACGGCGTGGAGGTCATCTCCTCCGGCCCGCTCGCTGAAGCGTGCGACGTGAACGCATCTCAGGTGCGCAAGGACCTTGCCTATTTTGGCGAATTCGGTGTGCGTGGCGTAGGGTACAACGTAGCCAGCCTCATCGCCGCCATCAAAGCTTCCCTTGGCGTTGACCGCGAATGGCGCGCCGCGCTGATCGGGGTGGGCAACCTCGGCCGCGCGCTGCTGCACCATGCCGAATTCAAGGCCCGCGGCTTCAACATCGTGGGAGCCTTCGACTGCGATCCGTTCAAGATCGGCGAGCAGGTCTATGGGCTGGAAGTCACGTGTACGAGCGACCTGAAGTCCGCCGTGGACGCCAAGGGCATTGAAATAGGGATCATCACCACGCCGCCGGAACGCGCGCAGCGCGCGGCCGACCATCTGGTCGAAGCGGGCGTATGCGGTATCCTGAATTTCGCGGGGGCCCGGATCCACGTGCCTGAAAAGGTCGTCGTGGAGTATGTGGACTTCTTCCACTATCTCTACGCCCTTGCCTTCAGCATCACCGGCAGCGAACACCGCTCCAAGTAGTCCCGGAGAGGGGCAAACGCCCCGCTCCGAACCGGCCCTGATACTGTACTGTCAGCCCCGCCGTTTTCGCGGATCGGGGGTCGGGGCTTTTGTCGTTTTTTCGTCTTTCCCAAAGGTCTTCCATGCCCCGCCTCAAGCTGACGATAGCCTACGTAGGCACCCAGTATCACGGCTGGCAGACGCAGGCCCGCAAAAACGCCTCCCCACTGCCCACCATTCAGAACATTATTGAGGACGCCGTGGCTCACGTGCTCGGCGAGCGCGTCCATGTGCACGGTGCAGGGCGGACCGACGCGGGCGTTCACGCCGAAGCGCAGGTCGCTCACCTCGATGTCCCCGAATCGCGTGCCCGTATGGACTGGCAGCTGGCCCTCAATACGCTCCTGCCGCGCGACATACGCATTGCGGACGCCGTTCTTGTGCCCGACACGTTCCATGCTCAGCACAGTGCCGTCCGCAAGACCTACGAATACCGCCTCTGGCTCTCCAAGCGCTACACGCCGCCGCAGCTCTTTCCTTTCGTCTGGGCCTGCGGCCCTGTGGATGTGGAGCGTATGGACGAGGGGAGCCGCTACCTCCTTGGCAAGCGGGACTTCGCCAGCCTGAAAAACGCCGGGACGGATCTCCGCACAACGGTGCGTACCATCCTGTCCATCACCCGCACCCCCGGGGGCCCGCTCCCCGAAGGCTGCCTCGAACTGACCTGGCGCTTTGAAGCGGACGGCTTTCTCAAACAGATGGTCCGCAATACCGTGGGGCTGCTCGTCGCTGTCGGGCGGGGCAAGCTGGAGCCGGCGGATATTCCCGGCATCCTCGACGCCTGCGATCGCCGGATGGCTCCGCTCACGGCTCCGGCCTGCGGTCTGACTATGAAAAAAGTATGGTATGACGACATGTTCCCACTCTCTGCTTCCGGGCACGAAGGCGCTTGAATATTAAGAGATTCTACGATAGCGTCTAGTCAATATTCTGCACAAGGAGCCGCGTATGCCTCAGGTCGCAGCACGCATCAACGAGCAGCAGGAACGCTGGTTGAAGGACTACTTCCGCACAAAGAGTGCGGGGGCCGAATTCATTCTGCCGTGGGCGGTAGACACGTTTTTCCGCGCGATCACGACCATCAAAGGCACATTTACCGGACCGGAACTCAAAACCATTCTTGAAGCTCACCGTGATCAGCGTCTGCTCCCCGCTCATACCCGTCTCTCCTATCTCCTCCTGCGCGTTGCCGATCTGTGCGAGCAAACCGACTTCCATTCCCGTTACGGCGCGAGCCGCACCAGCCTTGAAGCCAAGCTGAAACGCCTGGACGACACCGAAGCCACGGCCCTTATGGTTTGGGCTTCGGCCTTCTGGGTAAGCCGCAATTGCTCGGCGGCGAACATGGATGACTACATAGCTTCGTATTGAGTCCACCATGCCCGTTTCCCTGTCAGGATACGCCCCGCACGCTCGAAAGGCCGGGGCGTTTTTTATTGAGAGCTTACTGGCGGGAGGAGGAAACGTTCTGGAGAAAGGTTCTCCTTCCCTCACCACCCTCCACTCATCCCGCCTCAACGATTTTTGACTTTATGGGAGCCTCTGTTTCAGTCGTAGGTATACCCGATCGACTCCATTGATCGGGATAACCCGACGGGGTACACTGGGGAATCTCGAAAGAGCCTATCAAGGCGGCGTGGAGGAAAACGAATACGGGCGCCGCTCAACATTTTTGGGACAGAGCAATGGAACCAACGCATTTTCTCCATTATTCCCTCTTCCCATTCAGGAACGCATCATGAAGACAGTCTATAGCGTATGCGGCATGTGCGGGACACGGTGCCCGGTTGCCGTCGGAGTCGAAAACGGCGAAGCGGTCTGGATTCAGGGCAATCCCCACGCGGCCACGGGTTCGGCCCTATGCCCTCGCGGCATCGCGGCGCTCGCGCTGGAGAAAGATTCCGAGCGTCCGCAGTCGCCGCTGATGCGCGTGGGGGCCCGTGGAGGGCACAAGTGGCGCGCCGTCGGCTGGGAAGAGGCGCTCGATGCCGTAGCCGGCAAGCTCCGCGCCATACGGGATCAATACGGCCCCGAAAGTATCATGTTCTCGCACCGGGGCGGCCCGTTTACGGATCTCTACAAAGCCTTCGCGCGCGGCCTCGGCACGCCCAACATCTACAGCCACAGTGTCACCTGCACCCGCAACGCGGATCAGGCCTGCGCATCCGTTTTGGGGCTGGATCGCGGGCGTCTCGTCATTGACTACCGGGAGTCGAAACACATCGTGCTCCAAAGCCGCAACGCGCTGGAGGCGCTGAACCTCTCGGAAGTCGCGGGCATCACCGCAGCGCGGGCCAACGGCTGCAAAGTGACGGTCATGGACGTCCGCGCCACCGTCAGCGCCGCCAAAGCGGACACCTTCTTCCTCGTCCGCCCCGGCACCGACTACGCCATGAACCTTGCGGTGCTGCACGTGCTGATTTCGGAAAAGCTTTATGCTCCCCAGATGCTGCCGTATATCGACGGCTTCGGGGAACTGGAGGAGCGCGTCCGCCCCTGTACGCCGGAGTGGGCGGAAACCGAAACCGGGATCAAGGCCGACCGCATCGTCATGCTGGCGCGTGAACTGGCTGAGGGCGCCCCCCGCGTCCTCTGGTATCCCGGCTGGTTCACGGCCCGGTATGCGGACAGCTTCGTCACCGTGCGCAGCGCCTACCTCATCAACGCCCTGCTCGGCTCCATCGGCGCGCGCGGCGGCATGCCCATCAGCCTTTCCCCCAAGGAAACGGGGAAGCGGCTGCGGCCCCTCTCGGCGCTTTACCCCAATGTCACCAAGCCGATGGCGGACAAGGCCGACTGGCAGCAGCCCGGCCTGCTCCACCGGGCCTTCGACGCCGCCGTGACCGGCGATCCGTATCCGATCCGCGCCTATATCTCGATGCGCCACAACATCCTGTCTTCGCTGCCCGACCCGGATACGCTACGGGGCAAGCTGGACAAGCTCGACCTCATCGTCGCCATCACCACCACATGGTCGCCCACAGCGGACTATGCCGACATCGTGCTGCCGCTCTCCCCAGCTTTGTCCCGGGAAAGCATTCTGGCCTCCAAACTGGGGCTGAAGCCGCAGTTCTTCCGCCGCCAGCGCGCCGTGCAGCCGCGTTTCGACACGCGCGCCGACTGGGAAATCCTGTGCGGACTCGCCTCCCGCCTCGGGCTCGACAAGCTCGCCTTCTCGCGCATTGAGGATATCTGGAACTACCAGCTTGAAGGTACGGGGCTCGGCATAGAGGCGTTCAACGCAACCGGCTTTGTGCCGCTCGCGTCCGCTCCACGCTGGAAACCCCTTGCAGAAGTCACGCTGCCCACGCCTTCCGGCAAGATAGAGGCCCGCAGCCGCTTATGGGCTGAATCCGGGCACGACACCCTGCCGCCCTACACGGCACCGGGACGGCCCGCCGCGCCCGACCAGTTCCGCATCATTCCCGGACGGGCGGCATTGCATACGCAGGCCAGCACGACGAACAACCCCTTACTGTCCGAACTCGCGCCCACCAATACGTTATGGATTCACAAGGAACGGGCCCAGGCCCTTGGCATTGCCGATGGCGACTGGGTTGAAGTGTGTACAGCCGCAGGCCCCGTTGGTCGTTTGCGTGCCAAAGCGACCACGGGCATCCACCCCGAAGCCGCCTTCATGCTGCACGGCTTTGGCAGGAAAACCCCTCAAGAAACGCGGGCCTTCGGCAAGGGCGTGGCCGACGAAGCCTGCATGATCAGCGGGCTGGAGCATGAAGATCCGCTCGGCGGGGGGCTGGCCCTTCAGGAGCACTTCATAACGCTCCGAAAAGCCGAAGAAACGGACTGAACCGGCCCTCAGGAAAGGGCGAGGCATTCACCTTTTCGATGGTTTTCCAAAAAATCCATTTTTGAATTTCACAGAGTTGAAATGCGGCTTTCATTACAACAGTGAATATATCGAAAGGATGTTCCCTCGCTGTATCCTCTGCGGGGGACGCCGCACCAGCAAACAATCGCCGGATGCAAGGCATCCGAGTGAGGCACTATGAGCATATACCGCCTTGTCGTTGATCAAGATCGCTGCATCGCCTGCCATGCCTGTGAAGCCAGCTGCAAGGCGGCCCATGACAGCGCACCGGGCATTTCCCTCGGAACGCTGCTTGTCGATGGCCCCCGCTTTGAGGACGCCGCGGAAGAAGCAACGCCGATCATCGTCAAACATGCACGGCCGGAAGCGCCCGCACCGCTTGTGCCGGACGGGGAGCCCCGGGTTGTGCTTCATACCCGCTACCGGGCCTGCGTACAGTGCCCTCAGCCGCGCTGTGTGGAAGCCTGCCCCAAAGAAGCGCTTATCCGCCGGGAGAGCGACGGGATCGTCTTCATACGGGAAGAAGCGTGCGTCGGCTGCGGGGCGTGCCAGAAAGCCTGCCCGCATCACCTGATCTGGGTTGATCCCCGCAAAAGGAAAGCCGTCAAATGCGATCAATGCAAAGACCGCCTCGATGCCGGGCTGGACACCGCCTGCGTCGCCGTCTGTCCCACAGGCGCACTGAAACTCGTAAGGAAAGAAAAGCCGGGCCGATAGGCATTTGCAGGCGGCTGGCCCTTCACGCGGATTTCCCCAAAAGGAGCGCCGCTTGCCCTGCCCTTTTGCGGATGGTATTTGCCTATTTCAATGTTAAGGGAAGGTGTTACATATGGCATCACGGAAAGGTATCCTGCTGGCGGGCGGTTCCGGTACGCGGCTTCATCCCCTCACGCTCAGCGTCAGCAAACAGTTGCTGCCGGTCTACAATAAGCCGATGATCTATTATCCGCTGTCGGTTCTCCTTCTGGCGGGCATCCGTGAGGTTGCCATCATCACCACGCCAGACGACGGCTGGCAGTTCCGCAAACTCCTTGGGGACGGCAGCCAGTGGGGGTGCTCCTTTGAGTACATTACGCAGCCGAAGCCAGAAGGCATCGCCCAGGCGTTCATCCTCGCCGCTGATTTCATCAAAGGAAGCCACTCCTGCCTGATCCTTGGGGACAACATCTTCTTCGGCAACGGCCTTGAAGATCTCCTCATCAGCGCCCGCGAACAGGAAGAAGGCGCGACCGTCTTCGGGTATCACGTCAGCGACCCGGAGCGTTACGGCGTGGTCGAGTTCGATCAGGATATGAAAGTCCGTTCCCTTGAGGAGAAACCCCAACATCCCAAATCCAGCTACGCTGTGGCCGGGCTTTATTTTTATGATCAGGATGTCGTGGACATTACGCGCGAAATCAAGCCCTCTCCCAGGGGCGAACTGGAAATCACGGACGTCAACAAGGCCTATCTCGACGCGGGGAAACTCCATGTGGGGCTGATGGGGCGCGGTATCGCGTGGCTGGACACCGGCACCCACGATTCGCTCATGGCGGCGGGCACGTTTGTGCAGGCCATCGAAACCCGGCAGGGCCTCAAAGTTTCCTGCATTGAAGAAATCGCTTGGCGCAAAGGCTACATCTCGACGGAGCAGCTCATGAAACTGGCGGCCCCGCTACAAAAATCCGGCTATGGGGATTATCTTATGGCCCTGCCCGAACGTGTCGCCGAGTCATGGAAATAGTACCACGGCCCGGTACTGCCTGAGGGGGAGGCGTATCTCTCCATAGCTGTGTATCCATATTGCGGCCTCCCCGCCGGGTATGGATTCGGTGCGTCCGCCGATTGTTCCCGCCTCAAAAAATGCTCTCACGAGGAAACTCCAAGGAAATATCGCATGGATGAAAGAACCTTGCCGCATCTGCGCGTAGCCATTATTCATTACTGGCTTACGGGTATGCGCGGCGGAGAAAAAGTCGTCGAAGCCTTATGCAGGATTTTTCCGCAGGCGGATATCTACACGCATGTCGTACGCCCCGAGGCGCTCTCCGAAACCATTACGTCCCACCCGATTCATACGACATTTATTCAAAAGCTTCCGGGAAGCGTGTGGCATTACCAGAAATACCTTCCCCTGATGCCGCTTGCGCTGGAACAGTTGGATCTGCGCGGCTATGATCTCGTCATCTCCAGCGAGTCCGGGCCCGCCAAGGGAGTCATCACCCGGGCCGACACGCCGCACATCTGCTACTGCCATTCTCCCATGCGCTATCTCTGGGATTTCTATCAAGACTATCTGGATTCCGCCGGATCGGTGACGCGCCTGCTCATGCGCCCGCTGTTCCATCGTCTGCGGCTGTGGGATTATGCCTCGGCGCAGCGCGTCGATCACGTTATCGCCAATTCGCGCACCGTGGCGCGCCGGGTCAGACGCTGGTGGGGAAAGGAAGCCGCCGTCATCCATCCCCCCGTCGACATCTCACGCTTCTCCAGCCCCCGCATGGCGGCCCTTCAGGATGTCCCCGGCAGCCCGGAGCCCGACAGCTATTATCTCTGCCTCAGCGAACTGGTGAGCTACAAGCGTGTGGATCTGGCGGTGGAGGCGTGTACCCGTACCGGGCGACGGCTTATTGTTGCGGGGGATGGCCCGGAGCGGAAGCTTTTGGAAAGCATTGCCGGGCCGACCGTCAGTTTTGTGGGCCGCGTGGACAATGAAGCGCTCCCCGCCCTCTATGCGGGTTGCAAGGCTTTCCTGTTCCCCGGCGAAGAGGATTTCGGGATCACGCCTCTTGAAGCCATGGCCGCCGGACGACCCGTTATCGCATACGGCAGGGGCGGAGTCTTGGACAGCGTGGCGGACGGAGAAACCGGGATCTTTTTTGAACGGCAGACGGCTGACTCCTTAACCAAGGCACTCGATACGTATGAAGTCTCCACGGAACAGACGTGGACGCGCGACAGGCTGAAAAGGCAGACGGAAAGCTTTTCCGAGGAGATCTTTCGGAAGAAGATGATTGCGTTCATCGCGGACGCCCTTGAAAACAAGGTATGACAATTCACGTTCCACGGACTGCAACGCCGTAGTTTTCCAACTCATGGCCATTTTGCCTTTTTCCCGAAAAAGACGTGAAAACATCCGTGTTTCACTATCCCGGCACTTTCAGCCGCCGTTGCGCGCGAACGGGGAATGCTCGTGGAGGCTGACGCTCCTCAATGCATTCCCCGCTCTCAGTTCCTATACTTTTTGAAACCGACCATCCCGCGCGCCGGCTCGACGTGAGCCGCCCGCAACTACATCCGGCCTACCGCCCGCTATAATTCGTTTCGAGCCATTGGCGGTATTCCCCGCTCTGGATGCTCTCCACCCACGCGGTATTCTCAAGATACCAGCCCACCGTTTCCCGAAGCCCTTCCTCAAAGCGGCGGCGCGGAACCCAGCCGATCTCCCGTTCGATCTTCGCGGCGTCAATGGCGTAGCGCAAGTCGTGGCCCGGCCTGTCCGCCACAAAGGTTATCTGCTTTTCATAAGGGGCCGCTGTGGGGCGGAGTTCGTCAAGAATGCGGCAAATGCTCCGGACGACGTCGATATTGGTCCGCTCGGAGCGTCCGCCGATATTGTAGCACTCTCCCGGCGCCCCTTTTTCCAAGACGGCGGAGATGGCTTCGCAGTGATCTTCCACGTGCAGCCAGTCGCGGATGTTCTCCCCGGTGCCGTAAATGGGCAGCGGTTTTCCAGACAGCGCGTTCAGGATGACCAAGGGAATGAGTTTCTCCGGGAACTGGCGCGGACCATAATTGTTGGAACAATTCGTGATGAGCGTGGGGAGCCCATAGGTTTCGTGATAGGCCCTCACGAAATGATCGCTGGACGCCTTGGATGCCGAATAGGGGCTGTTCGGCGCATACGGGGTGGCCTCCGTGAAGGCGGGCTCGCCGGGGCGGAGCGTCCCGTATACCTCATCCGTGGAAACGTGCAGGAAACGGAAAGCGTTCCGCCTTTCTTCGGACAGCTCTTTCCACCATTCCAATACGCCACGCAGGAGGGTGCAGGTTCCAAGGACATTGGTGCGGACAAACGCATCCGGATCATGGATGGAACGATCGACATGGCTCTCAGCGGCAAAATTGATGACCGCATCGGGCTGGTAATGGTACAGCAACTGGCGGACGAGCAGCGCATCCCCGATATCGCCCCGGACAAAAATATGCTCGGCATCCCCATCAAGGGACGCCAAGTTACCGATATTTCCGGAATAGGTGAGCTTGTCGAGATTGACGACCCGCTCCCCCGCGGTGCGCCGGGACAGCACATAACAGGAACCGATAAACCCCGCGCCTCCGGTTACAAGAACTGTCTTCATTCGGATACCTTCCAGACAGATTTGGGAAATACATCAAATGCCCGCAACGGCCTCATTGCCGGGATGATGGAGGAATTTTCCCCCGATAATGCCCCGCATCCGGCTCTCGATTTCTTTACAGGATACGGAACGCCCCCAATACGAACCGCCTCCGCCCCAAAGGATACAAGGCTACGCGGACGGGACATACCGGGGGAATATGCGTACAGCCCCAACGTAAAGGCGGCGAGGCGGGGACGGGAGCGCCCTTTAGCCTCGCCTAAAGCCTCCAGTAGGCCATGCCTTCGGCTTGCACGGCACTGGGCGAGAGACAGCCCTTCACATCCAGCAGGAGGGCCTTATCGGGCACGGCAAAGCGTGCGTGCAGGGCTGCCGGTTCCAAAACGCCGTTTTCGGCGTAGGCCTTGTGCGGCACGGCCAGAATCAGCGCGTCCAGATTGGCGAGCTCATCCAGCGCCGCGAAAGAGAGGCCATATTCATGGCGCACTTCCCCGGCGTCAGCCAGCGGATCGTGTACCAGCACATCGACGCCGTATTCCTGCAATTCGCGGATCACGTCGATAACCCGGGTGTTCCGCAAGTCCGGCACGTTTTCCTTGAACGTAAAGCCGAGGATGCCCACGCGGGCCGCGTTGACCAGCCGCCCCTGCCGGATCAGCAGTTTAACGCACGTTTCCGCCACATGCTTGCCCATGCCGTCGTTGATGCGCCGCCCGGCCAGAATGACCTGCGGATGGCAGCCGAGTTCCTCGGCCTTGAAGGTCAGGTAGTACGGGTCCACTCCGATGCAGTGCCCGCCGACCAGCCCCGGACGGAACGGCAGGAAGTTCCACTTGGTCCCGGCCGCTTCCAGCACATCCAGCGTATCAATGCCGAGCCGGTCAAAGATGATGGACAGCTCATTCATCAACGCGATGTTCAGGTCGCGCTGCGTGTTCTCGATGACCTTGGCGGCTTCCGCAACCTTGATGCTGGGGGCACGGTGGATGCCCGCGCGCACGACCGTCCCGTACAGCTCCGCCAGCAGATCCAGCGTCGGCGCGTCGCTCCCGGAAACAATCTTCTTGATGGTTTCAAGCGTATGCACCTTGTCGCCGGGGTTGATCCGTTCCGGAGAATAGCCCACCGTGAAGTCGGCTCCACACCGCAGGCCGGATTCGGCCTCAAGGATCGGGACGCAGACCTCTTCAGTCACGCCCGGATAGACCGTGGACTCGTACACGACGACCGCGCCACGAGACAAATGCCGCCCCACAGTCCGGGAAGCCCCTTCCACCGGGGACAAGTCCGGGTTCCGGTGCTCGTCGATCGGCGTCGGAACCGCCACGATGATGACGCCCGCCTCGCGGAGCGCCGCCGGATCGCTGGTGAAACGAGCCGAGGAAGCTTGCAGCGCCGCCGAGTCCACTTCGCCTGTCCGATCCATGCCTGCGGAAAGCTCTTCCACGCGGGCGGCGTTCAAATCAAAACCGATCACACTGAAATGCCGGGCAAAAGCGACGGCCAGCGGCAAGCCGACATACCCGAGGCCGACGACGGCCACCGAGTGTGCGCCCTGATGGAAAGACGCAATGGAAGGCAAAGAAACAGACATAGGCAGTCCCTAATACGTAAAAGGAAAGCGCAATATTTTGAAAAAATAGCCTTAAGCTTTTTTCAGGCGTTCCGGAGCAAAAGCAATGATAAGGGCCCTGGCGAGCACCTTGGTGGCGTCCAGCAGCGGAACGCCGCGCAAGTCGGGCTCCGTGAGCGCCAACGGGATTTCCGTACAGCCGAGGATCACGGCGTCGGCCCCCTGCTCCACCAGTTTTTCCGCCTCGGCAAGCAATGCCCCGCGCGCTTCCGGCGTCACCGGATTCGACTGGGCCTTGATGCCGTATGCAGTATTGCTGATGGCCTGCTGGACACGCTCGCGGCCTTCCTCATCCGGGAACAAGGGGACGAATCCCGCAGCGGAAAGGGCATCCTGATAGAGCCCGGTCGCGTAGGTTCCCTTGGTGCTCAGGACGCCGATCGTCCGGGCATGGGGCAGGCTCTCACGGATGAAGGCGACCACAGCATCGATCATATGGACAAAGCGCGTCTGCGGAGACGCCTCATGCAGCATGGCGACGGCTACGTCCATGATCCGAGGGCTGTGCGCCGTATTGCAGGGCACGCCGATAACGGTGGCCCCGGCCTTCGCCATGCGCACCATGATTTCGCCGATGGCTTCACCGGGGTTTTCGTCCGTCTCCCCAAGCAGAAAGCGCGTTCTGTCGATGATATGTTCGGAAAGGGAATACTGGATCACGGACAGGTGTTCCTGATCGCAGTTCGCTTCGGTCTGATCAAAAATCTTGCGCATGAGGTCCAGGCCGGCATACGGCCCCACCCCGCCCAAAACGCCTATGGCCCCGGTATCCGTTTTCATTGCATTGTCCTCCAAAGGCTCAATCTTGCTGAGGAGGCAGTTTAGCTGAGCTTGCATGAGGGGACAAGCTTTTTAGGGGAGTGGGAAATGTGGGGGAAGGGAGGAGGGACCTTTCTGGAGAAAGGTCCCTCCTCCC
>ENA-ORSX01001017-ORSX01001017.1-human-gut-metagenome-genome-assembly--contig:-NODE-1017-length-22781-cov-3.528206_pt1 | contig 22781 bp, 28 predicted proteins | sample MGYA00241904_ERZ509172 | MGnify/ENA primary metagenome ERZ509172 (study PRJEB26280, sample SAMEA2338795) | human gut metagenome | biome: human gut; feature: human-associated habitat; material: faeces...
GAGTGAGATTGATTTTATCAGGAGGGAGAGAATCAAAAATGGGATTCAGGGAGCGAAACAGGTACATTCAGCTCTGCAGAGAAAATGAACATTCAGCTTTCTATTATGACACAGCGGAAGAGAAACTATTGCGATATAAAAAAGAAAGTAAATTTTCATTTTCCTTAAAATATCAATTAAGTATTTTGGTAACGTTGTATTTGGGATATTTATTAAATGCTAAGCTTTATACGGTATTGGTTCAAAATATTTTTTTGAAACATCTTATCATTTTTTTGTGCCTTGTCATCGGTTGCGTTGGTTTATTATTTTTTGAAAATGATATAGCGAAAAAAATAGAAAATGATGGAAGAAAAGTACCATATATTCTATCTGATGAATTGCTGCTGAAAGGACAAAAGGATTTAAAGACACAAAAAATGATTATATACCTATGGACCTTAATTTCTGCGATAATATTGTTGCTTTTTTACCGGACAAATTTTGTTTTGATTTTAGCAATATTTTTAGCCAGTGTAATTGCTTTATCTGCTATGGCTGCTGCAACAAGACCTGTTTTACGGGCAAAAACATATAAAAAGTTAGAGAACGGAAAAAATAATCGGAAGTTGATTAAGGAAAGAGAGCAGTAAATAATTTCATCGCATAGAGGAGGGGTTGATGCGACATAAAAAACTTATATGCAGTATGATAACGGGTGTGCTCTGTTTGGGACTTCCTAATGGCTGCGACCGTTATTCTCGTGATTTTCATTCCGGTAAAGAGGCACAGAAATATGTGCTGGCGAAATTAAAAAACAAATATAAGGAAAAATTTGTTATTACAGAATTAAAGATTTACAAAGAGGAAAAAAATTTTTTTAATAATGGAGAATTAACAGCAACAGATTTTTAGGGAAGAAGATAGTAGTATAGGACTCTTGGATAAATTTAAAAAGAAAACGGTTGAATTTTATGTTAAGACAAAAAAGGATTAAAAAATGCGTGAGGTTTTACAAAATTGTGTTAGGGTAGAGTAAAAGAGAAGAAAAGGAGAAAATAGCATGGAACTGAAAAAGGTATGGATGTCCTCGGAAACAAGAAAAAAAAGCCGATATGGGTATCGGACAGTGGGAAAAATATTGGGAATTGTATTTTTAATGACAGCTTTGCTTTTGACAGGAACATTTCTGTCTCTTTCTTTAGGATTGCCACAGCAAAGTTCTTCAATGATTTTGGTGCTTTTGGCTAGTATACTTGGGATTGTGCTGACTGCAAAGTTGGGACGGCGGGGAATGCAGGATGCCACGATTTTTTTTCTTACAGAAAATGACCGTTTATGGATTATGGATGCCCGCAGCATACCTAATTATGGAGATGGATTTTTGGGTTTTGCAGTTGGTGCGATGGAGACGCAGGCATTTTTGCGTTTGCAGGGCAAAAAGCCATATCTTCCCCAAGGTGCAGATGAAATCCTGAAAGTATGGGGCATTAAAGAAAATAACAGTCATTATGTTATCCGATGCCAGTCACGTCATCCAAATAAACGTGTGACCCGGCATACATATTTTCTGGTTAAGGGACTTCAGGATGAAGAAATGCTATTGAAGGAGTTCGAGAGAAGAAAAACCTGGGAGAACACACTGGAGCCGACTGAAAATCGAAATATGTGGTATATTTTACTGAGCGGAGTGGGGCTTGCGGTATGTGTTATTATGTGTGTCATGAGTCATCCGGCTGTTGCCAGAATGCCTGGAACGATTTATTTTCCCTGTATGGGAGCCTCTTTGATAGCATTTTGTTTTTTATTTTACTTTATTATCCGTCAACGCCGAGGGGAATAAGCGAGTTAGCTTTCCGCTTCTAAAGTGACATTCGGGACAGAACCGAAGGAGTATGATGTTAATGAATTTGTTGTAAAACACTATGATAGCTTATGCTTTAGTTCGGCAGTGGAGGATACTATAAAAGAAAAAACGAGAAATCCGAAGAAACTTCAGCGTGAAATTCATAAGCAGATGTCTGAGAATGGTATTGGAACGAAGTCCCAGCAAGCTTTAAAATTGCAGCAGGAACAAAGAAAAAAGCAACGAAAAGCGAAAAGCAAGGAAGAAAAATTAGTGAAGGAACGGCAAAGATTTGAGTTGAAGGAGAAAAAGAAAAAAGAGAAACACAGGGGGCGTTAAGAAATTGCAAAAGGAGGTGTCGCATGAATTTCACAGATGAAAAAGACTATCTTATGCGTATGATTAAGGAAATGGTAAGCGTCTTGTTTTCTTTAATGTTGGGGAAGAAATATACTTCTGTTGAATTAGAAAATGAAGACAAATTTCAGGTGTCAGGGAGACCATTAAAAGATTTAAAAGCTATGATTGATCGGGGACAGATTAATGAAGCGGAGAATATTCTTTTAGATGAAATGGATTATACTAATCAAGATGATGTGATAACGGCTGCACTTTTTTATCAGTATTTATCTGAGAAAGAAGAAAGTTTTTTGCAGGAATATCAATATTCAAAAGAGGAGATACTTTTTGGAGCAAAAGATTTATTAGAGAAATCAGGATATCATGATTTACTTGAGATTTTGCAGGAAAAAATATAGCTTATCAGTTATGAAAAAGAAGTTGTTACATTTAAGGGCATATCAATGTTTTTGAACAATGCTAAATGTGACAACTTCTTTTCTATATTTAAGGATGCTGCTGAGAATTTAAAATTTCCTGTTCTTCAAAGTAACAATCTGCAATATAACCGGCAGACTCTGCCCAAAGTATATTTTCAGTGTTTTGCAAGGCTTTGTAAGTCTTAGAGTGGTAAAAAGCTACGGTGGCTTCAGGAAAAATTTTCCTAGCCAATAGCTTATAGGGAAATTATAGAAAGCAAAAATAAATATTTCATATTTATTCCACATTCGTTTTATATAATAGATGTTGAGGTGAGAACATGGCAAAGTTATTAGTAGTTGAAGATGATTATAATACAAATGAAGCAATCTGTGAATATATGAAAATGGTTGGACATAACACGCTATCTGCTTTTGACGGAGTGCAAGCAGTAATTACGTTACAAGAAAATCATATTGACTTAGTAATATTGGATATTATGCTACCTAAAAAAGACGGAATTAGTGTATTGAAAGAAATTCGAGAAAACAGTTCTATTCCCGTTCTTGTATTAACTGCAATCGAAAATGAGCATACACAAATTTCTTGCTTTGACGCAGAAGTAGACGACTATATTACAAAACCATTTTCTATGATTTTGCTTGAAAAAAGAGTAAAAGCGTTATTGCGTCGTAGTGGAAAAAATTGTGATGTGAAACAATTACAGCTAAATGATATTGTGGTAGATTTTGCCGGATATACTGCAAAGAGAAAAGATAACGAGAAAATAGAACTCACTCCAAAAGAATTTGATTTGTTAAAATTGCTTGTAGAACATAAAGGACTGGTATTGACGAGAAACCAGATTATTGATGATTTATGGGGGTACGGCTATCCTATTGCAGACAGAATAATTGATACTTATATTAAGAACCTAAGAAAAAAACTTGATATAGACAATATTGTTACCGTAAAAGGCGTAGGCTACAAATATGAGGAAATTATATGATTATGAAAAAATTAAAATTATTCCCTAAAATCTTTCTTTATACATTTTCTGTAATGCTATTTATCATAATGATTGCACATATCATGATTTATATTTTTGCTCCGCAAATGCTGTCAAGTATAAACGGCATATCAGAAAGTGGAGTTATCATTGAAAATGCTCTAAATACAGAGAGGTTTGTTTCTGAAGCAATTTTACGGGCGTTTCCGTTCTCTTTTATACTTAGCATAATAATTGCTTTCATTTGCTCTTTTTTATTTTCAAGGGTAATTACAACTCCGATTAAAGAAATTTCTGATACGACAGAGAAAATGGCGAAATTAAAGAAAGAGGTATCATGTCCCATTTATTCGCATGATGAAATAGGCGTATTAGCTACAAATATAAATACATTATATGAAAATCTAATTACGACCATTCACAATTTAGAAGATGAAAAAATAAAGAGTAATGAAGCCGAACAATTAAAAGTTGATTTTCTGCGTTCTGCTTCACATGAATTGAAAACCCCAGTAACCGCTTTAAATGCGATTTTAGAAAATATGATTTTGGGAGTTGGAAAATATAAAAATAAAGATGTTTATTTGTTGGAGTGTAAAGAAATTGCAGATAGACTTTCTCACATGATTAAAGAAATTTTAGATACTTCCCGACTAGACTTTTTACCTAAAAGTGAAAACACCGAAGAATTTAATTTAGCGGAAATGCTTAATAAAATTTGTGAACCATATCAACTGATTTCACAGTCAAAAGGAATTGATTTTCAAGTAACTGTTCAAGATATCTGCTTTATAAATACTTCAAAAAAACACATGGAGAAACTACTTTCAAATGTATTATCAAATGCTGTTTCTTATACGGAATTGGGACATTGTGTTTCGGTAGTTTTGCAAAAAAACAAAATTATGGTTAAAAATGAATGCACACCTATTGCAGAAAATATCATTCCGCATTTGTTTGAACCATTTTATCGTCCGGATTTTGCAAGAAATAGAAAAGACGGCGGAAATGGTCTTGGTTTATATATCGTTGACATGATAGCAAAGTCATTAAATCTAACATATACATTCAAGAAAATGGACAATTTACAAGGTATGTGTTTTACATTGTATTTTTAGAACCTCTCATTGTGGGAGGTTTTTTGATTTTATTTGAAATTCCATATTGCTTCCATATTGAGATGTTATCTTATAGTTGTTGCAACAGATATTATGAAATTAGGAGGCATTTTTTATGAATTGTTTCAAGCGTGGCTGGCTATATACCACCAGAAAAAGAGGAAAAAGTTTCTTGTTATTTTGTATTCTTTTTCTTATAGCAGTATTTGTTTTGAGTGCGTTAGCTATTGATAAGGCTTCGTCATTAGCACAAGATAATTTACGCAAAAGTTTAGGGGGCGAATTTACAATCGGATATGATTATTCGGAAGCGAACCCTTATTTGAATGTAGAAGCAGTAGACGGTGGTACGATTATGTATTCCACTCAGCAGATTACTCCAGACTTAATTGAAAAAATAAGCAAAATAAAAGGAGTACGGTATTGTAGTGCAACCACAGAAACACTTACAGCATTTTCTACGATTGACTTCTTTAAGGGAAACGTACCGATAGAAGAAGAATTTAGGAATACAACTAAAATTTTAGGTGTTTGGAAAAGTGAAGAAAATAAACATTTTACTTCTAGTCAGATAAATTTAGTTGAGGGCAGACATATTACTCCACAAGATAAAGGTAAAGTCATATTAAGCAAAGATTTAGCTGTGAAAAATCAATTACAAGTGGGAGATATTCTTAAAACGGATAAAGGGATTGACCTAGAAATTGTCGGCTTGTTTCAGCAAAATGAAACGGAAAGTATCAATGAACAAGTTACTTCTTATGACAAAATTCAGAATTTAATGATTGCTGATTTGGCTACGCTCATTGCGTTAGAAAACAGTCCGGCTATTCAAGGTTTTAATGAAATGACGGTATCTATTTCTGATCCTCAAAGAATGCAGGAGATTATTTCCGCCATAAAAGATATAAAGACAGTTGATTGGAAAGGCTTTTCTATTATAGAAAATAATGAAAATTATGATAACGCAACTAGTTCATTACAGCAGATTTCTAATCTTGTATCCACATTTTTAGTTATCATTTTCATTGCAAGTGTTATTATTCTTTCTCTTATTTTAACAATGTGGTCAAGAACTCGTATTCACGAAACGGGAATTTTGCTTTCCATAGGAATAAGGAAAATATCAATTATCAGTCAGTATATTACAGAGGTAATTCTTATTGCTGTCATTGCATTTTTCCTTTCCTATTTTCCTGCTACTGTTGTGGCGGATCAAGTAGGAAGCTATTTACAAAATGCACCAGAACAAATTGAAATATCAGAAGATGCAGAGGGATTGTCTGTCGATTTGAATTTAGACATTCAAATCCAATCAGAAGAAATCGTTATGTTATTTGTTTTAGGAATTGGAATTGTTGTCATTTCAGTAAGTATATCTTCAATTTCAATTATGCGATTAAAGCCTCGTGAAATATTGACAAAAATGAGTTGATGAGAGGCAGTGTGTGATGAAGAAAATAGTTTTATTTAGAGGGATATAATATGAGTGTTTTGGAAATAAAAGATTTAAAATATTCTTACGATAACAAGAAAAATATACTTGACGGTATCAATACTCAAATGGAGCTTGGAAAGATATATGCTATTTTAGGAATATCCGGTTGCGGAAAAACAACATTACTTTCTTTACTTGGTGGGCTGGATAGTGCTCCAAAAGGTAGGATTTTATTTAATGGAAAAGATATTACAGAAACGGGATTGGAAAATCACCGTCGCAAACATGTTTCTTTTATCTTTCAAGCATATAATCTCATTGATTATATGACATCATTGGAAAATGTGAAGCTGACAAGTAAATTGCCACCTGAACCGATTTTAGAAAAAATGGGATTGACAAAAGAAGAAATGAAGCGAAATGTGTTGCAGCTTTCCGGTGGACAACAGCAGCGCGTAGCGATTGCAAGAGCATTAGCCGGTGAAGCGCCAATTATTTTGGCGGATGAGCCTACTGGAAATCTTGATGAGAATGCCGCAATGGTGGTTATGCGGATTTTAGAAGAAAGTGTACATTATATGAATAAGTGTGCGATTATTGTTACACATTCTAATGAAATTGCAAAATGTGCTGATGTGGTTTTTCAATTAAAAGGAGGTATATTGCGAGCCATAGATAAATAAAAGAAGATGATTTACAATAAAAATATTATGTAAATTAAAAAGCAGAAGTGGAAAAAATATTGCTCCATTTTTGCTTTTTCTGTTATAATGGGCTGGGAGGCAGATATGAAAGAAAAAATATTAATTGTAGATGATGAAACAGAAATTGCAGATTTAGTCGAGCTATATTTGCAAAATGAGAATTTTCTCGTATATAAATTTTACGATGCAGAAAAAGCGTGGAATTTTATGGAAAAGGAAGAGCTGGATTTGGCTCTTTTAGATATTATGATGCCAAAGATTTCAGGCTTAGAGTTGTGTAAAAAAATACGTGAACGATATAATTATCCTATTATTATGCTGACGGCAAAAGGAGCGGAAATTGATAAAATTCAAGGCTTAACTTTAGGAGCGGATGATTATATTACCAAGCCTTTTCAGCCGCTTGAGGTAGTGGCAAGAGTAAAGGCGCAGCTGCGCAGATATAAGCGTTATAATATGGGAACAGTGAAAGCAGAGGAGATTTTAGAGCATAAAGGATTGGTTTTAAACAAAAAAACGCATGAATGTTTCTTAAATGAACGTTTATTATCGCTTACACCCACGGAGTTTTCTATTTTAGCTATTTTATGCGAACAAAAAGGCAATGTAGTTAGTGCGGAGGAGCTGTTTCATCAAATTTGGAAAGATGAATATTACAGCAAAAGCAATAATACTATCACCGTACATATTCGTCATTTAAGAGAAAAAATGGAGGACTCTTTTGAAAATCCAAAGTATATTAAAACGGTATGGGGGTGTGGCTATAAAATTGAGAAATGAGAAGAAAAATATTTATAAAATTGTGAAAATTATTCTTTTGATTTTGCTGTTCCTTTTGGGAATTTACGGGGTTTACTATCTATTTGATACGGTTTTTAACGGCATGATTTTAGATTGGATTAGCAATCATTTCGTTCATGAGGAACGTACCGGATGGTACGACGGAGAACAAAAGGTTCAATATATTTATGAGCGTGTGGATTGGCAGGCATTTAAGTATATTGCAGTTGTTTCTTTTGTTTTTTTGGCAGGTATAATTGGAAGCTCTGTATATATTATTTTGCATTTTTCCTTGAAAAAACAACAGAAAAAATTGGTTTCCAAAACAGCGGAAATGATACATAATTACATGAAAAAAGAATGTGATGTATCGGAAATTTTCCCTCAGGAATTTTCAGAAATAAGTACGCAGTTGGTGCAGATAAAAGCAGATATGGAAAGAAAAGAACAGTATTTGAAAATGGAAACTCAGAAAAAGAATGATTTAATTACTTATCTGGCACATGATTTGAAGACACCGCTTACATCGGTTATGGGGTATTTGAATTTACTGGAAGACGCACCGGATATGCCCCTTGCTCAACGTGAAAAATATACTCATATAGCCAGAAAAAAGGCAGAGCGTTTAGACAGTCTTATTCAGGAATTTTTTGAAATTACCCGTTACAATTTACAGAATATTACGCTGGAAAAAGAGAATATTGATTTATATTATATGCTTATACAGATGAAAGAAGAATTTTATCCTGTTCTGGCACAGAAGGGAAATACAATAGAATTGAAAGTGCCGGAGGACTTACAGGTTTACGGTGACGCAGATAAGCTTGCCAGGGTGTTTAATAATATTATTCGGAATGCCGTTTCTTATAGTTATCCGTCTTCTGTTATTACGATTGAGGGAGAGAAAAATTCAGACGGAGTGTGCCTTTTCTTCCGAAATAAAGGAAAAACAATTCCAAAGGAAAAGCTTTCCAGAGTATTTCAGAAATTTTTCCGAATTGATGAGGCACGCAGCTCAGATAGTGCAGGGTCAGGTCTTGGACTTGCTATTGCAAAAGAGATTGTGGAGCTTCACGGGGGAAGTATTTCTGCTATAAGTGAACAGGAGGAGACGGTTTTTCAGATTGTACTTCCGGAAAAGTAATGAGTTGCAAGTAAACAAATGGAGGTATTATGTATGGAAAAATTATTTTATCTGGCTATTTTTCATAAAGCAGAAGAAGGTGGTTTTTGGATTTCATTTCCCGATTTACCGGAATGTTTTACAGAAGGAGATGATATGAAACAGGCTTATGAAATGGCAGTAGAGGCTCTGGGACTTGCGTTGGTGAACCGAAAAGAGGAGAAAGAGGAAATTCCTATGCCCTCCGAAATAGATAAAATTCAAAACGAGGAAGGTATTGATTTCAGCTTAGTCTTTCCAGAAAATAATAGGTAGAATTGAATTAAATTATTAAAAATTATAGAATTACAATATAGAAAAATCAAAATAGAGAAAGGTATAGAAAATGTATATTGATTTTAAAAAGAATTGTAAAGAATACCTAAAAGAAGCCAAGAAAAAAGGCTATCAAAAATATGGATTTGTAGAATTTCAGGAATTTAGGGGAATTGTTATTACAAGTTTACAGAAATTAAATAATCCGTTAGAGGAATTATTGTACTATAAATTTGTATATCAAAAAAAGGAGATGAGATTTTATCATATTGCAACAGAACTAAAAGAAATAGCCATATCTGGAATAGCTATTTTGAGTTTTTATATGACAGTGGCTTCTATGTTGGGAGAACATAGTATGAAATATTTGTCATTCGGGTATGCACTAATAATGTTATATTGTGGAGTGGAGATGTCCATATTTCAGTATAGTAAAATAGACTATTTTCTTTGCGAAATTTTTGCGAGTATAAGTGAAAGAGACTTACAATAATTATCCACAAGTCAAATTAAAATCATACATAATTAAAGAATATACCTTTTCAAATCTTAAGGAAATCTTAGGATTTTAACAACAGAATATTAAAACACCTTTTCTTTCTTTTTGGTACAGTAGATTTATAAGAAGTACAAAAGAAAGAAGGGTGTTTTTTATATGAGTAAACGGAAACAAAGAAGAAAGAGAAGAAGAAAAATAGGATTAGTTTTCTTGGCAGCAGTGTTGGTTTTCTTGCTTTTGCCAAATAAAAAATCGGAAGTTTTCAGCAAGGGAAAGGAAGAAATTTCTTTAGGAGAACTTTATAGTGAGGCTGCGATACTGCTGGACGAAGAAGGTCAAATTTTAGGAAGAAAAAATTCAGAAAAGAAAATTTATCCGGCTTCGCTTACGAAAATTATGACAGTGCTTTTATCCATAGAAAAGCTGGATAATATACGGGAAATAACTGTTTTAAGAGAGGAAATCTTTCCTGAATTATATGCACAGGACGCTTCTATGGCAGGATTTTTGCCGGGAGAAAAGGTTACTTACAGAGACCTTTTATACGGAGCGATGCTGCCCTCAGGGGCAGAATGTTGTGTCGCTTTGGCAGAAGGTTCTTGTGGTTCAGAGAAAGAATTTGTATCAGAAATGAATAAGAAAGCAAAAAAACTGGGAATGAAAAATACACATTTTACAAATACTACCGGCTTACATGATGATAATCATTATACAACAGTTGAGGATTTATCACGCTTGCTTTGCTATGCTATGAAAAATCAGGACTTTTCTAAGATTTTTACTGCATTTTCATATTCTGTGCCTGCGACTAACAAACATCCGGAGGGCTTTACTTTTTTCAGTACCTTATCACAGGAGTTGCAAAAAGCAGGAGTAAAAGATAGCTGTATTTTAGGAGGAAAAACGGGCTATACCTCAAATGCAGGGCTTTGTCTTGCCACAGCAGCAGAAATAAACGGAAAAAAGTATTTTTTCATTACCGCTCATGCACAAGGCTCGCATAATACAGAACCGTATCACGTGTTAGATGCGCTTTCTGTTTATGGAAAACTGGAGAAATAATTTTAGCTGTGTCTTCTTTTCAGTATCTGTGCTATAATTTGCAGTATATACAACGGATTATATAAGCAATTTATAACCCCCACCGGAAAGGATTAAATATATGAATTTATATGATAACATTCTATCTTTTAAAGGCACATGGAGAAGGTATCAGGAGCGTGTCTTGAATTTCTCGGATGCTTATCTCTCCGACAAAAAAATACATATTGTAGCCGCTCCCGGCGCAGGCAAGACAACCTTAGGCATTGAACTTATCAGGCGGACACAAAAGCCCTGTCTTATCCTTTCACCGAGAATTGTTATTCGGGAGCAGTGGTTGGAAAGAATAAAAGACGGCTTCTTAAATGAGCGGCTTTCGCCCGAAGATATTCTTTCCAATGACATGAAAAATCCAAAGCTCATTACTTCGATTACCTATCAGACTTTATTTTGCGGCATGACACATTATGCCGGAATGACGGAGGAAGAAGAAACAGAAAATCGGGAAGCTATGGATTTTTCTGATTTTGAGCTTCTTAGAACAGTAAAGGAAGCAGGGATAAAGGTTATATGTTTAGATGAATGTCACCATCTGAAAAACGAATGGTGGAAGGCGCTAGAAGATTTTATGAAGGAAATGGGAGAGGTTACGGTAATCTCATTGACAGCAACACCTCCTTATGACGCGACGCCGGTGCAATGGGAACGTTACTGTAATATGTGCGGACCTGTGGATGAAGAAATTACAGTTCCTGAGCTGGTAAAGGAAAACAGCCTTTGCCCACATCAGGATTTTGTGTATTTTAATTATCCCACAGGTGAAGAACAGGAAAAGGTAGATTTCTTTCGGCAAAAGGCAGCTCAAATGATGCAAAAACTTATGGGTGATGTACGATTAAAGGAAGCTGTGGCATCTCACAAAGGGCTGGAAGACGTACAGGGATATTTGGAAAAATTGCTGGAAAATCCTGCATATTTATCTTCTTTGCTGATTTATTGTCAGGAGCAGAATATTCCTTATGCCCGCAGATGGCTGAAAATTTTAAATGTTAAAGAGCTTCCGCCTATGTCTGAAAAGTGGATGGAAATTCTATTACAGGGCTTTTTATATGATGATATATCTGAGTTTTCGTGTCAGGAGGAATATCGAGAGGAGCTTATTCGGCAATTAAAAGCCCATGGATTGATAGAGAGAAAGAAGGTTGCTTTTTTCGTAAATCAAAAGCTGGAAAAGACTTTGATGAACAGTGCGGGAAAATTAAAAAGTATTTCGGAAATTTGCAGACTGGAATATTCTTCTCTGGGTAATCAGTTACGGCTTTTGATTTTGACAGATTATATTAAAAAGGAATATGCAAGAAAATTAGGAAAGCCCAATTTCCAGCCAGACAGTTTGGGTGTTCTGCCTATTTTTGAGATGCTGAGAAGGGAAAATCCGGATTGGAAATTAGGGGTTTTATGCGGAAGTCTGATTTATGTTCCGGATACAGCGCTGGCTGCTCTGAAACGCATTTCCTGTTCTTTTGGTATAGAAAAACTTCCTTCAAAGGCATTGTTAAACGAAAACGGAGAATGTTTGGGTTACAGTGAGATTTTGCTTATAGAAAATACCCATTTGTGCACACAGATGATTACTATGCTCTTTGAAAAAGGAGAAATCGAAATTTTAATCGGAACAAAATCACTGTTGGGAGAAGGCTGGGACTCTCCCTGTATCAATGCTCTGATTATGGCAAGCTCCGTGGGTTCTTATGTATTGGGCAATCAGATGCGAGGAAGGGCTATTCGTGCAAGTAAGGATAATCCTGACAAAACCAGTAATATCTGGCATTTAGTTTGTATGACCGACAGGAAGGAGTCCTGTGAAGTGACAGAAGATTTCCGCACACTGCAAAGAAGGATGATGGGATTTTTAGGAGTGAGTTATGACGGAATGGTAATTGAAAACGGTATGGAACGTTTAAATACCATTACTCCTCCTTACACTTACCGACATCTTATGGAAATCAATGAAGACATGAAGCTGCGGGCGTGTATGCGGGAAGAATTAAAAGTCCAGTGGCAGCAGGCAGTTCATATTCAGGGAAATATGGAAGCCGTAGAAACCTGTAAAATGAAGAAAAAGACTTTAAATCCCAGCGCTTCTTTTTTCAATGCTTTGGGTATGATTGCGTTAAGTGTTGCAATTCGAATGAGTCAGGGCATGATACGGGGCGCTTTTCGCAGAAGCTATGGGCAGCAGGGCATTACAGATTTTATTTTTACCGTGGCAGCAGCCGGAATTTTTCTCTGGGGCGTGTGGCGGCTTGTGCATTTTTCCAGTCCTTTAAAGCGTTTGCGAGAAATGGCAGAGGGAATGAAAGCGGCTCTTGCAGAGTCCCAAAATATTACGTCTTCCTGTAAAGTTAGTGTGTATGCAGAAAACGGTGTGGATTATCAGGTGTTTTTAAAGGGCGGAACAACAAGAGAGAAAGAGCTGTTTGCCCAGTGTATGGAAGAATTTTTGGCAGCGGTGGATAATCAGCGTTACCTTTTGTATGCGCCCCAGGCATTGGGAGCTATGACGAAATATTATTGTGTGCCCTCTGTTTTCTCTAAGACAAAGCAGGATGCTCTCTTCTTTCAGAAGGTTATGGCATCTCATTTAGGCAAATATCATCTGGTGTATACCAGAACACCGGAGGGACGAGTTGTGCTGCTAAAAGGAAGAGCAGAAGCCTTTGGCAGTCGAAATGAGCGGATTTTAAAGAGAAAGAAGGAAATAAAAGGAGCTTTAGAGTAGTTCATCTTTCGTTGACAAGTTTTTTCTCTTCCAGTACAATATAAACTGGTGTGAATTTTACTTTTACCAGTTTATAGAGTGGAGATTATAAGATGAACAGCACATTAGAAATAAAGATACAGGATTTAAAAAACTTAAACAAAGAGGAATATCTGCTGGTAGATATTCGGGAAGAAGCAGCTTTTGCCCACGGTTTTATTCCCAATGCAGTGAATATTCCTCTGTCAAGGCTTCGGGAGAAGCCGGAGCTTCTTCCAAAAGATAAAAAGATAATTTTATACTGCGCCAAAGGGATTTTAAGCTATGAGGCAGCAGAGGAATTGGAAGAAAAGGGGTATGATGTCGCACATCTTGCAGGTGGATATGGGGCATGGCTTTTAGACAGCTTTTCCACAGAGGAGCGATATCCGGAAATTGAAAAAAGCATCAGAAAAAAATTTCATAAAACGATTTTCAGCCGTTTTACAAAAGCCATCAACGAATATGAGCTTGTAAAAGAGGGGGATAAGATTGCCGTGTGCATTTCCGGCGGAAAAGACTCTATGCTTATGGCAAAGCTGTTTCAGGAACTGCAAAAGCATCGAAAAGTAAATTTTGATGTAATTTTTCTGGTAATGGACCCGGGATATAACGAAACCAACCGAAAAGTAATTGAGGAAAACGCCCGTCTTTTAAACATTCCCATTACAATTTTTGAGACAAATATTTTTGAAACGGTGTATGAGATTGAGAAATCCCCCTGCTATCTGTGTGCCCGTATGCGCAGGGGCTATCTGTACAGTAAAGCAAAAGAACTGGGCTGTAATAAAATTGCTCTGGGACACCACTATGACGATGTGATTGAAACCATTCTCATGGGAATGCTTTACGGAGCACAAATCCAGACCATGATGCCAAAGCTTCACAGCACAAATTTTGAGGGCATGGAGCTTATTCGCCCTATGTATTTAATCCGTGAAGATGATATTAAGCATTGGCGTGATTACAACGATTTACACTTTATTCAATGTGCCTGCCGTTTTACAGATACCTGTACCACTTGCAGAGAAGACGGAAGCACAGGCTCAAAGCGTATGGAAATCAAAGGACTGATTAAAGAGCTAAAGGAAATCAATCCTTTTATCGAAGGAAATATTTTTAAAAGTGTAGAAAATGTAAATTTAAGCACTGTGATTGCATATAAGGAAAATGGGATAAAACACCATTTTCTGGAAAATTATGACACCGCAGAAAGGACCGAAGAAAATGGATAAGAAACAGTTGCAGACGCTGCTGGAACAGGTAGCCAACGGAGGCGTGAAACCGGAGGAAGCATTGCTTCAGATTAAAACAGAGCCGTATAAAGATATGGGATTTGCAAAGCTGGATACGCACAGGGGTATTCGTCAGGGAATGGCAGAGGTGATTTACGGCGCAGGAAAGACAAAGGAACAGATTTTAAAAATTGCACAGGCAATGCTCACAGAACAAGAAAAAACAGTGCTGATTACCAGAATGAGTCAGGAAGCAGCTGATTATGTGAAGCAGTATTTAGATTTAAAATATGACGAGATGTCACGTACCGGAAGAATTGGAAAAATTCCAACGCCGGACGGAGCAGGAAAAATCGTCATTGCCACAGGAGGAACCAGCGATATGCCTGTGGCTGAGGAGGCTGCGCTTACCGCAGAAATATACGGAAATGAGGTAATACGCCTCTATGACGTAGGGGTAGCGGGCATGCACCGCCTGATGGACCATGTAGATGAAATCATGAGTGCGAGAGTCATTGTAGCCATTGCCGGTATGGAGGGAGCGCTGGCAAGTGTTATCGGAGGCATGGCAGACTGTCCGGTAATCGCAGTGCCTACCAGTGTGGGATACGGAGCCAATTTTGGCGGTTTATCAGCGCTGCTGTCTATGTTGAACTCCTGTGCCAGCGGCATCAGCGTGGTAAACATTGACAATGGTTTTGGCGCAGGATATTTAGCTAGTATGATTAACCATTTGGACGGCAAGAAAAACTAAGGAGAAAGAACATGACAAAGCAGGAAAAAGCGTTAGAAGTCATTGAACGTTTGCGAAAGGAATATCCGGATGCAGGCTGTACACTGGATTATGACGATGCGTGGAAATTGCTGGTCAGTGTGCGCTTGGCTGCACAGTGTACCGATGCCAGAGTAAATGTAGTTGTTGAGGATTTATATGCAAAATATCCCGATGTGAATGCTTTGGCAGAAGCACCCGTAGAAGAAGTAGAGAAAATTGTACGTCCCTGTGGTTTGGGAAAAAGTAAAGCAAGAGATATTTGTGCCTGTATGAAGATTTTAAAAGAGGAATATCAAGGGAAAGTACCGGATGATTTTCAGGCTCTTTTAAAGCTTCCGGGAGTGGGAAGAAAGAGCGCAAACCTGATTATGGGGGATGTGTTCGGAAAACCCGCCATTGTAACCGATACGCATTGCATTCGCCTTGTAAACCGTATCGGATTGGTAGGAAATATCAAAGAGCCGAAAAAGGTAGAAATGGAATTATGGAAAATCATTCCTCCCGAAGAAGGAAGCGATTTCTGCCACCGCCTTGTATACCATGGTCGGGAAATATGTACTGCCAGAACAACACCTCATTGTGAGAGCTGCTGTCTGGCAGATATCTGTGAGAAAAACGGAATTTAAAGAATTTCGTCAAGCTGTTCTTCTGTCAATTCGATATGGTAAAAGAGCTGATAAAATTCAGTTACTTCTTTTCGTATGTCTTCAGTATAGACTTCCGGATAGACAATGCTTCCAAGCCACGGAATACCGATAAAACGATTGACAGAAGGAGGATTGTTGATATAGCTGTATGGAATATCGGGAATTTGATAAACCTGTTTATTCTTTACAGCTTCTAAATCCTGCCATGCAGGGTCATTTAAAAGCTTTTCATAAAGTTTCTTTGTGTCTGCCAAAACAATGTCAGGGTTCCAAAGGAAAATCTGTTCTAAGGAAACTTCACTTCCGCCGCCGGTAGAGGCTGCGTCAACTCTTGCAGCATTCACAGCGCCGATTTGTTCCACAATATCTCCGTGAATAGAGCCGGAAGCATTGGTATTTAATCCTTCATTTCCGGAAGCCAGATAAATGGTCTTTTTTTCATTCTCCGGTATGGATGCTGCCTTTTTGGAGGTATCTTCTAAAAGTTCTTTGCAATATTCTGCAAGCTCTTCACATTCTTTTGTATTGCCCAGTAATTCACCCAGCTTTGTATAAGCGCTTTCCATGGTAGGCAGAGTGGCTTCAATAAAGACAACAGGAATACCAAGCTGTTCACTCAAAGAGTCAAGCTCTTCTCCTATATTTTTCTTTGGTTCTCCGATATCAATGACAAGCTCAGGAGAAGCTGCCACAAGAGCTTCCATATTCAGATTGGCATTTTTTCCGTAAAACTGACCGAAAACAGGGAGGGAATAATAACTGTCGTCAATATATCCTTCTGCTGTTTCGGGAAATTCTCTGGCAAGTCCACAGAGCAAATCCGGCGCTGCGGTATATAAGACCAACTGAGCCACAGGACCGGAGGGCGCAATTTTTTTCAATTCCTTTGGGATGGTTACGGTTCTTCCGACAGAGTCGGTAAAGGTACGTGTTTCTTCTGTTTCAGTGCTTTCCTGTGTCTGCGCTTCTTTTACCGGCTCTTTTGCACAGCCGGTAAGACTAAAAAGCAGTGATACAGACAATAAAATAGTAAATAGTTTCTTTTTCATAAATTCCTCCATAGGTATAAATTTTAAAATTAGATTTTCGGAATACACACAGGCTGCGGAACATTAGAAGAAGTATAAAGCTGTATGGGAATATTATATATTTCTTCTAATAGAGAGGCTGTGAGTACCTCCTGCGGTTTTCCCGGCGCCATAGCAGTTCCATTATGTAAAACAAGCACTTTGTCTGCAAAAAGAAAGGCATGTTCCGGATTATGAGTGGAAAGCAGAACAAGATATCCAAGTGCAGAAAGCTGTTTTAACTTCTTTAAAAGACGGATTTGATTTCCATAGTCCAAATTTGAGCATGGCTCATCCATAATGAGGATAGGCGCTTTTTGAGCAAGTGCTCTGGCAATCAAAACCATTTGCTGTTCCCCACCGCTTAAATGGGAAAAAGAGCGGGAAGCGTATTTTTCCATACCCATAAGGCGAAGCGCCTCCATGGCAGCTTCTTTTTGCGCCTCCTTTGGTGTGGAAAAGGGAGAAAGACTGGCGGCAGTTCCCATGAGAACCGTATCAAATACGGAAAAAGGAAAGCTCTGCTTATGTAGCTGGGGAATATAGGCAATGGATTTTGCCAGTTCTTTTTCCTTTAAAGCTTTTACATTCTGTCCGTCAAGAGAAATCATTCCCGTATAATTTTTTTGCAGATTTAAAATACATTGAAACAAGGTGCTTTTTCCGGCACCGTTTTTTCCCAATACACACACAAAGCTTCCTGTATCAAGAGAAAAATTAAGGTCTCTTAATAAGGGAGCTGTTTGGTAGGAAAAACACAGAGAATGTACGGATAAATTCAAACCATCACCTCTTAAAAATTACTTTCTTTCTTCAAAATCAGATACAAAAAGATAGGCACACCTACAAAGGCAGTTAAAATTCCAATAGGAATTTCATTGGTAGATAAAAGTCTGGCACAATTATCGGTTACTACAAGGAAGCTTCCTCCTAACAGGAAAGAAGCAGGCAAAAGCTTCCGATAATCGTTTCCTACCAAAATTCTTCCAATATGAGGAATAATCAGTCCAATCCAGCCAATCATGCCGCTTACGGATACTGCTGCTGCGGTAATGAGCGTAGCACAGAAGATAACAAGAAACCTCACTTTTTGAATAGAAACGCCCATACATCTTGCTTCCTCATCACCTAAGGTGGCAATATTCATCTGCCAGCGGAAAAGATAGAGGGGAATAAGCCCCAAAATAATCAAAGGCGCTGCAAAAAGAACATCGTCGGGACGAATGGATGCAAGGCTTCCCATTAGCCAGTAAGTAATGACAGGCAGAACATTATCTGTATCAGCCACCAGCTTCACCAAAGAAATAGAGGAGGAAAACAGGGAGCTGATTAAAATACCCGCCAATACCAGAGCGAGGGTGGGATTGCTTTTTACTCTTCGGCTAATCAAATAAACAACAAGCACTGCCAAAAGTCCAAAGAAAAGTGCGGTGGCTGAAACTGCCTGATAGCTAAAGCCTAATAAAAGTCCTAAAGCAGCGCCAAAGCCTGTTCCGGAAGAAACCCCAAGCACATCGGGAGATACCAGAGGATTTTGAAACATTCCCTGATATACCGCTCCGGCGCAGGACAAGCCTCCGCCTATCAGCACTGCCATAAATACTCTGGGAAGTCGTATCTGAAAAAGAACCGTTTCCAACTGAGCTTCCCAAGTAGGTGAGATTGGAAAAATTTTGGAAAGTAGAATTTTTACCAATTCCAAAGGAGAAATGGGATAACGTCCCAGAAGAAAAGAAGAAAAAAAGCAAACAAAAAATAACAGAGTGAACCATAAAAGCCAATGCTTTTGTTTTTTCTTTTTCATGTGCAAACCTCAGTTTTTATAAAATTTTTTAAGGCAAGCTTTACTTCTTCCCGATTAAACGCTGTCAATTCTACAATGACGCTGTGAAATTGCTGTGTCATATCCTTGTGCAGCTTTTGAAGCTTTATGGCTTCCTGCTTTTTCATTTCAACTCTTGTCATCATAGAGGTCAGATTTTGAGGACTTTTTATGACACCTACACAGCAGACATCGCTTTCTAGCAAAGCGTAGAGAGCATTTAAAAATTCGGGAACGAGAAGCTCTGTTCCTCCAATTTCATCCAGACATTTTAAGGGCGTTTTTTCATTTAACAGTGTAATTGCAGTTGTCTGAAAAACACGTAAATCTTTTTGCCAGCCTGTGTCCGATTTTTTTATGAACAAATCGGATGATTCTGCCTGATATGTGGCAGTAAGGGGAAGTCTGCTGCTCCAAGGGAGGAGACGAAAGCCTCCGGTAGTACCATCGGGAAGAAGCTGTCTTTGAGCAAAAAAACCGGATATAGGAAATTCCATTTCCTGTAAAACCTCCATAAGAAGGGTTGATTTTCCTATACCGGAAGTTCCTGTGAGAAAAAAGTGACGCATGTAAAATACCTGCCTTTATTATCTTGCTTATTTCAAATAAGTAACCTTGGAAGGCTCAAAAAATCCTCGTGCATCCGGATTTTGCTCCGGCTTACCCACAGCAACCACAGCCAGAGGAATACCGGAGACCTGAAGGAGACTTTGCAGCTTTTCCACACGTTCCATTACCGGATAAAAACCGCACCAGCAAGTGCCGTATCCTAAATCCGTTGCCTGAAGAAGGAGATTTTCAATGGCAGCGCCACAGTCCTGTGGCCAGAAAGCGCTGCATATTGTTTCCTGCAAATCTGGTCTGCCGCATACTACAATGGCAAGGCTGGCAGTGTGTAACATGGAAGTATGAGGGCTGATTTCAATAATCTGTTCTTTTATTGTTGGATTTTCCACAACAACAAATTCCCATGGTCTTGTGTTGCAGGCACTGGGCGCCATCATGGCAGCCTCCAGCATGGTTTCAATGTCTTTTTGAGGAATAACAAAATTTTCTTTATACTTTCGAATGCTTCTTCGTGCACGAATAACTTCTGATGTATTCATAATTTAAAACTCCTTTCTTTTTTCTATCCTATTATAAAGCTTTTTGGAAAGGAAATAAATCTATTTTAGAAATTTATTACGAATTTACTACCATGGCAAGAAGAACGGTAAGGCAAAGATGAAAAAATATTCTGACAGATAACAGAAAAATAATGACATTAAGTCTTTGAAATGATATAATTTTAGAAAAATCAATAAAAAATTTGGAGTGATAGCAATGGGATTTATAGAAATATTTATACAGGTTATGCCGTATTTAGCTGTATTCGTTATTTTGGAGTATATGATAAAAATTCAACAAAAGAGAGCAAAGGAGCGTGAGGAAGAACGGAAAAAGGGAATAATTAGGGAACATTATGTAATAAAAACCGAAAAAATGTTGACTGCGATTTTTATTGTAGCTGTGTTTCTATTTGGAGGGGGTATGGTAGCAAGTGCTGTTCAACAAGATGATTTATTGCCCCCAATCGGTTTTGGCATTTTTTTTGCAGTTTCTTTAATCGGTTCAGTAAATATGATAATGTGGAAGCTTGAAGTGAACGGAGATGAAATTACATGGCGTTCAACTTTTGGGAGAAAGAGAATTTTTCACTTTGAGGATATTACGAAATGTGAGAGAAAGAAAGGTTCTATGCGTGTTTATGTCGATGGAAAAAAGCTATTTACCATTGACAGCAATATCGACAGGGAAGAATTTATGGAGGATATAAAAAGGCGAAAAATACCGGTAAGGTCATACTGGGGAAAGAACTCGAGTAAAAAAAGAAAACGATGGCTTAATCCTAAATAGGTATTAAACTTAGAAAGGGAAAAGAGAGTGTCAGGAGAAAAGAAAGAGGCGACACATGATGAAAAAAGAACAGAAACAAATAATGAGTATTTGTGCATTTTTGATTATTGGTTGTGTACTTGGTTATTTTGTAGCAACTAATCAAATGAACCAGCTTAGCAATCCAGAATACATTGCATTTTGGACGAATAATAATATGCCTGTTCCAGAACCATTAGGATATACAAAAAGTATTCTTTCATTTGCATTACTGTTTTCCGGAATACCTATTTATACATGTATCGGAATAGTTGGTTCAATTCCTTTTATTATTTATAAGGGAATACAGTTAATCAAAGGATTGCGAGGAGTATAGAGATACGGAGCAGACAAAATAATAGAGTGTGATTGTTAACAAAATTTTGGGATATTTTGTTGTAATGAGGAGGAATTTTATGTTTGGCTTTGGAAAGAAACAGAATAAATCTTTACTGATAATGGGAACAGACGTTATAGAAATTATCAAGTCTGATTATGAGAATGATATGGCTTTTACGCTTATTGAATTTTTATATGATGAAAAACAATATATAATGGGCTCCTGTGTTTTACCTGCTAATGCTGAGGAACGTAAAGAAAACATATCTTTTATATTTCAAGATAAAATATTTAAAAATTTTGAGGAATTTCAATCAAATATCAATATAGATGATAAAAATATTTTTCAGTTAGATAAACCTCTTGAAATTATCAGAGCAGGAATTATTGACAATGAAGCTTTATTGAAAACACCATGGGGGGATAAACGATTAGCGGATAGAGCAGTTAATAAATAGTTGTTTTTGATATTCTACATAAGAAGAAAATGAATGATTTTGAAAAAATTGATTTACCGATTATGCACTTAACAGCAGGTAGAAAAAGGACTTTAGATATTGAAAATTATAGACAAGAAGTGATAGAGAAAGTACAAGCACTTCATTATGATTGTAGGTTATAGGTATAAATATTTTCATAAGGTTGAGGTGGAGTATGAAGTAAATAATATTTATTTTTTGCATGATATTGATGTTAAGTCTATGTGGGTGTACAAATGCCGGTTCAAATAGAAATAGGTATATGTCTAATTGGTTTAAATCAGAACAAGAAATATCAGATAATATGATGAAACAGATTATAGATTTATATAGTGAAGGTAATGTAGAAGAATTTGAGAAATGATTTTCAAAAAACAGCTTAAAAAACATAGAGGATATAGATAAACAAATTTCTTCCTTCTTCGAGTTTATTGAAGGAGATATACAAGAATATTCCGGTGATTGTGCATCATCCAGTGAAAATAATAGAAATAAACGAATTGAATTAGACGGAATATATCGTATATCAACTTCTAAAAACGAGTATTATTTGAATTTTTATATGGTTTATAAAGCGGATGATATTCCCTCAGATGTAGGATTGTCCAAAATCGAAATTGCAACTGAGAAAACTGTAAACAGGGAAAACTTTATGTGGGATACACCGGAAAACGGAATATTTATCCAGCGGGAATAAGCATAGAGTGACAGAGGTTCTGTATAGACCAAAACGTTATTTCTTTAAATAAGTATTTTAGTAATCTGAGAAATTTTGAATTTTCTAAGGAGGAATAAGTATGCGTATTTGGAAAGCAATATTTAGTGTCTTAACGATTATTTTCGGTTCTCTTGGATTGATGAACATAATATCTACGGATATAACACTGCCAATTATGTTTGTTTTTATGGGATTAACTCTTTTAACAAATGCAAAAGAGTGTTACGACAAAGGAGCGAAGAAAGATGCTCTGATATTTACAGGTGTAGCAATCTTTGTCTATGTGGTTACAGCTTATAATTTGATAAGCAGATTTATGTAAATTCTTTAGGTTAGAATCGATGATGGGGTAAACGAAAAAGCAGTTTTGGCAT
>ENA-ORSX01001040-ORSX01001040.1-human-gut-metagenome-genome-assembly--contig:-NODE-1040-length-22420-cov-6.128907_pt1 | contig 22420 bp, 13 predicted proteins | sample MGYA00241904_ERZ509172 | MGnify/ENA primary metagenome ERZ509172 (study PRJEB26280, sample SAMEA2338795) | human gut metagenome | biome: human gut; feature: human-associated habitat; material: faeces...
GTTTGACTTGAGTCAAGAAGGCGCGTTCCCTGCTATTGACTCCTGAGGACATAAGAGAAAAGCCGCCTACACCAGTCCTTTTTCTTTAAGCAACATCATTCGCGCAATCAACTGCGCCGTACTGCCGACGCCGAGCTTCTCACAAGCTGACGCGCGATGAAACTTTACGGTACGTTCCGCGATAGACAATTTGGCAGCAATCGCTTTGTTGGATAGGCCTTGCACGACGAGCTGCGCCACCTCACGCTCTCTTTCGGTCAGCGAACGAGCGTCGCTTTCCAGAGCATTGTTCTGAAGTTCAGACAGCCTCCGCTTGCAATCCTCTCGACACCAATGCAAAACGGCTTCTTTCAATCGATCCGGAACCACCGGCTTGAGCATGAAGTCAACTGCACCGTCCTTCATCGTCTGCACAGCCATATCCACGTCACCGTGTCCTGTCACAAAGATGACCGGCAAGGTCACGCCGAGTCTTCTCATTTCTGCTTGAAGCTCCAATCCGCTCATCTGCGGCATGCGAACGTCCAGAACAAGGCAACCTGCCGCATCGTTCTGATCGTCAAGAAAGGCTCGAGCCTGTTGATAACACTTAACTTGCCACCCGACCGCACCCAGCATGAAACGGTAAGAGTTAAGCATCGTCTCGTCATCATCAACAATGCGAACCAGACAAGCCGCCTTCACCCGGGCTTCCGGCAAATCGTCAATTTTGGTGTGTCTATCCGTCATTTTTTTATGCTTTCGGCAAAACCATCACGGCCTTCAAACCAAAAGGCTGATTGCGCTCGATTCTCAGTCTGCCTCCGCAACCTTCCATAATGCGGGCCGATATGGCAAGGCCGACGCCCAAACCGGTGGACTTGCTGCTCGTTTTCGGTGAAAACAGATCCTGAAACATAGAAACGTCAACCGTGGGCCCATTGTCGGAGACGGCCAGCTCCCACATCGAGCCGTTACTTTCGAGTTTGACGTCAACTTTCGGATCTGTCGTGTGGCGGGTCGCTTCAGAAGCGTTCTTGAAGAGATTCAAAATGACAAGAGAAAGCTCCACCGCATCGACCTGTACATAGGCATTGGGCGGAACATTCACGTTGATTGTCGGGGGCGACTTGGCCAACAGACGAAAATCTCTGACGGCGTCACTGACAACTTTGAGCAATGGCCGTTTTTCAATTTGTTTGCCTGCCCCGCTCTTGGCGTACCCGCGAACTCGTTCGATGATAGCGCTCGCCCGCTGTGTCTGTCCGATGATCTCATCAGCGGCAATGCCGATCAACTCCATCGTATCGGACTTTTGTCCGACCTCTCCGGCAGAGCTCGGTTTGCCATGTTCGGTCTCGCCCTTGGTAATCGTCCGAATTCCGTCTGCGAAATTGGCGATCGCTCCAAGCGGTTGTTTGAGTTCATGCGCCACCATGTTGGAAAGCATGCCGACCAAACTGGCCTTTTCAAGAGCCTGAAGTCGCGATTGAGTCTGCAACACTTCGTTTTGCGCGGCTTCCCGTTGCTGCATGGCCGCTCGCAGACTTGCAGTCTTTCGCCGCACTTCCAAAGTCACAAAAACCGCATGCCATATGCCTAAAAAAAGCAGTCCGAGCGCCACGAGGACCACCCATCGGTATTCCTGCCAAAAGCGCTTGAACGTCCACTCGCGCAAGTAGCTGTAGTGACCGATTTTCAGATCCTTGAAAAGACGGTCAATCCTTGTGAAGTCGCTTGCGATGCTCCAATACATCGCTGAGTCCTCCGGCATTGAAAACAAAGCTGCCGAAGCCTTTCGGCTCAATTCCGGCAAAGCTTCGGTCGTTGCAGCAAACACCCAATCAGGGTACAGCGCGGTAGAAGTCAGACAACGCAAACGAGGTTCCGTCTTTGCCCCGATAACACGAAAGTCGTCCGGGCCAACAAGTCCTTTGTGCACCATTTCCTCGAGCAGACAGGCGCGCACCATACCAATATCGGCTCTTCCCTGCTTCATCACGTCAAAGACGCTCTGCATGGGATATCCGGTAAAAGTAGTCGAGCCAAAGAATGTTTCAGGTTCATATCCCCGAGCATTCAGTTCTCCGAGATGAACACGGTATCCGCCGAATGCATTGGGCGCAACGGCCACCGCCGTTTTACCCTTCATATCTTCGAACGTGCGAATCGTCGTATTTTCATTGCGGACAAAAAAGATGCCGCCCATACTGAAATTGGGATCATCGGCTTCGCGAATTTTCCGCGTAGCCAGATGACGGGCGAGACCCTGAGTCTGCATATGCGTGAAAGTGCCCGCATTGGAGATGAAAAAATCAAGCTGTTTGCGACGAACGGCCTCCGGCAGCGTGTCAAGATCGTAATACGAAAGTTCAATATTCCGCCCCCAGGCTCTTTTCAAAGCCTGAACCGTCTCGGAGAAAACTTCTGTGCTAGACAATTCACCGATTGTGCTCAGAATACCCAGTCTCACCGGGCCTTCTGTGGCCAACCGACGGTCGAGACTCGACACACCGGACGATGCAGCCGACGGATTTTGCACCGCCAGCATCGTCATCAGCACAACATTACAAATCCATCTGGGCATAATCGCAACCACCGAAAAACAACCTGCCGTCACAGACATCATAACGGCAGGTCGTCAGTGGAGATTCCGGTGCTTTAAGCCGTTACTCGAACGTGCTTGCGAAGAAAGTCGTCTATCACGGTTTCGAGCAGAGTTACCAACGCCATCGCAACATCGTTGTCAGGTTGCTTTGCTGCGAGCTCGGCTCTTACCCAAGAAACCCAGGAGAGATGCTTCTCAGCAAAGGAAACCGCGGCGTCAGCGTGACCGGGCGCGGCAAGAAGACGCGCCCAGAAAGCCAACAGCACACCGAGATGATCGGCCGGCTCATGCAATGCCGCTTCGGGAGCAAGGCCGAAATCGCTCATCACCTGCAAGACCTCATCGCGCGGCTCCTGCATCACCAGTCCCGTCACCGCCACGCTTTGATGCGGCGTCACGGAACCTTCGCCGACGCAAAACGCACGTGTCCAGCAGCGGGACTGCTCCTCAATCGAGCTTTCCCGCAATACATGTGCTGCCTGACAAGCTGCCTTGGCCACGGTTTGAGGCCCTTCAGACAACGTCTGCATCATTGCGGTAAGACTCGAGCAAATCGAGTCATCCGCACCTTTGAGCAGCCAGTCAGAAAAAGTAAGCGCCGCAAGAGCCGTCACACGATCGGAAAGATGTTCGGTCACTTGTGATTCACTCCTTACTTCACAAAAGTCTTCCGAGCCTCATACAGCACATTGGGCTTTGTCTGTTCGACAAGTTTGCGCGGCACGCCCACGGCATCGAACGTTGCATTGGGATGCAGCTTTTTGAGTTCCTCAATCGGCCCGCACTCCAGTGCGCGACCGGGACAGGATGCCACGCAGGCGGGCTTAAGTCCGACACGCAGGCGATCGACGCACATGTCGCACTTGGTCATGTGAGGATGCTCGGGCGCACCCATCTGTGTTTTTTCCAACGCCTCGAAGTATTGCGGCGCACCCCAGGGGCAGGCCTTCGCACAAGCTCCGCAACCGATGCACTTGGCGCTGTCGACAATGACCGCACCGAATTCCTTTTCCTTGGAAATCGCCTTGACGGGACAAACCTTTACGCAGGCCGGATCATTGCAATGGTTGCATGACATAGAAAGCGGCACTACCTCGACGTCAGGAGCTCGTTTTCCAAACTCAAAGAATGTCACACGACGCCAATTTTCCTTCATGTCGAAACGCCGCAAAAAAGCATAGTTCGATGCTTTATCGGATGTTCCGGCTTTCCAGTCCCTCGGCGTTTCCAAACTCTTTAAAGAATTGTCCGTCAGACCGTTTAGCTTGGCGTCGCCGCGACGTCCCTCGTTCCACTCTTTGCAGGCAACCGTACATGTGGCGCAGCCCAAGCATCGCTTCTGGTTAAAGTAAAAACCCCACTGTGTCATTTTCGTATTCCTCGACGTATTCGTTGATGATCTGCTTGAGCCGTTAGGCGGGCAATGTTGCGCTCACTTCACACACACACCCGCCGGCGGCAAAGCCGCCCGACTTCGATGTCTGCAGATGCAGGTAGGGGTCGCTCGCACCGATGTCTCGGTCGATCGTCAGCGTGTTGACGGCCCCGCCCACGTCAACGGGCACACGATGGCAAACGGCCTTGCCCGTACCGGCTGCGTCAAAGTAGGCGTCAAAGAATTCGGTTTGACTCGGCTGATACCAGGCGCCTTCACCGATCGATACGACTCCGGGCAATTGACGTACGGTGACTTTGGCCGGAAGTTTGATGCAACCTGCTTCGGTGTAGACATAAACGTCGGCACCGTCCTTGATACCGCGCGCTGCGGCGTCGTCAGGATGCATGGTCACGGCGTGCGGGAAAACGTCCTGGATCATCGTCGTGTTGTCAAAGGACGAATGCGAACGATTGGGCATATGCGGCGTCGTGTAGCGTATAGCGACGACCCGAAGCATGAGGCGTTTTCTCGAGGATGTCTTCGTAGCCGTCGGCCGGGCGCACGTACTGGGCACGAGCCACACCGGCCTGAACGCGACCGCGCTGCGCAAGCCAGGGGGAATAGAAATTGATTCGGCCGGTATCCGTCGGAAATTCTCCCGGAGCGAATTTGGCCGCTGCGATCACGCTCTTTTCGGGCGGAACGGGCAGCTGCAGGTTGGCCTTTTCAAGCATCTCCTCAAACGTAGGAAGCTTCATGTCGGGATCGACCGACTTGTAGGCTTCAGGCAACTTCGTACCCTGCCACTGAATGCGCATCACATCATGGTCCGTCATGCCGTGGCGTCCCCAATCCAGGCCGAGTCGCTCAGCGATCATCTCGTTGATGGCAACGTCGCTCTTGGCTTCGTACATGGGATTGACAACGGCGTTGACCACGTTCATGTCGGTCTTGACACGACTGCCCGTAAAGAAGCTCTCTTCGAGGTGCGTCACCACCGGAAGGACCAGATCGGAATAACGCGCCGTCGTACTCATGAAGCGTTCGTAGCTTACGACATAGTCGAGTTTTTTCCAGGCAAGAATCTTGGGATTGATAGAAGAGCGCTGATTAAACGGGTCGGCTGAACCGCCGCCGCGCCAAACCATATCAATTTCAATCTTGGCGTCGGGCCCCAGATCGATACCGTTGATGCCGAGCACGTCGGCTCGAATTTGTTCGGGCGTACGCGAATCGCGGCCTGTCAGCAACACTTTGCTTTGCATGTACTGAGAAAACAGCAATGCGCTGTGCTTTTTCCCCTTGCACAGGGCGGGGGCCTTGCCGAGCTTGACCGCCATACCGTCAACGGGAGCCAGAGCGCCGATGCCGCCGCCTCGAACCGTTGCGTTGCCGGTCATAGCCGCCAGACACAGCAACAGCCAAACATGGTACATGCCGTTGCCGGTACGTTGCGCACCGCCGCAAGTCCATGTCGAATGCAGACAAGCGGGCTTGGTCTTGGCGTAAGTCACAGCCAGAGCCTCAATGGTTTCGGCCTGTACACCCGACAGGAGAGAGGCCCAGCGCAACACGCCCTCTTCCCCGCCGTGTTCGCGATTGAGTTCATCGAGATACTCCACAAACGACTGACCTTTAGGCGTCGTAAACGTGGTTCCTTTCCAGGGCTTGCCCGTGATCGGATCTTTCGCAGGAGAATGACTGACAACCGTGTCACCCGGGAAAAAGCCGAAGCAATACTTGCGGATATACGCTTCATCGTGCAGACCGCGCCGATAGATCGTATTGGCCATGGCTGCCAGAATGGCACTGTCAGTCCCGGGACGCGGTGCAATCCACGGCGTAATGCCAGGGGCTCCCGTTGCCATGGCTCCTACCGTGCCCGTGTAGCGCGGATCAACCACCACGATCGGAATGCCCTTTTCTCTGGCCTTGGTCATGATGAAAGGCAGATGCGGCGACGTTGTTTGCGGGTCGGCCCCCCAAACGATGATGAACTTGGAATTGAGCATGTCAATTGACGGATGCCCGTTGACGCCCTTGCCGAGTGCGTTAAAGAGCGCATCCATTTCGTTGCCGGCCGAGTGATGGCCCCAGCACGAAACGTACGGGCCGAGGAAAGCAAGCGGCGTGCTGCCAACCTCCCAGATGGGGATGTAGCCCAATTCCTTCTGGCGAGCTCTCGCCTTTTCGATATGCTCGCATGCACGGTCAATAGCTTCATCCCAGGAAATGCGCTTGAAGCCCGCAAGATTGCCGCGTTCGATCGTTTGAAGAAGCGGATACTTCAGACGGTCGGGAGCGTACAGGCGTTTACGTTCGGCATAACCCTTCATGCAGGCGCGACGCTGCATCTTACCGATCGATTCGTCCGTCTTGGCCGCTTCGCAACGCGGAACGTCACCGGCCGAGGTCAACGCAAGCAGTCTTCCGTTTTTGACATGGGCCTTTAACATGCACTGCCCGTGGCAATGGATTTCGTGATAGGTGTTGACGACTTTGACGCTTTTGTCGAGCGTTTCAGCAGGCTTGGCTCCGAGAACATCCAAATCGGTCTTGGCAAGAGCCTGTGTCCAACAGGACAAAGATGAGACGGCCGCCGCAGCGGACGTCATCTTAAGAAACTGACGACGTGTGGAGGGAAGAGCGCAACGGCTCTGTTGTTCGGATTTGCTCATGCGATTCTCCTGTTTTGGGGCAGAGAAGCTGCCGAGACCTTCTTGTTTTTGTGAGTACTCGGCTCCATGGTCTCATCTTGGCCTGCCGGAGTAATTCCGACAACTGTCCCAAAGTGCAGTTATTCCTTTTCGGAATAGCGAATCCGCTAAAACGTTGACGTCCGTCCCCTAAACTTAATTCGCGTCGGTAAGAGACATGCGAGCAAACGTTCGGCGCGCTGCGTCAAGCCCTTCAGTCTGCGCCCAGCATTCAATCAAATATTGTTCCAAGCGGCGAATATGCGTGTTGTGCTCTGTGTGAGGATGTTTTAAAAGCCAAACCGGACGCGCCGCGATCCGCCAGTTCTCCAGAACAAGTTCCAATTTGCCGGTTTTGAGATGCGAGCTGATCTGCCACAACGGTACGCCGACCGCGTAACCGGCACCGGCCAGGGCAGCAGCAAGCGCTCCGGCATTATTCACCCTCATCGTCGGCTCCACCCAGATGGCCGCGCTCTCATCTTTGCCGAGCATCAGCGTTCGTCCGCTTCGCTCCGCAATAATCGGTCGTTTTTGAAGGTCCTCCGGTACGCGCACGGCGCTTTGCGTTTTCAAAAAATCCGGGGCCACGGCAACGGTTTGGGCCGCATCAACGTCGGCCTGATGAGCGCGGGCGAGTGCCGCAACGTGATTCCCGTACACGCTCAGATTCAAATGGAAGTACGCGGCGAAACGGCCGAAATCAACGACTTTATGGTTGACCAGGCTGTCAGAATCGTCAAAGGCACCGCCTTGGCCCACGACGTTCAATACGAAGTGGAAAAAGTCGGTGAAGCCGGTGAAATGATTAACGATCGCGAGCTGATCGATCTTGTTGCGGAATGCGCTCACGAAGAAAACAGAGCAAGCGGCCTCAAGTGCCGCTTTCCTAATGAAGGCAGACAAAGACTCGCCTTCGTAGGATGCAGCCAATTGCAGCAGACCCTTGTCCTCCGCTCTAAGTCGAAATTGAACTCGTTTCACTGCAGAGACGGTGCTACCCATTGTTATCTCCCCGAACTTTCACTATCTGTATTCTGACTGCTATACGCCTTGCTTGTCCGATTCCGGCGCAATTAGCCCGTCCGACCCTTCGTTTGTGAAGAGCTCAAGCGCGATCGACTCCACGCGTTTGTCAAACGGAAAACAATCGTCCCAGTCGCGCATGACGCCGAGCTCGCCGCGCAGCATTTCTCGGATTTCGTCGTCCGTCAGATGTTGGGCTGAATTCCGGCTCAACAGATTGCTGCGGATGATGAACGACTTATCTGTCTTGAGCTTGTCCACGACGGCTTTGGGCAAATCTCGGCGTTCCGAGAGTTCGCGGCGAACATCAAACGACGTGCTTTGCGCAAGCCGCGTGAGCAATTCCTCCTGAACACCTTGCTCGTTCCAATACGCCAGAGACGAGTGAACCGATACCGGCAGCCAGAAAATCGGCTCGTTGGGATCAATTTCAGGTGCATTGGTTCCGCTGTCGACTTTGAGAAAACCGATGGCGAATACGTACTCGCCGATGCGTCCGTACGGGTTCGTGCAGGAAAGATTCTCTCGGCGACGCAGATGGGCCGTCTTCGGTGCAACGAAGTCGTTTTCTTCGATTCTTATCCGCAGCTCCTCGAACGTCTCCCTCAGATCTCCATCGGGATCGTTGGTAAACGCTTCGACAAAAGTCTTGAGCTTGTCGATGACTCCGGCCTCAATCATGTCCTCCGAGAAACCGCTGAAGTGCACAAGGTTTTGGAACACCTGAGACTTGATCGCCTCATCGCGCTTGACGAAGGCGATGAGCTCTTCAACATTGAGCTTGAAAAGGTTTTCGGGATTCTTTGCAAGAACGCTGCAGACGTCGAACCCGTGATCTTTTGCAAGCAGTCGCACTGCTTCCTCTGAAAGACCGTGACCGGCAGCGGCAATCTCGCGCATCCAGACGTCAGGGTGTCGAGCCAGGCGATCAAAGAATACGGATGCCTCTTTGACGATAATTGAGGCCTCGTTCTTGTTTTGTACTCGCGACATCAGACTGCCGGCCTTTTCCGTTTTGAGCGGACAGATAAAGACGTCCTCGAGTGTATCCAGAGACAGTTCCCCCTCTTTTCTGCGTCCGCCGAACAGTGCAAGCAAAGACACCGACTCGAGCTTGTCGGCAAGTTCGTAGAAATTGTGATGCCTGACTTTGCGAAGCATGAATTCACGCGGGAAAAATCCCATTTCTTAACTCCTTGCTGCCGATCTTTTGGCAGCCAAAGTTCGTTTTGCGGGTAACCTCACGAGGCTATGTTGGATTGACCAGGCTTCAAATATTCCTTGAAAAACGCCAAGGCTTGATTGCCCAGCCGATCTGCTTGCTTCAGTCCCCAGGTCATGAAGTCAGCCGCAGCCTGTCTGTCAGACGGTACGACCGGTGTTTCGGCAACGCGGGCAAGGCAACCGAGAAGTTGTCTCATCTGCCAGGCAGCGGACCTATCAAAAGGAACATTGGTCGTAGCCTTGGAGCGTGCATTGCTGATCTTGGAGTGAACAAGTCCTGCCAATACCGGATAACGCTCGGCGATGGCCTGCAATTCCTGCTCGTTGTTGCCAATCAGCCAGCCGCGTTGTCCTCCCCTCAGTGTGACTTGAAATGCTCCTCGCAAGGTGTCGTTTACTTCGTCACAAAAGACGTAGCTCCTCCAATAGTCCTTTTTGTAGCGTCCTTCGCCAATCGGTGTCGAGAAGATGTCAAAGCCATCAGGGGAGCATTGTTCTCGACAGTATTCCTGCATGATCGCCAGTGCTTTGTCGACCAGGAAGTCCGTGCAGATCACGAAATCACGAATCGAGCACTCAATGAGACCGGCCTCCGACGTTACTCGGCACTTGAGCAAATCCTGAATGCCGTCGGAGCAGTGACACACCGCGTTAAGAAGCGAAAACGGATTGACGCACTTATCGGCTTTGAATGTCTTCACAAATCCCCAATAGTCATCGTGGTCGTCGTCCTCGTCGCTGTCCCATAGTTCGTGAACCTCAATGCATCGGAAACAATCGACCGCTGCGTAGAAGTCGAGCGCCTGCTGTTGTTTCTCGTGCGGGAAATGGATAAGCACCTCATGGTGTTCATCGTCGCAATCGCCGTAGAGCTTCAGGAAGAAATCCGTCCGCGCCTTTCCGTTTTCAACAAAGATCGGGTATTCAGCTCGGATGTCATCCACTTTGAGCGTGACGCCGTCCACACGGAACTTTTGATTGCGAAAGTCCTCAACTTTGAGGTTCTCGCCTTCGACTATATGCATCACAGGCTCATACTTGGAGTTCAGCGCCTTCATCAGGTCATCAACATTGGTAAACCAAGGCATTTTCTCTTTCCCGGCTAGGCCGGCTCCTCTCTTCTCATAACCGTTCGCTTGCATGAGCTGACGGTGTTCAAACATTTTGTTGACGGAGATCGTAAGAGTGGATGCGACAGACTGCGTCGCACTGCAACGAAAGCAGCGATCAGGAAAAACAATTGCACATCAATTGATCAACGAACGTTCCATGCGTCAATCGTTGACGCATCGAGACCTATTCTGCACTTGTCGAATTTCACGAAATAAATAATGAGAAAGTGCTGTATGTTTGATCGCGCCACGTCTTTGAACCTGAACAATTCCAACATTGGGCACTCCGTTATCAACCTTTGGATGCTGCGATTGCTGTGCAATGGCGACTTGTGGGCAAAAGTAGCCCGCAACGACATGTACTCCCACGACGCCTTGCCGAAGTTCTTCTGGGGACTCAAACTTCGTCGTCACCTGCATCTGGGAGCATTGATCCTCAACAATGAGAAGTTCTTGGGAACCGGCGCCGTCAAAGACATCAAAGCGGTTACAGACGTCGAGATGGAACTCGATGAGGATGCTGTCATTGCTCCCGAAAAACGCATCCGATATTTGATCGAAGAAGTCTGGCCTCAGACGGATTGATGCCTTTCCTGACGGTGCAGCCCCGTCATCCGGAGACCATCGGCGCATACTGCCGCCCTTTTCTCGGCCATCCGTTTACCGCCAAGTTGTTGGAAAACGGCATGCCGCGTGCCTTAAGCCGTGAACTGCGATATTTGGAATCGGCCTGCTCCGACGAACTCTCCGCTTTGCCTGAAGCCTTTGCCGCCAACCTTGGTCTGCTTCAGGAAAACTTCAAGCTCTCGGATCTGGAAACCCGCATTCTCGCCTTCGTCTACTGTGCGCGTGACGTGAAGCTCGTCAACCGACTGCTGTGCGATCTGTTCGACTACGGAGAGCTAGGCATGACACTCGTTATCGATACGCTCTCTCTGGCTCTGAACGCTGATCGCGAGGACGTCAAGAAAGCCCTTGCCGCCGAAGGAAAGCTTGTTTCCATCGGTCTTCTGGAATACGGTGAATCGGGCGACGAATTTTGCGAGCAGATTGTTCCGGGTGCCGTGCTGTCTCCTTCAACCTTAAGCGTGAAACTGTCCTTGTCCAAATTGCTGCAGGAGTCGTTTTTGCCGGCACCCGAACCGACCTTGAGCGTCGAACACTTTCCGCATCTGCCGATCGTGAGCCGCGTTCTTCTCCCCTACCTCAAGTCTGCCGTAGCCGGCGAGCGCAAAGGCGTCAACATCCTCTTTTACGGACCTCCGGGCAGCGGCAAAACGGAACTTACGCGTGTCATTGCCAAGGAACTGGGACTGACCGGTTACGAGGTGCAGTTCGCCGAAAAGGAAACGCGAAAGAAGGAGGAGCGAACCTCGCGACTGAAGTTCTGGAAGGCTGCGGGCAACGTCCTTTCGCAAACCAATACCAATCTTCTGGTGATCGACGAAGCCGAAGACGTCTTCAACGACCTGGGATCGTTCTTTTTCAGCGGACGCACCAACAAGGGAGAAATCAACCGCCTTCTGGAAGAAAATCCGGTCGTCACGCTTTGGACCGCCAATTCGATTCACAACATCGATCCGGCCATGCTGCGGCGCTTCAATATGGTCATTGAAGTGAAGTCGCCGGGGCTTGCCTATCGACGCGAGATGATCGACACGGCGTTTGATCACCGACTCTCGAAGGGCACGACGGAGAGGCTTGCCTTGACGGAAAACCTCTCGAGCGCCGTGATTCGATCGATTTCGGACATCGTTCGCGAAACCGGCAAAACATCCGAGTCTCCTTCTGAGGACGAGATCATCGAGATGGCAGAGCAGATGCTCAAGGCGCAGCACATGGGACGCGTGGTTGACAACAATACGATGCTGCCGGAGCTCTACAAACCGCAGTTCGTCAATTCTGAACTGGACCTGAATCACCTTCTCGAAGGCTTGCGGACTGCAGGCTGCGGGCGCCTGTGCATCTACGGGCCTCCCGGCACGGGTAAGTCTGCTTATGCGGCGTACGTTGCTCGTCAACTCGGCATTCCGCTGATGCGCAAAACCGGTGCGGAACTCACGAGCTGCTACGTGGGCGTAACGGAAAAGCTCATTGCCGACGCCTTTGAGACGGCGCAGCGCGACGGTGCTCTGCTTTTGCTCGATGAGGTGGATTCGTTCCTTCGTGATCGCCAGGCGACTCGGTACAGCTGGGAAGTCACGGCCGTCAACGAAATGCTGGCTCAGATGGAACGCTACAGCGGTTACTTCATCGCAACCACCAACCTCATGGACGACCTGGATCCGGCTTGCCTGCGGCGTTTTGATCTGAAGACGAAGTTTGACTACCTGCGCCCCGAACAGGCCGTGGCGATGGCCAAGGCTTATGCGGGCAAGCTTGGTTTGACTGATGGCGTCGAAGCGCTTGACCGTGTGGCCGACTTTGGGAATCTGACGCCCGGAGACTTTGCGGCTGTGGGCCGTCAGGCGGCGTTCAGGAAACTTGCGGGAGTCGAGGATTTTGTCGAGCGTTTGGCTGTCGAGTCGAACTTAAAGGCTGCAGAAATGGGAAATCCGAAACGGTGGATTTTGTAGTAAGTGATGTTAGTTGATGCAAGTTAATCAAATAATTCTTGAGTTTCTTGCATCAACTAACACGCAAGACTGAGCAATCGCCCAGTTTACTGACGAGTGTGAGCTTTTCCTTACAGAGCCTGCTCTGCACGAATCACTATGGAACAAACAGGTCTCTGTTACGGATCAAAGACTTGCCACGAGCTCGCGACGGATCGACTCCAGTCTCCTCTCACCAACTCTGCAAGGCCGTCATGATGTCTCGGGAAGTAGAATGCTCGCACCTTGTTTCGGAAACGCCATGTCGCTTGCCTACGTTCCACTTCATTCACTACGACGCGCTTTCGTTGCCGCTACCTGTGCGCTCGTCGGATCTTTCGTCTCCCCGGCCTCATTCGCCTGGGATCTGACGATCCTGCACGTCAACGACGTCCATTCGGCGGCGGCCGGCGTCAACGACCGCGGCCCCGTCTACGACGACACCGATGCCGTCGGCGGGCTTGCACGCGTAACGGCATTTGTAGCCGACGAAAAGACAAAAGCGAAAGGCCAAGGCAGAGCCGTGCTGGCGCTCGATGCCGGCGACTTTTGGCAGGGGACTCACTTTTTCAGAACGGGCGGCATGCCTTGGGCGCGGGAAGCCATGCGGCGAATGCCCTGGGACGCGGTGACACTCGGCAATCACGAATTCGACCTAGGATGCGAAACACTTGCCCAGTATGTGAAGGCTCTTCCCTTCCCGGTCCTCGCCGTGAATCTTAAAAAAAATCCCGCCTGCCCGCTCTCAACCGCTCCGCTTCCTGCAACCATCGTAAAGGACTTCGGCGGCGTCAAGGTCGGCATCATCGGTCTTGTCAACGATGAAGGCAAAGACATTTCCGAAGCCTGCCCTGAAACGAATTTTGCCGACCGTGCAACGGCGCTTCGACGTGCCGCAGCGGAACTTGAAAAATCTGGCGTGACGCACATCATCGCAGTGACGCATGTGGGCTACGAGGCCGATCAGGCACTTGCCCGCGCCGTGCCTACCATCGACGTGATCGTCGGAGGCCACACCCACAGCATTCTCGGAAATCACCCGCATTCGGAAGGCCCCTACCCGACCGTAATTCCGCATGCCGACGGTTCACAGACGCTCGTGGTGCAGGCGGGTCGCTCGACGCGCTATCTCGGAAGGCTCTCTGTTTCTTTTGACGATGCGGGTCGCATCGTGCAGTTTAAGGGCGACCTCGAAGAACTCGTACCAAGCCTTCGTCGCGACGAGGCGATGCACGAATTCGTTGTTCGGTCACTTGAGGCCATTCGCGCCGATCAGGAGCGTTTCGTGGGCGTCAACTCGTCGACGCTTCCCGACGGGCTCGATCCCTGTCGAGAAGGCGACTGTCTCTCGGGCATGGCAACCGCCGACGCGTTTCTTGCTTGGGGCCGGTCACGAGGTGCGGTTGCGGCAATTTTGAACGGCGGTGCTATTCGGGCCGCCATGCCCATCGGTCCCGTCACCTACGCCGATCTTCTCGACATTCACCCGTTCGGGAATCATATTCAATTGGCCGACGTCTCGGGCGCGGTGCTTCGGGAGGCACTCGAACACGGCATCTCGGAACCCGACGTGATCGGCCCGAGAGTCCTGCAGACCGCGGGGCTTCGCTATCGACTGAATCCTGCTGCCCCCATAGGTCAACGCATCGTGACCGCTGAAATACACACGGAAAAAGGAACCTGGGATCCGATTCAGCCCGAGAACGTCTATCGCATCGTCACGATCTCCTACCTTCTCGGCGGGGGCGACCATTTTTCGATGCTCGGGCAACACGCCAAGATTTTGGAAACCGGCCCACTGGAAGTCGACGTTCTTGAAGCCTATCTCCATGGAAAACAGGACCGGGACGATCATCTGCCCACGCCTGTACCAGGGCGGATCATCGGGATGCCAGTCCGTTGAGGTTGGGCAGGATCAAGTGGTCCGGGTACTTTTCGCGTCGGAAGGTCACTGTACTGACCGAGAATCTTCTTTGTTCGCGGCAGACTTCTTGTAGCTCGATTGTCATTTACCTGACTTAGCAACATTGCTCTTCTCGCAACAGATACGCGATTTGCTCCGCTCGTGCATTAACTGTCAGCAGTCTGCTCTTGGACACAACAGGAACTGCCAAGACACTTCAAACAAATTTCAGCACCATTTGACAGATCTAACCTTTCCGTCATAAAGCAACATTCTGTTGAAGGGCTTACGGCTTTAATTCTGCCCTCTCGACTAATCGGAGACCGTGCATTTCTGTTCTTGTACATAGCCACTCTGACTACGAGCCCAGCCAATCGTGCTTGGCAAACGATGCGATGTAGTCAGCCCAAAAACGGTCCGTTTCCACCGTACACAAGCGCTTGGCAAGCTGCGCCTGCTGATTCGCTGTCGCTCGTGCATACGAAGCCAGCCAAAGCAGCTTTGCTGACGGATTGTCGTAAAGTTGTGTCGCTTTCTGATCCGTCGTCTTGTTGCTGTTTTCCACGTTTTCCGAGGCGTTGATCAGTGCCAGATTGGCAAAACGATGAAGTACCGTTCTGTCTTGGATGCTCGGAGTTTCCTGCGCAATCCAATGCTCGATTTGCGAACGTGACACAATCCGCATTGTCTCGGCTCTGTCCGCGAACTGTTTGCGGAAGTTCTCCAGCGGATCGTCTGACGACTTTTCTACATTCAGATCCCGGATAAGCTCGACGTGTTGAGGATGATCGAGCATTTGGGCCAAATAAGAAAAGCTCGTCCCCTTTTGCTTTGAATCCACCCACAGCAGCCAGTCGGTGAAAAAAAGCTTCCAACGCACGCCGTTTTCGGTATACCGCCAAGTGGCAAATTTTTCGTCCTGCTTGTCACACTGTCCGACAGACTCAAAAGCTTTCCCTACGGCCGCAATCAACTTGACCTCGTCTTCATCGGCTCCGAGTTTCAGTACGTTTGCCGTCATCTTGCCCGCAGCGTTCGGATTCAAAAACCGTTCCAGTCCCCATAGAATCAGACGCAAATAGCCGTGTTTAAAACCTTTGTCCTTGCCGAAGCTTTTTTCCACTTTGTCGGCCAACTCCTGCGCCGATGAGGCTCCTGAAAGCAAAGCTTGCGCGCTCTTAGGGAGACAATTGACCGGACAAAGATCCTGGACGGCGGTGTGAACCAGCGACAAAAGCCAATACTGTCCGGAGTACTGGTAGCCGTTAGCGGCATAGAAAGTGTCGAGCAACAAGGCAAAGGGCGACTTGTTTTTGCTCTCAGCAGCCAGAAGTTCGTCTGCTTGGCGCGCCACCATCGCGGCAATCCAAAGGATCGTCATGAAGCTCCAGACGTCTTTGCGTCGTTCCTGATCGTCAAGCTTGGCGTTTTCGTTCTTGACGTCTTTACCGACAACGATGCGATCGTGCAGGCCGCGGTAGTCAGACTCGCCCGGTCTCGGACGAATATTGAGCGTCTCGAACTTTTCATCGTCTGCGCCTTTGACCGAGCGGAAAACCTCATTGGCAATCACAAAGAGATTTTCGAAGTCAACGACAAAACGCCGTTCCTCAGAACTTTCGGCGGTTTCCGCGTCTGTTTTGCTTTGCTCTTGCGACTTCGTTTTCGTGCTGAAGGCGTTTCCGACGATCTCGAAAAATTTCGTGCCACCTTCCTGTCGATCGACCCGGGAACCTTTAGAACTTTCCCCGAGTACGTCACTCACGCTCTTAACGATGTCTTTGACACTGAGCTGCGGATCGGAACGTAGCAAGGCGGCAATGCCGCTCCAAAGGCGGTCAAAGGCGATGCGCTCGGCGTCGTTCGCATCCTTGAGACATTCCACAAGCGTAGCCTTGGCGATGTCAATGGAGCGCAATGCCTGTCCGCGCATGTTGACAATCTCAAACATGGCAGGACCTTCATAAGGGTTGGCGTCATCGATGGGCAGAATCACACGCAAAACGCAAACGCTCTTGCGAATGCAGTCGGCAAATTTTTCAAACGGCGTTAACCCCTCTTCGTCCGAAAAAATCAAACCGTCTTTTGCGGCGCCGTTGATTTTTAGGCAAACGGACGAGAGTATCGCCTGACTGATTTTGGGGCGGTTGTCCTGCGTCAGATTTTCGTACTGGCGAATAACCGAAGGCCTCCATCCGAAGTCGTCCTCTCTCACCGTAAATTCCGGATCATCAGCATGCGCCTTTCGTTGATCGAGGATGGCCAAAATGATGTCAATGCTCGTCAGGCGCTGCTGGCCGTCCAAAACCTCGAGAGCCTCTCGCTGATGGCAAACGACCGTACCCAGAGAATAGCGGCAAGTCTTGTCTTTACTGTACCGAGCAAAGTGCGTGATGAGGTCCTGAACCAGAACCTCAATTTGCTTGTCCGTCCAGCAAAACGGCCGTTGGTAAGCCGGCACAACCAGAGTCTTCTCATCGGCTTGCAGCTCGCCCACCGTGAACAAGTCTGCATCAAAGAACGTACTCATTGTGCCTGCTCCTTGAACGCGATTGTCTCAACACGCGTTTCCTCATCAACGTATTCGCGGTATCGCTGTCGTCTGTCGCCAACCATAGCCCACGTGACTTCATCAGGGTGTGTTAACCGCTCAAGCTCTCTGCGGCACTCCGCCGGACTGTTGGTGCGGTACGGAATCGTGATGAGACTTTCTGTTGGTCGGTCCAACTTGAAAAAGGCAATCTGCCGAGCGCCCTGAAGCTGCCCGAACAAAAGGATTTGCTCCTTATCGTTGCGTTTCAATGGAACGCGCAGGCGCTTAAATAGCCGAATGTAGCACTGGACATAAACAAGAAAGTCCATGTCCTTGTTGTAGGCCTCACGCAAGTTGTCGACATCGCTTTCAAACGGTTGCCTCAGGTCCGGAGCAACGCTCGCAAAGCGATCGAGCCAGCAAACCGCAGCCTGAACGGCAATTTCGTGGCTGTTGTCGAAAAAAGGTCTGTGGGCCAGCACCATGTCGTAGAACATGTTGCACACGTTCACGCCGACATTTTCGTCCGTCTTGGCTTCGGGGTCCTTGCTAAGACGTACCGTGCTGTAGAGCGCCTCTACAATGCGCTGATAGTATTCGAGCGTTTGGAAAAACGGCAGCCCGGGTTTAACGGGCGTCATCAGATCGGGAAGGAGCTTGCCCTTCTCTCCGGCTCCTTTACCTGTCTGCGCAAGCTTCTCGTCGACAACGAGATTTCCCCGATAAGTGCCGTGGATGCCCTTGAACTTTTCGACATTGGTTTTGTCCCAGTGCATCCAATAGGCCACGCCCCAGCGAATCAACAGCAAAGAGATGACGGTCGTTCTGAAGCGCAAGTAGCGCGCGTCGTCACCTGTCAGCTTTTCCCAAATTCCTTTGATTTCTTTGAGCGTCTTTTTGCGTTTTGTTTCTGAGTTTTCGACCGAGAGCGCAATGCGCAAGTGATAGGCCTTGAGCATGTCGATGAGCTCCATTTCCTTACCGCGGTTGTTTTCGCATTGGAAAAAGAGCTCGGCTTCGTAACGACTCTCGATGATGCGCACGGCAAAGACGCCGTTTGTAAGCGCGTACTTCAAACGATTGAACTCGTCGGTGAAAAACTGAATCACGTAGTTCGGAACGTCGGATTGGCCGTCATTGCTTGAGTCTTGATCCCCTCCGGCGAGTTGCGTTGCTTCATGAATGAGCTTTCTGACGCGCAGGTAATCGGCAAACTGCTCTCGGTAGATGGCGGCAATATGTTCTTGCGTCTGTAGCTGGCGGTACTCGTATTGTGGTTGCCAGCGGTTCTCATGCCAGTCATGGTCGCTCGATAACGTTTTGATCGTTTCGATCAATTCGTCGCGCAAGTATTTGATTTTGTTGATGCCGTCGGTGACGTCCAAAAGCGCTTTGATGAGAATCAGAAAGCTCGTCAAGCGCTGCTGGCCGTCAATGAGCTCGAGCTTGCCGTCGTGAGCGTGAAAACAGATCGTACCGTAGTAGTACTGTGCGCTTTCGTCGTAGGACTTTGTCCCGGGGTTGTAGCGGAAGCTATCGAGGTCTTCGAGAAGCTTGCGGACTTCGCTGATTGACCAGCGATACGGGCGTTGGTACGGAGGGATATCGACGGGCGGTTTGCCCGTATGAAAGCTGCGGGTGAGAATCTTGCAAAGCGAGTATTGATGGTCAGCGGTACTCATGGGTTTTCAAGACGAAACGAGAAGCTGCTTTTGAAATGAATACGCGCAATCTTAGAAGATTCGAGGGTGGTGGCAAAGACAAATTAGGTTGCAGGCATTGAGAAGAGCTGAGTTGGCATCTAATTACGTTAGACTGTAGATGTAGTGGAAAAGATCGTCTTCAGTGATCGACTCACCAATATGGGGTGTTTGGGAGTGCGGTAGTGCTTCTTGAGAGAAACCACTGGGCATTTTGCATTAATCACCGAAGTCGAGCTTTCCGCCTCTCGCCCTAGATTGTTCCTCTGTCAACCAACGTGAGAAGCACTGATTTTTTTCTAGAAAATCTAAACAAGGCATGTGATTAACTATTAAGTCAAGAGCCCACGCTAGATAAACAAATGAGCAAATTCTCCGTTGTATTTATTGGAAAAATAGTCACATTTGATATATATGGTTATTCCAAAATCGGTAAATATTTAAACTTTGCGAAAGAACGAACAATACATAGATTTAAACAAGTTACTATAATTAAATCCTTCTGATCTTCTACATTTTTTTCAAAATTAACGCCTTATGAGCGTATCCAAAAAAGTTTGTATTCATAGATCGAATCAATAAGCTTCTCTCAGCCTCTTTGTTATAATAATTTAATACTATTTTTTTCATATTGCGCCTCCAAGCAACTGAACCACTTGCCTAAACCCAAATATCACGATTTGTGCATATTTCCAATGAAAATTTTTGAAGATTGCCTTTTCACTTGTTTTCTTGCCATCGATTTTACATGAAACGCGAATAAGAATCAGCGAGAAGTCGTTTTGGCCGTTAACCTATAAAGAACTTACATCTTCATCTTTTAGAGATGTGTCAAGAGGCCTTGAAACAGGCATAAATATCTGGCCTATTAACAGTTCAACTGATAAGTTATCCAAAAATATTACTAAAGCAATCAATACCTACAATAACGACTCCGCTGAACACGCGGTCTTCAATGCATCGCTCTAGAAAGTACTGAGACAATACGCCCAGTGAATCGATTTGGAGCTCGCTAAAGCGTGCGTTCCTCATTGCCTGAAAAAGGTTTCACAGCCACGAAGCAGCTTTTGCCGACGTGGCCCACTGGATCCATGGCTATAATCACATTCCTACATTGCAATGAAGACGCCGCTTAAATACGAAGAGGATTTAGCATAGAGCAAGTCCGTCAAACTCAACGCTTAAGCGCTTCACGCCTATCTGCCCGGGTTGGCGAGTCCGGATTTCGCGCCACACCCCACTTCAAAGAGAAAAGGATCAAGACAATATGGCGCTCAAAGTTCGCATTTGATGGACACGTTGCTCGAATTCCGTCGGTATTTGTTAAATCCCCCTGTTTGATCACATCCAGCTCTTCCCCTTTATGTTCTTCCAACTCATTGAAAAGAAACGAGACCGCTGGTTTGAAGGCATCTCCGAAACGCATCCGGTCAAGGTTCTGATGCGGCACATCGCAACGGTAGATGCACTGCGCGACGCGCAGGTCGGCGCCGTAAAGACGTACCTCTTTCTGAAACTCGAATGTGGCGCTCGGCCGCTTTGGGAGCTCTTCAGCAGCGGCATCTTCAACACATCGGATCCCGAGCAGTCTTCTCGTTATCGCGAAAGCCGGGAGTACCTAAAAAGCCACTCCGGCGCATTGGCACTCTGGGAATATGCAGGTCTGACGTCTTCGGACGGCAAGGAAGTTGCGCCAGCTCTGAAGAAGACCCTTGAAGAGTCGCCCTGGGAGATTGACGATGCAGCTGTGTGGCGCAATCTGTTCTACGGGGTCGGCTACACTGATTACCTGTTCAGCCTGCCGATGGGCGCCGGCAAGACCTTTCTCATGGCGGCCTTCATATACATCGACCTCTACTTTGCCCGGCTGGATCCTCAGGACAAGCGCTTTGCACACAACTTCATGGTGCTGGCGCCGTCAGGTCTGAAGTCGTCTATCGTTCCGAGCCTGCGGAAAATTCAGGATTTCGATCCGTCCTGGGTAATCCCGGAACCGGCAGCGAGCGAGCTGAAGAAATTGGTCTGCTTTGATGTGCTTGATGAGCAGAAGTCGGCGAAAAAAAGTAACCGTGTCAGGAATCCCAACGCCCAGAAAGTCAACCAGTTTCTCGCGACAAACATGACGGGCGGCATGGGCTACGTAGCAGTGACGAATGCGGAAAAGGTTATTCTTGATCGATTCTTTGACGGCGGCGAGCTTGGGCTCGACCAGACGGAGGAGGAACGCGTCAAGCTCGCCAACGAACTGCGAAGCTTGATCGGCAAGCTACCGAATCTCTCGATCTTTATCGACGAAGTGCACCACGCCGCCGACAGCGAAATCAGGCTCCGGCAAGTCGTGACGCAGTGGGCTTCATCGACCGAAAACACTTTCGTGCAATCCATTGGCTTTTCCGGCACGCCCTATTTGGAAAAAGCAGAGACGATCCTGATTACAGACAAGCTGAAGCTTAAGTCGAACGAACTCTCCAATATCGTCTTTCACTACCCGCTCATCAAGGGGCTGGGAAACTTCCTGAAGGTTCCTCGCGTGCAAGTCTCCTCATCAACTTCATCCGAGGCGATCATCACGGAGGGCGTGAAGGAGTTTCTCGAGAACTACGGCAAAGTTGTCTACCGAGGTGACCTTTGCGCCAAGTTGGCAATCTATTGCGGTCAGATTGAAACTCTTGAAGAGCGCGTTGCGCCACTGGTATCCAAGCTTCTCGCCGACGCGGGCTACGACCCTACGGTTGTGATGCTCAAATTTCATCGTGGAAACAAAACGTACCCGCAACCTGAAGGGGCAGACTGCGCATTTGCCGTGCTTGACACGCCTGTGAGCAAAGTTCGAGTCATCCTCCTCGCCCAAATCGGTAAGGAGGGCTGGGATTGCCGCAGTCTCGCGGGCGTCATCCTGCCGCATCAAGGCGTATGCCCGAACAACATGGTGCTACAGACGAGCTGCCGATGCCTGCGCCAGACCGAGCGAGGCAAGCAGGAACCCGCCCTCATATGGCTTAATAGATTCAATGCCGACAAGCTCAATCGGCAGCTGGAGCAACTGCAGGATTCGAGTCTGGACGAATTTGGAAGCGCTAAACCCAAGGAACGCCCAGTTGTGAAGCGCTACAACCGCACGTCTGTTCAACAGGTACCGCCAATTGACTATTACCAGCTCCATGTGAGTTACGAAACCTTTAGCGAAGAGCAAGTGCCCGTCGCGAAACGCCTGCTCGCCGACGGCATTGTCGTCAGAACGCAAAAGTCTGTCATCACAACGCAGGACTTCGAAGGCCGTTTGCAGGGGATCGAAGATCGTCTGGACGCATCGGAGGAAGAGACCCTCTCTTTCTTCGGCTGGCTTAATCGCATCGCTAAGGAATCCATGGGGAACCTCAGCATTGAGACGATCCTGCAGCAGCAGGATTCGCTACGTCGCATCTACAGCTGCATTTCGCATTCGGCTGAGGAGGGTACACGTCTCAGGAGCGAAATCGACCAAGATGCCGTCCGAGCCAATATTCGTCGTGCTTTCTACGCCAAGCGATCCTTTAAACCTAAGGCCTCATGGGAGCTATGCCGAGCCGAGCTGGTCGACTGCAGCCGTTGGAAAGAAGAGTTCAGTCCAGAAAGCCTTGAGAACATCATCCCTGGCGCCAAGAGCGTCGAAGAAGATCGGAAGAGC
>ENA-ORSX01001050-ORSX01001050.1-human-gut-metagenome-genome-assembly--contig:-NODE-1050-length-22232-cov-13.522253_pt1 | contig 22232 bp, 21 predicted proteins | sample MGYA00241904_ERZ509172 | MGnify/ENA primary metagenome ERZ509172 (study PRJEB26280, sample SAMEA2338795) | human gut metagenome | biome: human gut; feature: human-associated habitat; material: faeces...
TTGGTGTGGGTATTCGCAGTAAGGCGGCTGATACGCTGGAAGAGTTCTCGTTGGAGAAGAATATTAGCGGTATGCGTCTGAAAGCTCGTGCCACAGGTAATCTGTCTACCACGAACCTGAAGCTCAACAGCCAGTTGAAGCAGCAGACGGAGTATCAGAAACCGACAACTGCCGGCGGAGGTTCTGATTCGGGCGACAACCCTGATCCGAAACCGGATGGAGGTGGCGAAGCGCCTGACCCGGCTGCTTAAAAGGTTCACCACAGAGGACACGGAGGACACTGAGTTTTTTCACCACAGATTATTTCTTTCCTCTGCGTCCTCTGTGTCCTCCGTGGTGAATAAAAAAACTATTATCAATTTATTTAAAACTTCTTATTATGAGTAATTCATCATCTTCCCGCTCTGTATGGAGCTTAGTTCTCAAAATCGTTATCACTGTAGCCACCGCCATCGGAGGTGTGTTCGGAATACAAAGTTGTATATAACCCCATGCGGACTATTACATTAATTATCATTCATTGCAGTGCCACGCCGGAAGGAAAGTCCCTTTCGGCGGAGGCTTGCCGACAGGATCATATCTTGCACCGTGGTTTCCGTGATATTGGCTATCATTTCTATATCACACGGGACGGAGAAATCCACAGGGGACGATCGCTTGAAGAGGTCGGAGCACATTGCCGGAATCACAATGCCCATTCGATTGGTGTTTGTTATGAGGGAGGATTGGATGCGGACGGGAAACCGAAAGATACGCGCACATTGGAGCAACGGGGAGCGCTGTTCGCTTTATTGAGAGAGTTGAAAAGACAGTTTCCGAAAGCACTGATTGTGGGACACCGGGACTTGAATCCGATGAAAGGATGTCCGTGCTTCGATGCGGTGAAAGAATATAGACAAGTATAAGCTAATACGGGTATTTCTCCTTTGGCGCCATCAAAAAAACTTTTATGAGGACTACTTGTTTTTGAGATATAAACTGTATCTTTGTCATACTTATAATGAAGAAATTATGATAAGTAAGCTTAAGATGTCCAATGTAATGGGATTCGAGACTTTTGAAAATCCGTTTCCATTTCCACAAGTGACTGTTATTCTTGGAAAGAATGACACCTGTAAAACTGCACTCTTGAAGATGATTTATTCCGTTGGCAAAGCCAAGGAATTATATATCAAGCAAACCGTGCACCATCCGGATATTTCATTCAAGAATATCATATCCAAGAAGCTTTTCGACGTATACACCCCTAAAAGGGCAGGTTTGAGTGATATTGTGCGCAAGAACGGCACTCCCAAAAAACTATCTGTAGAATTAAACTTTAAAGAAGAAGATTCGAAAGTCAACTTCTCTTTTGGAGTAGATACCCGTACTACTATTACAGATGTTACTATTGCAAACGGAAATAGCAGTGAGATTACCAATTACATATTTATTCCCGCAAAGGAAGTCATCACCGCTTTTAATACGATAAAAGCGATTGCCCGTCAGTACTTCTTTCCCGGTTATGATGATACAACATTGGATCTTATTGATTTGTTGGACATACCTGTGGTACAAGGAGAAGCCAATGCAGAGTTTCAAGATATATTAAACAAAATGTCCGAAATGTTTTCCGGCGAGTTGAAACAAGTGGAAAATACGGAACGATTTGTCTTCAAGAAAGGCAATACCGAATTTGCCCTCCCTTTAACAGCAGAAGGAGTCAAACATATAGGTATATTGTCCACACTAATTCAAAACGGACAATTGAATAAAAACTCCGTACTTATTCTCGATGAGCCTGAAGATAATCTGCATCCGGGAGCTATCCGCTCATTGATGAAGATCATTTCAGAGCTCGCGAAGAAAGGTGTACAGATATTTATCACAACTCACAGTTATTTTGTACTAAAGCAACTACATATAGAAGCACGCTCCAATGAGATGGACATTATGTGCTGTTCATTAAACAGAAACGACAGAGGGACTATCGACACTTTTTTTGGAAATTTGAAAAAGAGTTTGCCGGACAATTCCATTATTAATGAAAGTATGGCCATGTATGATGAAGACATTGACCTTGATATGAAGATGTAATTATGGCAGGTTTTACAGAAAGTGGGATTACGCTTGATTTTCCAACAGACAATTGGTTTCGTTTTGAAAAGACAGAGCCTCATAAGAGCATAAGCTGTTTCAATTTCAAAGAGATGGACGCTTGTTGGATAGATTATGCAGATGGGAAATTCTATGCTATAGAGTTAAAAGACTATACAGCAACGGGGAGTTTGGAACCGGCAAATACAGCAGACCGTAAATGGAATATAACCAAGAAGGTGGTCGATACGATGCAAATGTTTCTAGCTGCAAAATATAAAAATACTTTTGGGCAAACTCTAGAGAATGAAAAAAATGTGGATTTGCACAGTTCTTGCCTTGAAGCCTATTTCATTACAATAATCAATGTAGCAGATAGCTCGAAAGGATATATAGGCGCATTCAAAGATAATTGTCTGGAAGCTCTAAGAGGATATACTAAAGTTTGGGATAATGCCCATGTCATTGTGATGACTTATGAGCAAGCTAGACGAAAATTGCCTTTTGTGGTATAAGAGGTTATTTTCATCTTCATTGGCAGCAGCCGTTAGTTGATGAAGTTTCTCCATGCCTGACACTGCATCTCATACGCTCATGTACCACACCGCAGAGAGAACTGATACCCTTGCGCATATCAGTCCTGCCGGGGTAGAGAAAATACCGCATCGTATCATTCAGGCAGAACATGGCAACAGGCGTATTGGTTAATCAAACGGGAAGCGGTCTCTTCCATACCGGCACCCAAATGGGCACGGATGCCATTAGGAAACAACAGGGTCATTCCGGAAACAGAAGAGGAGGAAGCAATACAGGGGGACTTGAGGCTGATGGGAGCTAAGACTGATTGGGGAGCAGATGTTTCGTGATCGGGAACACTGGAAGATTTACGTTTCCAATAATTGTACGTGGAGTAACTGACATGTTCACGTTGCAGAAATTTCACAAGACTCAGACCGCTTAAACGATGCAGTTCCTGTAAAGAGGTAAATTGTTCTTTTGTCATAATGAAAATATGTTAGAAGTTCATGCAATATTGCAAAGGCAAAGGTGCGATGAAAATATAACATAGAAAACGGGTACTTTATCGGATGCTTACTAAAAAAAATATCAACGATCTTCACAGACCGTTGATATAGTGGGAAATTCACATCGGCTTTAACCTCCGATGTCAGGGCGTAGATCAGAAAGGCACCGTCGTGCTATTTCTGATCCACAATGTAGGGAATCATGCTTTTACAGCATGAAACTAGGGACCTACATTTTTCTTCATCTCAACATACGAAACACTCACGTGTTTATTACATCTCAACATTTTCAACATTTATTATATATACCCAATTTGTTTCAAAAAAATCATCTCAAATACTGATTATCATTATCTCTATACCAATCCTTAATGGCTTCTTCAAATGTATAATGAAACTTATACCCCGAATCTGCCAATTTCTTTCCGCATATATTAGTAGAGATCATTAACTTCTTCACACGAGCCGGACAAATACCTAGGGCCTTTCCCCCTAATGGACCCACAATACTTGCAACTGTCATTAGAAGACTTCCCGGCACCTTGACAATGGTACGTTGTAGTCCCGTAGCCTTTTTCATCGTTTCTACTATTTGCTCGATAGTAAAAGCCGGTTCAAATGTACAGTTATATAACTCTACTCCTTCACTATGATTCTCCAACCGGTAAAGCATAAAGCGAACCAGTTCTTTCACATAAATGCAAGCTTTAATCGTATCTTTACGGCCCGGATAGAAGAACTTACCACCACGGATACCCCAATACAAACGGGTAAAGTTACCATTTTCCCCTTTACCGAATACCACACCTGGACGAACAATAGTAAGTTGTCGTTCGTTCGGCTTTTTTGCCTGCCAAATCGTATGTATTTTTTCAGCCACTAACTTAGAAATTCCATAAGGCGTGTTCGGTGTGGGAAGCGTCTCTTCTGTTTTCAAATCTTCTGCTGCACCATAAGGAGCTATGGAACTGGTAAAAACGATTTTCTTTATCCCGAACTTCTCGGCAAAAGCACATACGTTCTCTGCACCACGAATATTCGTCTCAAAATAAGCCTGGTCCGGATGTCCCGGGGTACGATGAACGGCTGCAAAGTTAAAGATGACGTCTTCGGAAGTAACGGGAATATCAATGTTTATCTCAGAACGAACATCACAATTGATATATGTAGATTTACCTTCATGGTTATTCTCCACAATATCCAGATTGTATATTTTCCTATCCGGATATTGATTACTAATCAGGTCAACAAGATGGGTACCGATAAAACCGGAACCACCAAATATAAAGTAAGACATCATTCTATTGTTTTTTATTATATGATAATTCTTTCAACAATTGCTTATTCCAATCTCTTCTCTCTTTATCAAATGCCCATCCCCATTTATTAAAATATTTAATCATATTAATCATGTGTATTTTAAGCATTTTCTTATTTTTATAAGAAGCTGCACGATGTGCATGTACAACAGTTACTTCAGGCCAAAATATAGTTTTATAATATTTATGCATACGCCGAGTTATATCTATATCTTCAGGGTACATAAAGAAACGTTCATCAAATAAACCAACCTTATTAAAGCACTCAATACGAAAAAACATAAAACTACCTTGGTGGTAAGGCACATTCATAGCCTGTGTATGATCGTTAAACTTAAGTAAATATCGATCATTCATTTTCTCCATCATCTTCTTTGGCAAAAATCTGCGAAAAATAAGATTTACAGGCGTAGGTAACAACCTACATGTATATTGCATTCTTCCATCGGGATATATAATATTAGGCTGTACTTGAGCCACATCCATATTTCTATCCATATACTTTACTAATTCATCTAAGATGCTGGGGTCAAAATAGACATCGGAGTTTAAAATCAGATGATATTTACTCTTTGATTTCAATACTCTACGCAAAGCTTGGTTGTGACCAGCGCCATACCCCACATTCTCACTACCAATATATTCCACATTAGTATAATTCAAACAAAAATCCTGAATATACTTTTCGTTTGAATTATCAATAATATAAATTTTTGAGACAAGAGAAGATTTTAAAGACTGTAAACAAATGGAAAGTTCTTCTATCTCTGTCTTATAAGTAACAATAGAAACTGTAATCATTTTATTCTTTAATAGGATTTATTCTATTAGGACAATCTATCTTCAATCGAATATCTCCCAAAGGTTTGTCCCATTGTGACTGATTCACAAACTTAAAAGGCTTGCCTGTAGTTGGAAATACAACAGCCAAGTTATATCCCAATTTTAATGCAAGAGTAGAGAGACCTATTTCTCCTTTACGAATTAATAATCTCTTATTACTAATATTCTCACCTGGAAAATGTCCTTGATTATTTTCAACAATTTCATTTAACACATCTATCGTTGTAAATAGAAAAAAACTTTGAATATGAGGTGTAAAATTCCGACGAATTAAAGTCTGATACATTTTAGTAGAATATGATATTCCTAAAATACCAACATCCGGATTATTTTCCATATACTTAATATATCCATCCAAAAAATTATCTTGAGATATTTCTACTGAACTGTTAGAAAGTATGACATAAGAATTTAAGTTTCCTCGTATTCTTTTATGGAATGAAGCATATCCACTAAAATCCATTCCAACATTTGAAACTTCAATAAGATTATCTGAATGCTTTTTTATATAATCCAAATCCTTACATTTATTACTATCAGACATTGTCACAGTCAACTCGACCAACCTATTCTTTCGCTCTTGCTCATACCGCATAAGTTGCGCTTTTAATCCGCAAATAAAAGTTATCCCTTCTTTTAACGTTTTTCTTCTTATGATCGGATATCCCCCCCATTCATGAACACAAACATAGACAGTACCATCTTCTATTTCCTTTCGATGCTTATCCCCCGTTATTAACAATTCATCTTTTTTGCGAAATATTCTACAAACATATTTCACTATATCATCTATTAAAAGTAAACAAAATTTCAATGTAGATAACATATCAATTTCCCGATTTAAAAATTTTCTTTCAACGAAGAAGTATTATAATTTGAATGATATAACAAGATTAAAAAAGGCAAAGAGAAATTCATCAATTGAACAGATAAAGAAATTATAAAAAAATAAAGGAACCAATCAGTTATCAAACCGTCCTTTCTTATCCGATATAACTTGTAAAAGACAAAAGAGAAAAAACACACAAAGAGAATCCCCCCCCATTCTGTCCACAATTGCAATATAAAATTAAAGGAAACAACCTTATCCGAATTTGAATAATTCATTAAATGATACATTTCGCTAGGTATATACGGCATTACATAATAAAAATAATTATAGATACCCACTCCAAAGAATAAAGACTTATGAATAGCTAAATTAAATAGTCCTTCTGCCGATCCCCATCTTTCAATCGTAGATCTATCAGCTTCGAAATCAAAAGAGGATACCAACCGATCCATCATGTTAAACCCCATCCAGTTTATTTGACTTAACAATCCAATTATCAATAACAAAAAAACAAGTCTTTTAAAATTCAGTTGAGAGCAATTTTTCAAACATACGAAACAAATAAAAACAAGCATTCCAGTTCTCGATATACATAAAAGAACACCCATAGCATAAAGAGTATATAAAATATATCCTCTGGAAGAAGAAATTATATTATCCCGAACTGCATAATAAACGCCTACAAAAGAAAATAAACACATAAATGCATAAAAAGACGCTTCATAAGACAAACCAAATGGTCTTCCGGGGGATGCCCATCCCACACTCTCTGAAAAAGAAGGATTATTAAATAGTAATAAGCACTCTATTCCGCAAGCCTGTAATATAACAGCAATAGAAGGAATAATCCCAGAATATGCCAAATACTTTTTAAAATAGAAAGATATATCAACACCTTTCTTTACATAAAAAGTACGAATATATGGTAATAATACAGGATATACAAACAACCTATTAAGCGACATAAGACTACGAATTCCCGGAGATTCTCCATAAAATGTAGATGGTTTCAGATTACCTAACCCAATTCTAAATTGTGCAATAAAAATGCTTAAGATAGAAATAATAAGAAATAGACCAAAGATTTTACCGGATACATTCAAACGAAATGCATTTGTTAAACTAAAACCTGTTAACAAAATCAAGAAAGAAAAAGCAAAGAGATAAATCTCAAAAAAGGAAAATGTCAATCCCAATTTCAAAAAACAAGTAGTATTAAAATGTGGAAAAAAAAGCAATGGCAACATTGAAAGATGTATATATTTGCCTTTACAAATAAAAGGTGTCAATATACAGAGAGACAATGCAAAATATATAAAATAAAAGACATATCCAATCATAAGTCCCTTATCTTATTTTTAGTATGCTAATAAGAAAACTAAAAACAGCAAATACTTTTTTGCCTATTTTGTATTCTATAGAATTCGCAATTTGTCTATATTCTTCCGAATAATAAGGGGTTGAATATACTCTCGAATATAATTCTTTATGATTTCTCCACATCAGCTCCCTTAACTTAATAAAATTTTCTCTCTTCTTAGTAGAATAATTTCTAGAATCTTTCATTGACTTAATTCGATAATAGAAATGAACCCCATTCAAATATTTCACTTTACCACCATCTTCTAGAACACTTAACCAAAAATCCCAGTCTTCAAGTCCTGCAGCCATGTTTTCATTAAATCCGTTAACGCGAATAAAATCTGATTTTCTAAACATGGAACAGTTGACAAATAAATTATGCCCCATTAGTTTTTCTATTGAATATGGTTCAAGTTTCTTTATCCTAAAATCTCTTCCAAAATATTGATAATCACATGCTACAACAGAAACACTTGGATCATTATCCAATTCTTTCACCGCTAATTCCAAATAAATACTGGATATTTTATCATCTGCATCCAAACAAAGAATATATTCACCCGAAGTAGCATTAATAGCATTATTTCTAGCCTTACATACTCCTTGATTGTCTTGATATATATAACGAATACGGCTATCCATATTCTCATACGCTACAGAAATCTTCTCTGTATCATCCTCTGAACCATCATTTATTATTATGCATTCCCAATTTTTATAAGTCTGCAACAATATACTTTCTATAGCTTCGGACAAATACTTCCCTTGATTATAGCAACAAACTATAATAGAAACTTTCCTACACATATTATTTAGACCATTACAGTTTAGCCATATAAGGATTTCTATTGAGTGACAAATATTTCCTACGTTCAAAAGATTTTGGAAATACAGAAGAATACAAAATCTTAATAAACGAAAAAAAATGCACTTTCACTAAAACTATCTTGCACAAGAAATTCACTCTGCCATATTTTATGAACATATCCTCTTTTATCCGCTTCATATCATTCTTATAAAGCGTAGATGCACCATTTTCACATTCACATACAGAGATAGTTTTTTCTACATAAGTAAAATGATCCCCTCGTTTCCATCTTTGATAAAAAAAATTATAATCAGCACAAATTCTCAAATTTATGTTATACATCATTTCTTTCATTACTGGCGTAGATATAAATGTTGATTGATGGAAAATTGGGAATCTTTTGGGAAAATCGCTTAAAGGAGATGGCTTATGTAGATATTTAGCCTTTTCATAAACCGAAATTCTATCACCATAGATTACAGTACAATCATCATATACTTTTCCTAGGAAAAATTGACTTATGACATCATTACTATAAAGATAATCTCCAGAATTCATAAAATTTATCCACTGCCCTTTTGCCATCAAAATCCCTTTATTCATAGCATCATAAATTCCTTTATCCGGTTCACTCACCCAGTAAGCTATTTTATCCATATATTTTTTGATTATATCTACTGTTCCATCTGTACTACCACCATCAATAATAATGTATTCAATATTAGAATATGTTTGATTGACAACAGAAAGAATTGTCCGTTCTATTGTAGAAACCACATTATATGACACTGTTACAATAGTTACTAATGGATTATTTTGTAAATTCATACGCTATTCAATTATTATATACTTTTGAATAATAAATCACCTAGAATTTAGACAGTTACATTTCTATTTCTTTATTTGCAATTTTTATCACCCTACATGGATTCCCTACTGCAATACAATCAGGAGGTATAGACTTAGTAACCACGCTCCCACTTCCTATCACACTTCGTGCGCCAATAGTTACCCCTTTTAATATAATGCAACGAGTCCCTATCAATACATCATCCTCTATCACAATAGGAGCTGTTTTTGCGGTTAGTACATCTTTTGATATTTTATCTATTAGTTCTTTCGAGGCTCTTATGCGATAATCCAAATTATGCGCATCCGAATCCATAAGAATACAATCCCCTCCAATCTTTACACGGCTTCCTATTGCAATGCTCGAATTCGCCCACAAACAAGCAGAAGAAATCCCTGTTCCATTACCTATCGTAATTTGAGAATGTGGAAATGCAGTATACATACACCCACAAATATTGCGACAAAGTGGATTAAAGGCATCACCATTGGTATAAATAAAATCATCACCAATTGTAATCTTACTCCCAGGCGCCTTATTCAAAAAAAATTTAGTATACACTTGCATATTACGTCCAAACTTCACATCGTTAAGCCTAAACTTCAAACGATTGAAGTAGATATAATAAATCATTCGGAAACGCCGAGGAACACGAAGCAATTTTGCAACATAATATTTTATCATAATATAAGAAAGTATGGTTTGAAAATCATTATTATTCTGACATACCATTTCAAAGCCTTTTAATCAATCGAGCAGGTGTTCCTACATATATTCCATTTTCTTCAGTATCTTTTGTAACTAAAGACCGTGCACCTATAATGCACCCTTTTGCAATAGTAACACCAGGCATTATTGTCACGTTAGCGCCTATCTAGCATCCATCTCCTACACGTATAGGAGCAGTTATTACCTTACCGGCGCGATGTCCCACAGAGCCCATCTCATGTGAGGCATTAATAAATACTGTTTTAAAAGCAACTGACACACCATTACCGATAATAATATCATCACTCAAATCAAGAAAACATGAATAATTTATATATGAATCTTGTCCTAAAGTAAGCCTTCCTTTTGCTACTCCAAGAAAACAATCAGGAAAAACAGCGTCTTCCACATTATAGCCTAACTTATTGTATATCAACATCCTAGGCAGAGGTAAAATTTAAGCGTGCAATATCATTTTGAAGAATATTTCTCAAATAATAATTGAATTTCTTCCATTTCTCTTTAAAAACAATTGCAGGTTCTCTCATATAATGTTATCTGTTAATATAACTCTGTACGTATTTCATGACTATATCCTTCCACATTGATTCACTTTTTTGCCTAATTGAACGAATCTCAATGCACATTCTATTATACAAATTAACATCCTGATAAGACCGAATTATAGCATTAGCGAACATTTCAAAATCATTAATATCCACTAAAAGTCCTGTCTTCTCATCTTCAATTGTCGTTGTGAAGGCCGAAACCTTAGTTGCAACAATAGGTTTATCGAAATTAAAGACTGTTTGCGTTATACCTGTTTGAGATGATGAATGATATGGACACACAACAATATGGCAATTTCTAATGAGCGTAACGATCTCTACATTTTCTATCCACCGATTAATTACAATGAAAATTTTATTTCTCTTTATTGCATCAAGACAATCTACATTACCACCACCAGCTACTACTATTTTCTTTGTAAATCCTCTATCTTTTAATTTGTGAGCAGCCTTAAGCAATATATCTAATCCCTTATAGTCTACGATAAAGCCATAGAAAAGAACATAATCCTTCTCTCCTTTAAGCTCAGGCATATCAATATCATTGTATTCCAAATAACCAGTGAATAACGAAAATGGTATGACAGAATATTTTAAAGGCTTATTATCTGCTAGTCGTACCAAATCTTCTGCTGTTTTTTGACTAAAAACATTAATAGGGATTTTCTTTTCTATAAGATAAAAAACAATAGAATTAAGCCTATCAGCAATTTGATGATTCACACAGACCTCATGAAGAGAATGAACGATATTAACACCTTTTGACCGTAAAACAACAGAAAGAAAAGCTGTCGACTTATTTTGACCGATAACATTTACTAAATCATATTTTTGTGCAATAATCCGCCTTGCAATTTTCCTATAATATAATATCAAAACTGGATTGATAATACGTTTTACTCCAATTGAAGATAACTCCACAGTTGATATTTGATACATTGAGAAACATTTATTTCTAGCAAATGGCATAAATCTTCTCAAGCCATCATAGTCAAAGGAATCAACAGGAACTATAGAAAACAAACTTCCCCTAAGAGGTAAATCAAAGGTCTCATATGACACACTCTTTTTCCTCGGAATAAGATGATAAAAATCCACTTTATAACCTTGATTAAGAAAAGCTTCCGCCAAAGAAGTCGTTGAGCCTCCAAAAGCATTTACAATAATGGCGATTCGTTTCACAATCTAATATTCTTTTACCAAAATAAATCGTTTATAATAACATGCAACCAAATTTACCAATAACAACCTCCTTCGATTTTATCCGCTCCTTGTGGCTTTTCTTTTTTATCCGGACGAATCCAATACTCATTAATATATTCTCGGTATCCAGGTTCCGAATCAAGCCAACGCTTTCCATACACACCAAAAAGCATTTGAGTCATACTGGCAAGATGTACAGCTTGTTTTCCTTGCCGCTTTACATGTGCAGCTAAACACATTCCATAAGCTCCGCAACCAATTAATGCTATATCATAATCACACTTATCTATCTCATCCTTCATATATTGAAGAGCTTCAAACCAATCTTTAAAACGTGAATCTTTGGCATCTGCTTGCGTTTGAACAGCTTTTATTAAAATAAGTTCTTTAAACTCAGGAAGTACATCTGGATTTTCAAAAAGACGTTCCCTATTATTCTCATATTGATATTTTATAGACTCAACAAAAGGATGAACGACAAGTACTTTTTTCCCTTCCAATACTTTAGACCAAGGTTTATTCCATCTAAAAGGTGCAAAATAGCCATCAATATTTACCCTTTTAAGGCAATTCATATTTTGAGCTATATACTTTTCTTCATAGACATAACTTCCCAATACATCCACCTCTTTGATATCTTCCATCATCAAATGATACCAACGAAGCCCTAAATTTAAATCATAAGGGAAGAAACCAGCATTAGAACACAAATTCGTAAGTGCTCCCCTATAGTCTATGCTCACATTATTATAATGAAGATAATCATTGACTATTTCCTTGGTAAGTCCAGTAGTTTCATCAATATGCCGAGCTACTAAATTATTCAATTCTACTGATCCAAATTTTGATATCATTGCCGGCTGTCCTGAGGCCAAAAGTTCATAAACATAATCATTGGCTTCTTGATCAAACAAATCACAATATCCACAATATCGCAGTTCATAATGGTCATCGTGATTGCATAGTCTATTAGCATATATTGACAAAATCTTATTTAACAATCTGTTGTTTCTAATTTTCATATATCTGTATCAATAAATATACTATGATAAAAAAGAGAAAAATGTATCAGTTTTTAAGCGCCATAATTCTAATTTTGAAAAAACATTCCCCCAGTCTATAGGTCGCTCCATAGCATCTTTTATACTGTCATAGTGACCCAATATCCTCTCTTCAAGCCCTAAGATATTCAACAACGATTTCATTCGCACGTTTTGATTAGCAGATACTCCATTCTGTAGTATACACAAAAAAGGTTTACGATGAATTATAGCAAATATAGTTCCATGGAAAGTATTTGTAACTATACATCTTGAATATTTATACATTGTGAGCCATTCTATAGGATCGGGATAGACTAAATCACAATGATTAAACAAATATTGAGTACCTTGAACAGCGCACAACTTCAATTCATAATTGCAAGAAGTGGAAAACTCTTTCAATTCATTCCACCGTATATCCTCCTTACTCTTCAAATTTAGTAGATAAGCGAAAATATACGGCCTACTAAAAGTCCTCTCTTTATGTGGATATGCGTCCTCATCAATTAATAAAGTGGGATCTAAAAGCTGATGAGCTTCTACTCCCATCCTTCTACATATCTCTACTCCTTTATCTTCTCTAACAGAAACCTTAGCAAATTGTCTTAGCCATGGAGTGATTATATCCAAATGTTCTTGTGCTATTTCATCTTTTCCAAAGCTTGCCGCATAAGCTATTTTCTTACTATTATCACTCACAAATGAAAGGAAATATTCCGGCTGACAACCTCCCCATACTTGATCTGACCCAGTTATGTAATAGTCTGCCATTGGATAGGACCTACTATCTGAATAAATACTAAACGTTTGCTCTGACATATTAAGATAATCACTACAAAATTTCATAAAAGTTCTGTGACATCTACAAGTATGTAGATATACCAATGGTGCCTTAAGCAATTTCTTAACACTTCCTGCAATCGTATCTTTTAGGCTAGTATTATAAAGTTCAAGTCTAATCCAAAACGCATAGCAACCTTTACGATTCAAATATTGCTGTAATGCATAGTACTGTAACAAAGCTCCGTAGTTATTAGCTACTTTAATCCAAGCATAAGAGGAAATTATAGCAATTCTTCTCATGAATGAATAGTATATATTTGTTTAGCATCTACTCTAGGTGACCTAACAACTTTAAATGCTTCAGGTACATCTCCGCATACAATAAATGCAACTATAGTTTCACTGTTAGGTAAACCTACTAAATTTCTTAATCTGACATCATTTTCAGGATATACATACCAATTCAATATACAATGAGCAACTTTATTATAATGCAAACAATAGGATAAATTCATAATAAAGATACCCACATTTGTGTTCAAGTCAAAAAACTCTTGAGAACCCAATATAGTTTGTAAATCACCAGTAACAATTAATAATTTATCAGCTAATTCTCCAAATCCTCTATTACCATTTTGAAAAGCTAAACATCTTTGAATCAAATCTTTACTGGTTATAATATGAACTCTTGAAGGTTGTCTATTACATGCCGACGGAGCCGTCATTGCCATCTCTATAGCATTTATCAATTGTTTTATCTGTATAGTTCCTGCAAAATTTCTGACAGAGTGACGAGACTTAATAAAATCAGGAAAAGAGAGATTTGAAACATTAAAATACTCTTCTCGAGTATACACAAACTGATTAAGTGGCTCAACATTTTTAAACTCTTTACACAAGTCTCCAATAGCTCTATCCACTTCATCACTTAATTTGTAATTTGCTTCATTATGCACTCTTCTATACTCCAATACTGTCGATACCGCATCATAAAGTTGGGGGATAACTCCATATTTGGCCTTAAATTCTAAAATTTTATCATGCAATAATAATACCTTATCGTATCCAAATCCCAATCTCATATCAGGCATAGCCAATCCTTTCTCTATCACATGATATAGCCAAGTCAAAAAAGAAATATCTTTCAATTGAGTATCATTATACACACCGGAATATTTACGGAATCTATTCCTCTGATAATTAAAGACAAGTTTCTCTACCCTTTTTTCTGTATACAAAGAATATTTCACTCGTTTATACCCCCCATAGCACTTCCTCAACAAAAGACTTCTTTTTGCAATTTCTCTTATCATAATCACATTTACTTATTGTTTACTACAATCACGTTATTACATTGAGTTCTATTTGATTTTCTCTAATATATCTGTTTAACTTCAAGAATTTTTAATTTTGCATTTCACTATATTCACTATCCAACTCCGTTCTTGAAGTGTAAAACCAATATACCAAACAGATAAAGCGCAAATCAACATCATCAATACTACTATTCCTATTGCTTGAATAAAAGACCAATCCAATTGCCTGAAATATAGTGACAATAGCAACGGTAAGAAATATGCCCCTAATGCCGGGAGAATCACTAATCTCACAAATTCCGAAATATGAAACTCTGAGACTAGACGATGAACAACTTCAAGCTGCACAAACAATCCAACTATAGAAAAAACAATCAATACCCAAAGATAAGTTACCACATCCCCTCCACATTTATAAATGACATACACCACAGGTAATGCTAATAATTTTAGTAATCCATTTGAAATCTGATATGTTTTTACTTTGCCAGTAGCTTGTACTACATTTTGTAAAGTTCCCGACATGGCATTGCATTGAATATAAATAAGTGATAATATACAAAATATATTAGATTGGGGTGGAGGTGTTATTAACCATATTGATAAGATATTATCTATTATGCTTATCAAAGGTAAAGACAAACACATAAATAACAAGAAACCTAACTTTGAGCTTCTAAAATTAAGATTAATCATTTCTTTGATGTCTCCAACCGCATATGCTTTGATAATAGGAGGAACAGAAGGAGTTGTGAAGTTATAAAGAAAGGAAGATAGCGCAGCTTCTACTGAAGAAGCAATCCCACGAGCTGCATTAAAAACCGGGCCAAAAAACATATTAATAAGAATATTCATTCCTTGATTATTAAACGTCCAAGCTAAATTACCTATTAAACTCCAACTAGTATACCCGAATAATTCCTTAAACAATTTAGATGACCAATATCGAATATAATGACAGTTTGAAAACTTTCGAACACAATAAAATCTATATAATAATGCAATTACCACACTAGCTCCCATTGTTAATGCTCCATAAGCTATTAGTTTATCTTCAAAACAATACTTAATAACAATAACTACCCCTAATTTAAGAAAAACTTCAACTATGCTTATATATGCATATACATTCATTTTTTCATGTCCAAAAATAGATGCATTATAGGGAACCTGTGTAACAGAAATCAATAAGGAAATAATAGAAAACTGCATAACCCAAAAAGCAGAATTCATTCTCTCCTCCGGAATAACCAATTTATTATAGAAAAACCAAAGTCCAATGGTTTCACTAAATAACAAAATGAATATCGCTATTATAATATGTACATTAAAAAGCATAGAGAAAGTTCTGATTTGCACATTTACAGGATCTTTTTCAATGCCATAGGCTATATATCTCTGGCTAGCCTGTGCCAATGCAGAATTGAGAAAACCGAACATCACCACCATACCTCCAACAACATTATAAACTCCATAATCCACAACTCCTAAAACATTGAGAATAATACGAGATGTATACAATGATACCGCCATGATAAGCATCATGCGGATATAAAGGAATAATGTATTCTTTGCTATTCTTTTTTTATTTAACATAGAATGTTGTGATAGTATACTCTTAAATCGACGTTACAATTTTTCTGTATAACCTATTAATAGTTTTTATATCATACCCCCATACTCAGTTAGTGCCTTAAGATGAATCGTTTGATATAACTCTTGACTATCTGCTTATAAAATTGTAATCTAACAGAATATAAATATAAATTTATACCCCACCGAGATACATTCTTTAATGTAAAATACCCCTCATGCCAAGTTATATCAAAAGGTATATCTTTTGAAAAAAGATACTTAAAACGGAAGGGAAATCTTATGTCTGAAATTTCTTTATCACCATCTATATCGTCATCATTCAAATGTCCGAGTAGTGCTGCATCTTCGTAAAGTGGGTTACATAGCATATTGAAATAACCATAAAACCCCACCATATTCAATGAAATTCCTATATGGGTAGTATAATCAGCAACAAACTCTAATGCGTATTTCTGAATATTTGCTATCTTCTCAAAATCCTTCTGTTCTGTACGAGGGGATTCACATAATACCTCCACTTTATTTCCGTGTCTATAAAAGCGTATTGAAGTTCCATTAGGTTCAAACATCAGATGTTCCAACAATAAACAATTAGAATAAAATCTCGTTTTACTAAACTCACTAACACTACTTTCTGTAAGCCATGCTCTACATTTCCCTTTCAATAATTGTTCGCACTTTGAAGTTTTTATGAATTGCAGTCCTAATATGTCACATTCTTTCCCCTTAGATAATAAATAATCTGTCAGCATAGACTGCCCATTCCCATTGATACTGTTATTTACAAGACCTACAGAGCCTCCCCAAAAACCTAATGACATAAGATATTCATCAAATAACAGACATTGTTCCTCAATCATATCTCTTTGAAATTCAATAAGTAAAGTCAGTATTTCATTATACTTTCCTGATTCCAATTCTTTTAGAGTCATTGTTTCATGAAATCTATCAAATCCTGTACGTAATGTTATAAAATGCTTTACTGATTCATAATCGCTTATATATAGTAAATCAAAAATTAATTTCCAGTCATATGTTAAACGCCCAATCTTCGCTTTCATAAAGTACTCGCAAGCATTATGCATACTAAGCAAAGGTAATCTCAAAAGATTTTTATTCAAACGAATATACATCAAATCATCAGCCTCTTGAGGATACATTCTTTCATATACTTTCTTGATCAAAAAGCCTTCACGTGCTACAAAAAAAAGTTTATGAAGATTATATTCTTTTCTAACCGTATGTAACCACTGGCAGAAGTCCACAATAAGAGGACCTAAAACGGTATATCCTATTCGCTGTTCCGAACCTAAAGACTCTCTATTCGAACAATAACGAGACAACAAACTAAATAAATGATCTTTTTCTAAAGACGAGTCACATTGTTTAACTTTTATATATGGTAAAATCCTAGTTTCATCTGATAATCTCAGTAAAGAAGCTATACCTTTCATCTTGGGCATATTAATATCATTATTAAGGTCATCCCCGATATGAATGATTTGAGTTGGCTTTATATTCATTTTTTTAAGAACAACAGCAAACAATTCGCTTGTTCTCTTAGTTACTCCTTCCTCGCCTGAAATATAAAGATAATCATAGTCTACTCCAATTTTACTTAATATTGCGTTTAGAACCTTTCGTGACAAGTACATGTCTGTAGTTATAACTATCTTCTTTCCATTATCTCGGCACCACTTCCAAACTGCAATCATAAGTGGATTACTTACACAATTATCAACTTCGCATTTTTCTTCTAAAAGACGTAATCTATTTTTTTCTTCCTCTGAATAGCCCGATAAACACTCGAATATCATATCCATATTGACCTCATTCCTCCCCAAGACATTCCGTGCTTCAATTTCAGCATCCACACGTTGTTTGGAATAAAAAGGAAGGCTAATACCATACTGTTCTTTATACAATTTAGCCACCATTTGATGTATCATTGTAAAATCGGATACTGTACGATACATCAATGTATCAAATATATCAAAAGAAACATAGGTGAACGGAACAAGCTGTTCACAATAATTAGATAAGTAATTTTTCAAGATTAAATAGTATTAATGAAACTAATACTCAATTTAATACGCATTCTTCTCCCCCAGAACCACATTCGCCACAGTCTTATAAATGATATATAAGTCAAGCAGCATTGTCCAATGCTCCATATACCAAATATCAGCCTTTACACGTTCCTCCATCTGCGAAAGTTCCCTCGTTTCACCACGGAAACCATGCGTTTGAGCCCAACCGGTTACCCCTGGTTTTATAAAGTGCCGCACCATATACTTATCAATCAAACGGGCATAAGTCTCTGTATGGGCCAACATGTGAGGACGGGGACCTACTATCGACATATCACCCTTAAAGACATTGATAAACTGAGGAAGTTCGTCTATATTAGAACGACGAAGAAAATTTCCAAACCGGGTTTTACGGGGATCATCAGCCGTAGCCTGTTTGCTGTCAGCTTCATCATTCACTTTCATGGAACGGAATTTGTAACACACAAAATCCACACCGTTCAAACCCGTACGCATTTGCTTAAAGAACACAGGACCGGGAGAAGTCAACTTTATGATACTTCCAACTATGAGATAAACAAAAGGAAAAACAGTAACCAGAAAAAGGCCGGAGAAAACAATATCAAATATCCGCTTCAATATACGATTCTCCATCTTACCCAAAGGCTCATAACGCAGATTCAAAATAGGCATATTGCCAACCATACTGTGCCAGATACGACGAGGAAAACCTTTACAGACATTAGGAACACCATGAAAATAAAGCAAATGGTTTTCACAATGATTCATAATAGAAAAATTATAACGTCCCTCCTCCATCGACAGAGAACAAAAAACATGCTTGATCCCCGGGTGTGCGGACATAAAATCTGAAAAACCGTCAGGATTACCCAAATAGGAACATTGCGAAGAAAGGGCTTCGTTCGGTTTAATATCAAAATAACCCACGACCTCATATAGAGAAGACGCCAGAGAACTTTCCATCTCCTCATACAACACCTGCATATTATTGCCTCCGCCTATAAAAACAGCATAACGTCTATGCTTGCCCTTAGCACAATAGACTATCAGAAAATGACGGATGATAATGCGATAAATACTTAAGATAACAAAGAGAAAAGAGAAATATGCAACAAAGAAAAGAGGAGAATAGATAGAGATTCCACTAAAAGTCATGATACATGCCCAAAAGATGGAAAAAGCTATAATATTCTTCAACACGCGCAATACAAGTTGGTCAGGACGAATTCCCCGACTATCCCAAACCCTCCCGCGGGATCCGGAACAGGCCAGATAGCAAAGACTTAACGAAGTCATCATCCAGGAAACCCTACAAGAAAAAGGTAAAGAAACAAAAGCTTCTTCCCAAAAGAAAAGGAGAAAGAACAAAACCAGATTCAGAATGATCAGATCTCCCAGAACTGCTATAAATTCTATAAATTTATTAATTTGACTGGTGGTTGATACCATATCACATTAAAAATTGATTTTAGGCACATACTTCTTTGAATTTATTCAGAAAATCTTTTCCAAATAAATTCCAGAATATAACAATACAAACTGATAGGAAAATAAAAGTTAAAACATATACTTTCCTACTGGTTCCCGAAGGATATAATGGTACAACAGCAGGCTCTACAATAGCAAACACAGGCTTCTCTTCCTGAACTTTAGCCCTAGCGACCTGAAGCTGACCGGCAACCTGACTGTATATCTGGTAAGCAAGACTCATATCATTCTGCAAACGTTCCTGTTCAGTACGAACACTCTGCAGAATGATATTGTCATGAGAATCCAAATAGTCGGCATATTTTTTCTGTGCTTCGTAATATTCCTGCTGACGTTCTTTAAACAATTTCTCCAGATAGAGACAGTCCTCTTTAGATTTGGAAGTACGATAGTCTATGATATATTCCTGCAACTTCTTAACTACAGAGTCAGCAACAACTGCAGCAACCTTAGGACTCTGCAAAGTCACAGCAACGGTAGTCATAGAGGTTTTCTTATCTACAGAAGCAGCAATCTTTCTCTTTAGTGATTCAATCTTCTGAAACTCCTTTTTGGATAATTCAATGGTCCCCCGACTTGCTTTATCGGAAGATATGGGTTCATCCTCATTTTCTGTAAACAAGGACTTTACTCCACCAATTACCATGCCAGGAAATCCAATTACATAACCCCACCATGGGGATGACTCTTCATTCAAATAAGAACTTAAAGAGATTTCCTCACTCCCTGATACAGGGACTTTCATATTAGAAAGTTCCAACAAAAAGGGAGTAGAAGAGACGATATCTGCAGATAAGGAAGCATTCAAGGCATCGGTTCCATCTCCCATAGAAACTCCACTTCCTAAAAAAGAAGCAGCTAAACCGGATAAACCACCACCCTTGTTATTACCCATTTCCGGAGAAAGAGTAACTTCAACCGTGTACTGCTTAGGAATACTTATTGCAACAATAATCCCAATTATCAGTCCGATACCGGCAGCTTTATAGATCTTCTTACGAATACCTATAACCTTACGAAGAAGATCCATCAAATCGATTTCAAGCTCATCGTCATTGTGATTATTGTGCAACTGTCTTGTTTCCTTCTCAGATGCTTGTTCCATCAAAGTAGACATAATAAAGGTGTTATAAAGTATTCGTTATTTCTTGATTAAATTAGCAAGAGAGGCAATCATCATACCCAAAGAACTGAAAGAAGTGGCATATCCCAGGATTTCACCCATATTAGTACGTTTCTTAGATCTACTGGGAACGATTATTTCACAACCGGGCTCGATTTGTTTCTTACCGCTACCTTTAACCTTAGTTACCTGACCATTCATATAAACTATAAACTTCTTACTCTTCTTCGCATTTTCAGAATAACCACCGGCCTGATTCAAATAATAATCAATATTCTTACCAGCTATATAAGAAACGGTATTAGGAACCATGACAGCACCATTGATCTTAACTGTATTGGTACTTTTGGGAATAAAGACCACATCACCCTCACGTAAGACAATGTCCGCCATGCTCCCCGGATTAGCTAAAGCTTTCTCCAAGTCAATGCCGACCGTAAAATGGTCTTCCACATGAATGTCCAAAGAATCCATCATAGCCTCACCTAACTGACGGCTCATTAAGCGAAGTACATCTTCCATACGTTTCTTCTCACCCTCAGTAGCGACACGAGTAAGTTTGGCACCACGTAGGTAGGCGTTTTTGGTAGAACCGCCGGCTTTGCGAATCAAATCGGAAAGACGTTCCTGACGACTGGTCATAGCGTATGAGCCTCCGAACAATATTTCACCTTCAACAGCTACATTCTGCTGAGCCTGATAACCCGGACTGCGGCGAACATAGACCTCATCATAAGGTTGAAGAACGAAACCCGGTGTGCCGTCGACAACAAAACCTTCTTTCAGAGAGAATGTATACGTCCGACCGATCGTATCATTATCCACTGTACTATGGGGATTCCTGATTCTACGCGATACATCCACACGAACAACAGAAGCGGCTTCACGCAAGCCTCCGGCCTGAATAATCAAGTCTTCAAGAGTCATGTTGTCAGCATAAGGATAGGAATCAGGTTTGGCCACTTCGCCGTGGATTACAACATCTCCCCTATCTTCCAAATCATGGATACTGGGAATATAAAGAATGTCATTTTTCGCCAGGATGATATTTTGGGAAGTACCATCCATAATGGCTTTAATGTCAACAGGAATAACTTCAGTAGTAAGATCCTCACGTTGACGATAAAGGACAGCACGATTCAAGAAAGCATCACCAGTCAAGCCTTGGGCTTCGTTCACCAATTCACGGACGGTATTCAGTTTACCGTTTAGCTGGTAGATACCGGGACGGTAAACG
>ENA-ORSX01001051-ORSX01001051.1-human-gut-metagenome-genome-assembly--contig:-NODE-1051-length-22230-cov-6.137948_pt1 | contig 22230 bp, 13 predicted proteins | sample MGYA00241904_ERZ509172 | MGnify/ENA primary metagenome ERZ509172 (study PRJEB26280, sample SAMEA2338795) | human gut metagenome | biome: human gut; feature: human-associated habitat; material: faeces...
GGGAGGAGAAACCTTTCTGTAGAAAGGTTTCTCCTCCCCTCCCAATTTTCCTCTCCCCGCCCTGCCCTCTTCTCCTACAGCTTCAAACGCTTCGCCACACACTCCGGCAGGGCGCGGTACAACGCGAGAAGGGGCCGCCACCAGCCGGGAGTATAGAGCACGTCACGGCCTGTGCGGACGGCACGGAGAATGTCACGGGCGACGCGCTCGGGCGAAGCTACGATGCAGGAGGGAAGACACCGCCCGGCAATCATTCCGGTGGCGACATACCCCGGTTTGACCGTCAGGACTCGAACCCCGGAATTCCAAAGCCGCGCCCGCAGGCCGGAAAGAAACGCCGTGAAGCCCGCCTTGGCCGAACCGTAGGCGTAGTTCGAAGCCCGCCCGCGATCCCCCGCCACCGAGCTCAACCCGATGATCAGGCCGGACCCGCGTGCTTCGAAAGCCTCCGCAGCCTGCAGAAGCACGGGGACCAACCCAGTGAAATTGCACTCCATTACCCGGAGTGCCGCCTTGGGGTCCCGGCACGCGCAATCCTGATCTCCGAGCAACCCCACCGCGCACAACACCGCATCCGGGCAGGACGGCAAAAGCCCCCACAAAGCGGAACGCGAAGCCGGATCAAGCGCGTCGAACGGAAAGACCGACGCTCCACCGCAGTCATCCGCAACTTCCTGAAGACGCTGGATATCCCTTCCTGCAAGCTGCAATGTCCAACCGGAACCCGCAAACGCCCGGGCTGTAGCACGGGCTATGCCAGAGGTCGCCCCCAACACGAGTATCGTCGGCATATGGCCTCACATATCAATGATTACAGCATATTAAAAAACATACGGCTTAAATGGAGGATTGATAACTTCTCATTGTCAATCCAATCTGATTTATCCGTTTGTATCTGAACAGCAGGGAGTGGTAAACGTACATTCAACGAACAACAACTCTTCTTTGGAGGTTCATCATGGATATGCAGTCCAAGCTCATTCTCCTCACGGTCGCCTTCCTTCTCGTCGGTCTGGTTCGTGGTTATTGTGCCATGAAGGAAATGTAAAAACTTTCACAAACAAATAGTACGGAGAACAGACATGCTTGCCCAGTCCTCCTTGCTTATTTTCAACGTCGCATTGATTCTTACTTGCAGTCTCCTTCACGCCATAAAAGAAATGTAAAAGAAAATATCAACCAGACAGAAGGAACGCCGCTATGTTCGCACAGTCAGCCATCGTCATGCTCACCGTCGCCGTATTGCTTTCATGCAGCCTCTACAAAACCATGCGCGATATGTAAGGCAAGACAACAATACACCGCAATCCGCCCAGGAGGCCCATTATGATCGCTCAGTCCGCCCTTGTTCTTCTCGTCACGGCCGTCATTCTTGCCTGTTCCGTCATTCGCTCCGTGCGGGACAACTAACCGTTAAAGGAATCGCCCATGTTCAACCAGTCTCTTTTCGTCCTCCTTGTTACAACCCTCTTCTTCGCGTGTAACGTCGCCCGTGCCATCCAGACCAACTAACACCCGGAGTTATCATGAACATGCAGTCCCTCTTTACCCTGCTCCCCTTCATCGTTCTGGTCATAGGCATCACCCGCGTCTACTGCACCATTAAGGAGATCTAATGTATCGAACGACAAAAACGCTACTGCGGCACTAGAAGGCTGTCCGAAAGGACGGCCTTTTTTTATGCCGTTTCGTGTGGCGGGGACTCAGGAATTCTTTTCCCATTTTGTGATGTATATCACAGATAAACCAATGCTCTCGATGAGATACTGAACAGTTTCGTTTATTGAACCGATACGATTTATCCGTTTGTTTTCCGGATTGGGATGATGCTAGACAGACAATACAAAGTCCGCACTTCATCCATAAACCGCGAGGAGTTCCCCCATGCAGTCGGAAAAAGCCATTGGAAACGGATACCATCTGCAGCTCATGAACGGCGTCCTGTTTGTCATCTTGTTCGCCAGCGCCGCCTATCAGCTTTCGCAGTGGCATTACATTTCTCTTTTGGGCATCAGTCCGCTCATCGTGGGCATCGTGCTCGGCATGATTTACGGCAATACGCTCCGGCTGCATCTTCCGGTCTACTGGTTGCCCGGCATCTTGTTCTCTTCCAAAGTATTGCTGCGCGTCGCCATTGTCCTCTACGGTTTCCGCCTCACCTTTCAGGATCTCCTGCTCGTCGGTTTCAACGGGCTGGCGATCAGTTCCATCATGCTGACAAGCACGTTTATCGGCGGAACCTGGCTCGGGATCAAGGTCTTCGGCCTGCCCCGCCGCCTTGCCCTGCTCACCGCCGCCGGGAGCTCCGTTTGCGGGGCCGCCGCCGTACTCGCCACCGAACCCGTGGTTAAGGGCGAATCCTACGAAAGCAGCATCGCCGTGGGCACGGTCGTGGTTTTCGGCACCATCGCCATGTTCGTCTATCCCTTCCTGTACAGCCACGGTTTCCTCGACATGAGCGAAAAGGCTTATGGCATGTTCGTTGGCGGAACCCTGCATGAGGTCGCGCACGCCGTAGCCGCCGGACAGGCCATTTCCATTGATGCGGGCAACACCGCCGTCATCGTCAAGATGCTCCGCGTGATCATGATCGCTCCCCTGCTCATCTGCCTCGGCTTCTGGCTGAACCGCTTCCCCGAAAAGGCGGAAGAGGAAAGCCGCGTGCCCTCCTACGGCTCCTACAATTTCAGCAGTTTCCCGTGGTTCGCCGTCCTGTTCATCGCGTGCATCGGCATCAACTCGCTCGGCATCATCCCCAAGCAGGCCGTCAGCGTCATCAATTCGCTGGATATCTTCATGCTCACCATGGCCATGTGCGCCCTCGGCATGGAAACCAGCCTCGAAAAGGTCCGCATGGTCGGCCCCAAGCCTTTCCTCCTCGCGGGCGTGCTCGCCCTGTGGCTCATCGGCGGCGGCTATTTTGTGACCCGGTTCATCCTCTCCCTCAACTTCTAGCGCAACGGCAAAGTCTGCTTTGGGGGAGCGTTCATTGGAACGTTTTCCCATCCCCTTTTCAGAACCTTTGCGGCCCCCTCTTCCCGAAGAGTTTTCCATAAAAGACAGGAATGCCCCTCCTGTCTTTTTTCTTTGCCGCGCGGAGCCTGAATTTCCGTACCGGGACGGGACCGAATCAAACGAAGGGGGGGCGCCGGCAGCGTTCACAAAAGAACGTGCAACAAATGTTGTCCGGGCAACATGCGACGGCACACTCTCGCCGCTTGACGAAAAACAAATGTGATTTAATGATGTTGCATGAACATGTTCCTGAATGAAGCATGAGGGGGCATATACGGGGTTCTTTCAAGGAGAGGCCCAAACACTCCTCAACAGCGTAACCCTGCCGAAAAAGGCATGGGAAAAAAGAAACATCTTCCATATGTTGCGTTGCAATGCGGTTGCCGTCTCATAACGAATCCGTTACCACGGAAGAATGGCGTTGCGGTTTGCCGCAGACAACCGACAGCAGACAGGAGGGGTTCATGACGCTTCGGTATCTGGAAATTTTTTTGGCCTTGGCGAGGACGCCGAACATGCGGGACGCCGCGGCCAAACTGTTCATATCACAAGCGGCGGTCTCCAGCGCGCTCCGGGATTTCGAAGCTGAACTGGGGGTTTCGCTGTTCGATCGCATGGGCCGGGGCATCCGGCTCAATGACAAGGGGCGGCTGCTCGAAGAACGGCTGGCCCCGCTGTATAACCAGCTCAAGAATGTGCTCGCTCTGGTGGCGAGTGACGAACTGGCGGGCAAGATCCGTATCGGCGCGTCCACTACGCTGTCCGATTTCGTGCTGCCGCAAGTCCTGTACAATTTCAAGATGCGGCACCATCAGGTCGAAATCGAATGTGAGTCGGGGAATACGGCGGATATCGTGCGCCATGTGGAACACGGCCTGCTTGACGTCGGGTTCGTGGAAGGGGACGTCCACAACCTCGCCGTGGAAATCACCCCCCTCGCCAAGGAATCCCTCGTGATCGTCACTGCGGACAAGGCATTGGCCGAGGCCGGGCCATATCCCATCGAAGCGCTGCTCGACCGCCATTGGCTGTTGCGCGAACCGGGATCGGGAACGCGGGAAACCTTTCTGCGCCAGCTCACCCCGCGCGGCCTGCGCCCACAGATCCTTCTCGAATTCGAGCACAACGACTCCATCAAGCAGGTTCTCCACAATCCGGGTATGCTTTCCTGCCTCTCCCCGCGCATCGTGCAGCGGGAAGTCCGCGCCGGTGAACTGTTCATCGTCGGCGTGAGCAACGCCCAGTTCGACCGCACCATCTATCGCGTCGAGCACAAGGCCCTCCCCTTTTCCAGCCTCAGGGAGGCGCTCTCCAAAGAAGTGGAATCCTGTCTTGAGGAAGAGGAACGCCTGTGCCATCTCGTCCTGAAGACCGGCGAGCCTCTTCCGGAACATGAAAAAGAAAGGGCGGCACCCCGAAAGGCGGCACAACACGCTCAAGCGTGAAGATTTTTCAGGCACCCCCAGTGTGTTTGATTCAGTATATGAATGTGATATAAGAAATATTTTCCTGCTTCAATCGTAAATACCATGTGCCGCCGGATTCCCTTAGCTTCCTTTTCTGCTATACCGAAACTGCTTTTTTATTTTTTACCGATTAGCAATATAATGGGCTTCATCATCAGGATGAGGCCCATTTTTATGGTATTTCCTCTGCCTGAGGCGGAGCGCCAGAGCTGTATACGAATAGGCTAACGTTTTTTCCATTTTCAACTAAAATGGAGCCGACACCCGGATTGGGCACAGGAAAATCTGGACAAAAACAATGGACAGACGTTATCTTGACAGAAGATACGTTTCTAAAAATCACTTGTCGATAGGGGGATAGACCACAAAAAAGTTTTCGTGCCCTGAACGCTTTTTTTTGAATTCCCCGAAAGGATACACATGTCGCTTACAACCCGGATGCTCGCTCCCATTGCCCTGATTATGAGCATCGCTTTGGCGTTCGTGGCCGGGAGCGCCTACGACAACGCCAAAAAAATTGTTTCATCCAACATCGTCACCATCGAAGCCACTGTGGTGGAAGCGGTCAGCCGTGAAATAGCGTTCATGCTCGAATCCACCCGCAACTACATGCGTCTTTCCGCACAGCGGCAGATCGTCAAGCAATACGCCGAATGGCTCCTCACTCAAAAAAAAACAGACCGCAGCGCACCGGAGCAAAAGATCTTCCTTGAGCAGATCAACCAAAGCGTCGCTATCTATAATTACGTGGACTCCCTTATTTTTCTCAACAAACAGGGGACGGTCGAGGCCTCCACGGAAAACATGGGCGAAGGGCAGAATCGCTCCGACAGGGAGTACTACCGTGAGGCCATGCTCGGCAAAAGTTCCGTGCAGGGACCGCTCATCACGCGTACCAAAGGGTATTACGCCTTTTTCCTCGGCGAACCCGTCTTTGTGAACGGCGAAGTCTCGGGGGTGCTCGTCGGGGCCATCAACATGGACTACATCGCTTCCCATACCATCGATCCGGTGACCATGCACGGGAAAGGGATCGTCTATGTCGTCGATCCCAATGGGCAAATCATCCTCCACCCCGACAGGCAGAAAATGATCGGCAATGCCATGATCGAACAGGCCATACTCGAGGCCATATCCGACGGTGGCTCCGGATCCTTCGAAAACGAACGCGACGGCATGACCTATTACAGCACCTTCAATACGCTGCCCAACGGCTGGACCGTCATAGCCACCGTCTCCCGCGATTTCATGATGTCCGACGTCCAGCTCATGCGCGACCGCACGGCCGCCGTGGCTCTTGCCGCCGTGTGCATTGCGCTGTTCTTTATGTTCCTTGTCGTCTGCCGCGTGGTCGCGGCCATGCGCAAGGGAGTCCATTTTGCGGAAAGCGTGGCGGAGGGCAATCTCGACCAGACCTTCAATATCCGCAGGAGCGATGAACTCGGCGCACTGGCTTCGGCTCTCAATACGATGGTCGGGAAACTCAAGAACAGCTTCGAAATAGCTAACCGTCAGACCCGCGAGGCCGAAGAAGCCCGTGCACGGGCCACCAGCACCTACCGGGAACTGCAAGCGCTCATCGACAGCGTGGACGGCGGCGTGGCCCGTTTCGCACTCGACGACTCGTTCCGCGTCATCTGGGCGAACGCCGGATTTTATGCCCTTTCAGGCCGTACACGGGAAGGCTACGCCCGCGATGTTGGGAACCGCGGGATCAACGTCGTCCATCCTGAAGATGGGTTGACCATGCTCAAAACCTTCCGCGAACACGCCCAGAAAAATGATTCCCTCAAGGCGGAATACCGCATTCTGCGCAAGGACGGCGGGACGTCATGGATCTACCTGCGGGCCAAACGTGTTGGCGAGTGGGAGGGGTACCCTCTCTTTCAGGGTGTCTTTATAGATATCACCCAGCAAAAGAATATCATCCGCGCTCTTGAAATGGAACAGCAACGGTATAACGTCATCACCGAAATCACAGAAGAAATCCTCTTTGAACAGGATATCGCCACCGATACCCTTACCTTTTCGTCGAACTTTGAAAAACTGTTCAACCGCCCGCGCAGCATTGAACATTACCTGCGTGACAAGCACTTCCTGGAGGTTGTCCATCCTGACGATCTTCATCTGCTCCCCAATACGAAGAGCACCGAGCGCTCGGAGGACGACTTTATGCGGTTCGACGCTCGGTTGTTGACCGCGGAAAACATATACCAATGGTTTACAGTCTGTTTCAAAATCCTGCGCGATAACGCCGGCAAGCCCACCAAGTTCATCGGCAGGTTATCAAACATCAACGAAAAAAAGCTTGAAGAAGACCGCCTGCGCCGAGAAGCACAGACGGACATGCTCACCGGCCTTTACAATAAAATGACTTTTAAGCAGCTTGCCGAGGATATGCTCTCCGAGGGCACTCATGCCCTGATCATCGTGGACATCGACGACTTTAAAAATGTGAACGATACGTACGGCCACCTGTTCGGGGACGAGGTAATCCTCACCGTCGCCTCAGCGGTGCGTGACGGGTTCCGTTCCTCGGACATCACCGGACGCATCGGCGGAGACGAATTCGCTGTCTTTGCCCGCGACGCCCTGGACGAGAGTGTCATCCGAAATCGTTGCCGCCAGATCACTGCCCGTCTTGCCGAGATCGACTACCCCAATGGCTACCGCATTTCGGTCAGTATGGGTATCAGTTTCTATCCTCGGCACGGTAAAGACTACCCCACCCTCTTCTCCCACGCCGACGCAGCCCTTTATCATCTCAAAAAACACCGTGGTAAAGGCGGGTATGCCGTATACGGCGAATAACGGACAGGGCCGGAAAAAACACCAAGGCGAGGAAACATACGCTTCCTCGCCTTTTTTAGCTTCCCTGCGGAGAGATATCTCTGGAAACTCGACATCACAAAGAAGTGCTTTTCTAGACCGCATTAATGGAACCTCCGCCTCTGAACGTTTCGCCTCTCTTTACCCCAGTGGGTCTACTGTCCGTCTCCTAGGGGAATGACCTTCAATGTACGATGCGCAAGCCTCCTATTCCGGGGGGAAGCCTATACTATGCCCTGAAAGCAGTTCAACCTCCAATGCGTAAAAGGATGTACAGCAAAGGACGTTCATATTTTACTCTAAAGTAACATATTTTTTCCAAATACAAATATCCTCCCCAAACTAACAATCCGTTTCTCTGCTCTAGAAAAAATGGGCTGAACCAAAATGGGAAAATTCCATCTTTCTCTATTCGTCATAATGCCCACTTTCGGCAAAACGGTTTCTTCTATACGGTTAAATGCCCACCTTTTCTCGGTCAATCCCCCACCGAAATACGGCATAATGCCCACCGCTGATACCGCAAAACCCTTGAGCAGCAATAGCCAGAAGCCCCCTATAAGGAGTTCAGTATTCCAAAGGAGTTCAATAAGAGCATGTTTTCTCCCACAGTAAAAAGCCAAAATGCCCTTAAAGAAAAAAACGCAGAGAGAGAGAGAGAGAGAGAGAGAGAGAGAGAGAGAGAGAGAGAGATTGGGGGGGAAATTCCTCAGGTAAATGACTCCTCATGAGAAACAACACTACCATCAACAGACAGTGCCTGTTGATGGTAGTGTTGATGACTGCTCATAACAGTTTGTTAAATTTTGGAGATTTAGGTGCTATAATAAACAATCAGAAGCTGTTCGTACCAGTCAGTAGCTGTCATTAGCTGTTTTTGATAAAAGATGATGCACTAATGGACAGTCATGGATGGGATGCCTGCGCAGATGACGGACATCGTGTTGCTTCCGGTAAGAAAAAGAAAGGGAAAAAGAGTTACTTGAAACGGGTACGGGCTTCAGCGAGTTCGCGTTCCTCGTCGGCTTGTTGGCGAAGACGCAGAACTTCAGGGTCTACATAGCCTTCTGGACGAGGATAGTGCCCTTGCCGCTGCATGGTGCGGAGCCACGCGGTGACGTGTTCAGGCCCTGATGCGACGCCATTGGCAAGTTCCCAATCAAGATAACGCAGACACCGCGATACGTTTTCCGGTTCCCATCCCTGCAGCTGATAGGCACGCTTCAGTTGTGCCAGATGGGCTGGTCCGAAACCGGCATTCGCTGCGAAGGGCCACAAAATAGCGATAAGATCCCCATCCGTATTCCATATACACGTGTCATCAAGTGATAAAGAGGGGGGGATCTCAGTTTTCATGACTGTCTGTGGCTGCTGTTGATAGAGCGTTGACTGTCTAGTACGTGAAGAAGCAGTCATTGTCGGTAATGGATTGTCATCAATAAATTCAACACACACACCATGAGCATCCCCCGTGCGAACTTGCGTAGTACAGATGACGCCCTCACGTACAAGGCGGCTGATGGTGTTACGGACGGTGCCGTAGGAAAGCCCGATAGCCGGAGCAAGACGTTTTAGGTTAACGACGACCTGGGGGGATTGCTGCCTCAGTGCAGTGAGTGCATCTAAAAGTATCTGGCGGGCTCCGCCAAGATGGGCGTCTTGAAGGGTGGCCGCAATGATAGACGGCGAGATGCCATGTTGTACTGTTATATCCCGTTCTTGTTGAACTTTTCTAGAGTCAGTAGGTTGTTTATGGTCATTCGCCACTATAGTGACGGCTTGTGACAATTTGAAACCATCATCTTGCAACGGAGAGTGTGCGACGGTGGATTGAGGAGGGGTAACAGTCCTAGATTGAAAAGAATCTCTTGGAAGAAGAGTCTCTCCGCTAGAACAAGGGGACACCGTTATTGCACTTGAATAAGTTTGATAGTCAGTGACTGTTTGTGACTGGCTATAAGATAGCTGTGAATATATTGAGCGGTTGGCTACATTCGGTGATTTTTTTACTTCATCAGAACTGGGGGTAGTGGCTTTGTAATTATGTTTTGGTACAGGACTGTCATTGACAGTTGCCATCCTGTCGTCAAACATCGAGGACTGTTGGTGACAGATTGTGTCTATATGGATTGTTTTTGGAGGAATAGCGGTGAATAACTGCTTTTTGCTGTTTATTTCTGTTAATTCCTGTATATAACTATCATCAGCTGTCATTGACGGTTTTTTATCGTAATCCAGACCGGCTTGAGCTGCCTGTACGGGGATATTAGAAGGTTCATCCTGAATACCTGAGAGTGTGTGTGCAGAACCTGCCTCTGGTGCACAAACAGCGTTTGGAGCCTCTGCCGAACGCGATTCAGAAGAAGGACCTTGAGAAGGTTCTGTTTTCTCTCCACCAGTAAGTAGAGTAGAAAGGTCTACCTGAGGAGTTCCCTCCACATGTTCCCTTTCAGGGGATTCTGCAGGTATCTCAGGAGTGTCTACTACTTTCTGTTCAGCCGTTTGAGAGGACTCGGATATGGCCTCTTGAAGAGTCTGTAAGCCATCGGTTACAGAACAAGTAGGGTCTACAGGTGCAGCAATATCTTCGGATTGTTCGATTGTGACGGTCGACTCTTCACAATATGGTAAATCTGTTGGAGAAACGTCAACGCCAATGGTTGCATCAGAACTTGGCTCTGGCGTTAAGGTCTCTTTTTTAGCAATGGGGGGCTCTACTGCTGAGGATTCAACCGTAACTTCTGCATCTTCGGACATGGCATCTACGGCCTCATCAGATTGCTGGGCAGATTGATGCTTCGGCGGCTGACTCATTTTACGCATCTTAGCAGCCGCTTCTCGAAGGTCGGCACCGAGAGCGAAGGTAAAGTCCGGCATGCTTGATTTCTTAGCCATGTCAGTTCCTTACGGAAGGAAGAGGATAAAGTGGACGGAGAGGAAGAGAGCCTTTTCTTGTCGAGAGGATATTTTACTTATAGGTAACATGTGCGGGGGACAATAGAATTTGGCTCATACGTGTACACTTTATTTCTTCCGGGAAAGAATTGAATGTTACCAATGGTAAACTTGTAATCCGAAAAAGAGGAATATAAAACTACAAGACAAGCATCTCTTATTCTATGTACATCTTTGAATAATCATGCGTTCTTGGGATCAAGGCGGGCTTCCATTTCCTGTGCCAACTCACGATAGCTGCGGCAGGAAGAACAACCGTCATCATAGTCACAGACCGCAAGGTTACTCATAACAGCTTTATTTAGTGTAGTATTTCTGGGGATAGTCGTACGGAAGACCATTTCTTCGCCGAAGGTCCCTATTGCCACATTACGGATGGTTTTCGCGGCGTTATTGCGGCCATCGTACATGGTCAGCAGTACGCCCATGATCGCAAGATTCGATTCGGTGTCAGCGCGCAGGGTTTCCGCGACTTTGATAAGATGGCTTACGCCGGAAAGGGCATAAGTGTCCTCAACCCCAACCGGAATGATGATATAGTCCGTAATGATAAGCGCATTGGTCAGGAGCGCACCCTCAATGGTGGGCGGGCAATCCAGCAGAATGTAATCGTAGGTGTTCAAAGCTGCCTTATCGAGGGCTTGCCGGAAACCGAAAAAGCGCTTGATGGAATTGGAAAGCGTGCTTACCGTGGCGTATACATTCAAATTGGCAGGGATCAGATCCAACCCTTCGTATTTGGAAGGCACGGCCGCTGCCGAAAACGAGAGCCCGGTAAAGAGGTTTGCCACTGTGCGGGGTTGTTCGTATGGGGATACGGTTCCGAGGGTCAGCGACGCGTTTCCCTGAGGATCACAGTCCACAACAAGCACACGGCGTTTGCGTTTAGCGAGGCAATACGCTACGTTAACAGTGCTCGCGGTCTTGCCTACGCCACCTTTGTGGTTTGCAAAAGCAATGACTTTCGCTGCCATGAGATCCTCCAATTTGCGTGTGATGTGTCGAATTTTTTGCATGATACTCAAAAAAAGTCAATGATCATCCTCAATAAAAGCGGTAAATGGATGCGGGCAATACTCGCCATCAGTGTTTTTTAGAGTCGGAAATGGACGGCTGGGCCGAGGGAAGAAAGGCCTTTTGCGGAGTTTGACACCTTTTTCTTCTATGGATGCGTGCCCGGCACCTCCGGGGTTCAGCACTTTCCGGCAGCTCTTGTGCCGTCCGGATGGCAAGCTGGCGCTCTAATGCGGAATGTTGCCATGACCAATAAGATGAAATCCGTGGGTGAAGCGTTGCAAGGTTTTCTTGAGACGGCTGTCCCTTCCCCTCTTTCTGCTGAGGAGCGGGAACGCCTGAGGCTGTATAATCCTACGCTTGCCGCACAGATCGATGCGCTCGACTGGAAGGATGTTCCGTCGTTTATCGTTGCGATCATTGAAGAGTGGCGTAGAAGCGGAAGCCCTTCCTCCAAAGCTTGTCGTGCGCTTGCCGCGCCTGAGGAGCGGAAACGGCCCTCGCCTGTGAGCCTTGAGGAGCTTGCTCGTGAACAGGCGCGAGAGGTGGCGTGCGAGGTCGTCAGGACGGCTTCTCCAAAGCCTGTCCCTGCGCCTAGCCCGGTTGAGAGCGTCCCAGCCGCAGCACCCCTGCCAGCTCCTAAGGAGGAACGCCCTTCGCTTTGGTGTGGCTATCCAACCAGTATTGCACGCGTTTCGCCGTTTTTTCCGATGAATAACCTTGAAAAGGGACGCCGGGACGCGCTCATGCGTGATCCCGATATTACATCGCGTGAAAAAGGCAGCATCGCCGCATCAGGGGCCTTCTTCTTTAAAGAACGTATTTCTTCGGGGCCGTGGGGAGATATCCTTTATACAGGGCCGAAACTCAGTGTTGAGGAAGAGGACGTGCTGATGGCTCTGCTGGCGATCATTGAATCCGGGGCGGAAGGGGCCGAGGCTCGTCATGTTCGTTCGACAGGAGCGCTTCCTGTGAAGGATACGGAAGAAGGTTTTGTGCCCGTCGCCCCGGATCTTCCCGAGGCGCCGTATGTTTCTGGCGGCGTGGAGGCTTTTCCGGAACCTGTGCGTTCGGCATTCCCGGAGAGCGGTACGGGAAAATTCACGTATCGTGGCCCGTTGCTGCCGATTCTGCGTCTGATGGGGCATAAGAGGCCGGGAAAGAACCATTATACGCGCTTGGTAACGGGGCTTACATGCCTCGCGCACGGGACTATAGAATTGGTGGTGCGAGAAAGGGGGCAGGAGACGTTTTACGACCTTACGCACATTATCTCGAATTTGCGCCTGCGTGGAAAAAATGATGCGGAACGGGATATTTCAGTAACGATCAGCCCGTTCTTCCGGGAAATGTACGTGGCCAATCGGCTCACTTGGATTGACGTGGCCAAACGTTTCCAGATCAGGGGAAGCATTGCGAAGGCTATGTATCGCTTCTGCCAGTCGCATAGGGAAAATCCGGTTTTTCGGGGAGATATCCGCACGCTGGCATTGGCGCTGAATATGGATCTGCGTTCGCCGTTAAAGGAAACACGCCGACAGATTCGGGACGCTATCGCGGAACTGGCGGAAAAGAAGGTGCTGGAGAAAACCAGTATTCTGACAAAGGGGAATATCGTGATCCTCAACCGTACAGCTGAAGCCCTCCCGTCCCGGAGGCGAGGGCGCAGGAAAGAGGACTAGACAAGCGAGGCCGTGTTAAACGGCCTTTTTTATGCGCCACTCTGGCCTACGCGCAAGAGTGGCTGCGTAGTCCTTACTGACGTTCTATCATTATAATATATGCTCCCCCTACGTTTTCCCTTTTGGCAGTGATGGGATATCTCTCCCGCCAGTGGACGTTTGAACGTTTTGTGTATTAATGAAATATACAATATTTTTCAGTATCTTAAATATATTTAGTGGGCATATTGCCGTATTGGTGCCCCCTAATGCTCTTCCATCCTCTTTTCTGAAAAGCCATGTGACAACTGATGCATGTCATAATCCGTCATGAACTCACCTTAGCTGTCATCATCGATAACATGCTGTTTTCGTTGACACCTGAAACAACGTGTCAGAATTTTCCCGTCTAAGCTCTCGGTGGGCTTAGGAGAATCAAACATAAGAGAGTATGATTCCTTTTGATTATATTAACTTATTATTTCAATATCTTAATATGAAATAGCGAGTATTTTGCCGTGTTGTTTTGGATGGCAAAAGTTTATGGCCTCCGCTTTGAGATGACACCTCTCTACCGTATTTCAGCGGTTGTCATTGATGCAAATAAAGTTTGTTATTTTACTATAGTATAATTTATTCGTGACCATTTTGCCGTGTTGTTTTTTGTATGTCTGACAGTGTCAGTCCGGAGCTATCATTGTCAGTCATCCACTGCTGTTTGCAGATGTTATCTGGCGGTAACAGGTAATGATGACCAGAAACAGTTTATCCAAAGAAATCGACGGAGAAACGCACTGGATGGATATCTGTTGAAAGTTGTCAGTGACAGCCGTTGACTGATAAAAATGACTGTGGAAACAGTATATTCAAGAAAAGTCACTCTCAAAGAGGATGTTCTTAGCTCTTATCAGAAAGGGTATGGGATGAGAGTGCTTGAAGAGCACCAGCGTACAAGAAGCTCGACGCACACAGTAGCGGAAGATTCCGCACGTCAAGGATTACGGCAAGACAGCCTCATCCGGTGGCAGGGCGGCATGGAAGAGGAGAACCGTTTGAGGTGGCCATGCTACCGTAAAAACCTCATGATGGGGAAAAAGTATCGCCCCGGTTCGGCGGTCGAACCGGGGCGTAAGGAGGAGGTTGGGGCGGAGAGGTCGAGAGGGCTCCGGCCCGTTGTGCTCGCAAGGAAACGAGCATTTCGAAGGAAGACTTTCTTAGCGCTTACAGAGCTTCAATGACAGCCTTGGTCCATTCCTGGATTTCCGGCTGGTCGGACTGGGCCTGTCCGTCAATTTTAAGGCCTTCAACGACGACATCCGCGCCAAGCCGTTCAAGAGCGGCTTCGATAACGTCGACAGCTCCACAGAAGTATGTGAAGTTGCTGTCCCCTGTGGCGAAACAGGCTACTTTGTGCCCCTTGGCGCTGATGAGGTCGAACTGCTGGAACAACGCGTCAAAGTCGTCCTGCAGGATTATTTCGTCGTCGCCCCATGCGGAACAACCGAAAAGGATCATATCCCATCCATCGCAAAGGCCGGGTGCGCTGGCGTCAGCAGCGTTGAGGAGGGTAGTCTCATGCCCAGCCTCTTGGATAAGGCGTCCGAGGATTTCCGCGAGAGCTTCCGTGTTGCCGGTCGTGGAGCCGTAAACAATCAGTACTTTGCTCATGATGTACTCCATGATGAAACGGTTTTGTCCTTGCACACTCGCTCTTTTTGGCTGGAAAAGGCAATGAGAACACGCGAAGCTGAGAAACAGCCACGTATTAGGAAATTTCTTTGCCGGATGCCGAAGGACTGCTTCCGAGGGGGGGGGATCGGCATCCGGCTGGGAAGCCGGGCCAACCACCTCCCGGCTCCTGTGCCGATTTCTCGGCAACAGTTTGACTGGAGACGGGATACTGCCTGTTTCCTCGTCGTCCGTGAAAAGACAATAATGAAATTGAAATTCTTTTTCAAGTATAAAATTTGTTTTTATGGAATTCCCGGAAAGAATATATGCTAATACATTGAAAATAGAAAATAAAATTTATATCCTGTAAAAGAAAGAGCCCCCTAAAGAGACGAAAAAATAGGCGATGACACCGCTCCTGGGCCGTATCCGGCTGCATCTGCCACCCGGAAGCCCCATGCGGGTGTTGTGTCATGCAGGGAGAGGGAGAGATCTGTGTATTTTCCAAAACACGCCGTACATTGTGGCTTGCCTCTAGAGGCATTGGCTGGAGCGTTGCTCTTGAAACGAGCTCTCGTTTCAAAGGGAAAGCACTTCAGAACGCTGCGGGCAAAAATTCGATCTTTATAGAACCCTTTGGGAAGGGAGATAGATGTAAAGTGACCGCGTTGGGGAAGGGGGTTTTTCAGAAAAGTCTCCCTTCCCCAACGCTTTTGTATCCTCTTGAAAGGAATGTATGCTTGCCGAATCCACCATAGCCGATCAGCGATCCTTGGCAAGCGGTTCGAAGGCGGTGTACTGCGGCAGGAAGGCCAGTTCCACGGTCCCGACGCGCCCGTTGCGGTGCTTGCCGATGATAAGTTCCGCGATGCCTTTTTTCGGCGTATCGGGCTTGTATACCTCGTCGCGGTAAAGGAAGATCACGATGTCCGCATCCTGTTCAATGGCTCCGGATTCACGCAGGTCCGAGAGCATGGGGCGGTTGTCTTTACGTTCTTCAACTTTACGGTTGAGCTGCGAAAGGGCCACGACCGGTACGTCGAGCTCTTTGGCTATAGCCTTGAGCGAGCGGGATATATCCGAAATTTCGAGTTCACGGGAGTCCGTGCGCCGTGAAGAGCGCATAAGCTGCAAATAGTCGACCACGATGAGCCCGAGGCCGTGCTCGGCCTTGAGCCGCCGGGCCTGTGAACGGAGTTCGAGCGTGCTGATGGCGGGCGTTTCGTTGATGAACAGCGGCGCGGTCCGGAGCAGGTCTGCGGTTTCGAAGAACCGTGACCCCTCGGCTTTGCTGAGGCGGCCTGTGGAAAGCTGCTCCTGCGGAATTTTTCCCCACAGGCTGATCATACGCTGGACAAGCTGGTGTTCGGACATTTCCAGCGAGAAAATGCCCACGGGCGCGCCTTCGCTGATGGCGGCACGCATGGCGAGGTTGAGGGCGAGGGCTGTTTTGCCCATCGCAGGGCGTGCCGCGATGATGATCAGATCCGAAGGCTGGAGTCCCCGTGTGATGGCGTCGAGTTCGGGATAGCCAGTAGCGAGCCCGGTGATCCCCCCCTCTGCGGGCTTGAGCACGGCGTCCACCACGTCTCCCACGAGCGCCTGCACCGGCCGGAATCCGCCGGAACTGGTGCGGCTGGATACCGCCATAACGGACTGCTCGGCCTCGTCGATGAGCCCGGCCAGATCCTTTGAAGTGTCGAAGCCAGTCGAAACGATTTTAGCCCCCGCCTCGATGAGCCCGCGCTGGATGGATTTGTCGCGTACGAGCTTGGCATAATACTCGGCGTTTGCCGCGCTGACATGCGACTGCGCCAGATCCGCGATATAAGCCGCGCCGCCCGCCTGTTCCAGCGAGCCTTGATCGCGCAGATGTTCCGCAAGGGTAACGAGATCCACTGGCCGGTTATCGGTGTGAAGCCCGAGGGCGGCCGCGTACAGCGTCTGATGCGCGGGCAGGTAAAAATCTTCCGGGTGCAGCATGGGGGCGATCTGCCCCATTGCGGAAGGGCGCAGGATCAGTCCGGCGAGCACGGCCCGCTCGGCTTCCACACTGTGGGGCGGGACCCGGCGCGCAAGATCCGTTGTGGCTGTTTCGAATTCTGTCTTCATGGCGTTGTGTGAAAAAGGTTGGAGGCGCCGTCCGCGCCCTTTCTTCCAAGGGTAGGATTTTTCGGCGAAAAGGGAAAGGCCCGCCGAACGAGGTCCCTCAGCCTGTTGGAGCACTGATCCGACAGCCGTTTTCCTGTTTGGGGCAGGGTGACTTCTGCTTTTTGTGTGGGCGGATGAAGCTTTCTTATGTCCTCCTTTGTTTTCTGAACTACTGAGGGAGCCCTCACAGCCCTTGCGCATGAAGGCGTTTCGGGGGATTGCGGAGGGCATTTGGCCGTATCCCGGTGGCCGATATACCGAAAAAGGGTGGGTATGGAGCCGCATCCTGGAGGGCATATTGCCGCAGGCGGTCATTCTGACGAACCGTACCACTCCTGCCAGCGATAAGGGCAGGCTTATCCCGCTCCGCCTGTGCGGATATCCCGCCAAGGGCGCCGGGGTTTGCCATCCTTTTCCGTACGGCATAGCCTCCGTTATGGATATGAGGATTTTTTATATTTTTTTCCGGATCTTCACTAAAGGGGTTGGAATGCCTCCTTGGAACATGTGCATCATACTGCGTAACCTGTTTTTGCAGTGAAGGTAACGGTACGGGAACCGATTGTATGGTAAGGGAGGTGACCGTTTTCCATCTTCCTTTTACATAGCCGTCCTATTGTTGGGGCCCCTGTGTGAAGAAGGGGAACTGTCCCATATCCGAAAAACCGCGATTCATTCGTGGGGGGATAATCTCCTCAAGAGCCTGTATTTTCCCGTTTGAGGCGCCTTTTTGCCTCCTTGACGCCCTTCGGGACACAGGCTAGTGATCACAAAATATTTTTTGATCTGGTGCCTCTATGCAAACAATCGCTTCCCGTTCCGAGGACGTCGTCCGCCGTTTTTTTGATGCTTACCTCCATTTACGCGATCTGGATAAAACGCTTGATTGCCTCGCTGACGATATCCGCTGGATAGGGACAGGAGATTTTGAACGCGCCGGCAGGGGGTTTTGCGATTGCCGTGAGCTGCTTATCGAGGAGTTCAAGGCCACGCCGGGCTCCTTCGACGTAAAGCTGCGGAATCTCTATTCCGTGGAAGCGGGCGAGGCGTGCTATACGGACGGTGACATGAGCGTCGTCGATCCCTCCAGCGGAAAAGGGGTGAACGTCCGCATTTCCGCGATGTGCGGCGAAGTCCCGGATGGGCGCTGCCTCATTCTGGGCATCCACGCCTCCCTTCCCAGCGGCGAACAGCCGGACGGCGAATTCTTCCCTACCTCTTTCCTTGGGGAAGGAAGCGAGCTTTCCTCGCAGTCCCGGCGCAGCGCGTTCCAGCTGCTTAAGAACAGCATTCCCGGCGGGCTTATCGGCGGCTATATCGAAAAGGGCTTCCCCCTTTATTTCATCAACGAGCAGCTCCTCGGGTACCTTGGATATAGTTCGTATGAAGATTTTGTGGAGGACACGGGAGGGATGGTTGAAAACGGTATCCATCCCGACGACCGCGACCGCGTCAGTACTATAGTCAAGGAGGCGATGACCGTCACTGACAGCTATGAAGTCTCCTACCGGATGCTCAGGCGGGACGGGTCCTACATTTGGGTCCTTGACCGGGGATTGCGCAATATTTCCGAGGATGGGCGGCCCGTCATCGTCAGCATCGTCGTCGATATCACCCGCTCCCATGAGCTTCAGGAGCAGCTTCAGCAAAGCGTGGTTTCACTCAAGGAAAAGAACGCCGAGCTGGAAGCCTGCCACGCCGTGGTGTTCAACGGTTTTGCAAAGCTCGCCGCCGATGCCGAGTACACCATCCTTGAGGCCAATGATCAGTTTTTCTGTATGATAGGGTATACGCGGGAAGAAGTCCGCGACCAGTTCGGCAATCGCGCCATCAACTTTGTGTATGCCGAAGATTTGATCGTGGGCAACGACGAGATCCGCAACCGCAAAGCCACCGGACGGTTCAGCATCCCTTTCCGTGTCCGCCGGAAGGACGGCAGCGACATATGGGTGCGCCTGGACGCCTGCCGCGCGGAAGAGCGGTGGAACGGCCATGAGGTGCTGTACTGCTTCTATACCGACATTGACGAGCAGCAGCGCCGTGAGGCCGACTACCGCCGCCAGCGTTATTTCATGTCTTTGATCGATTCCAGCCTTGAGGGGGGCTTTTTCGTCACTGACGGAGGAGACGAGCGGCGCCTGGCCTACATCAGCGAGGGGATGCTGCATTTCCTCGGCTATGAGCGGGACGTTTTCCAGGGGTTGATGGCGGGCGGCCTTGAGGCCATTGTTTGCTCCGATGACGTGGCCCTTTTCCGCACCGCATGGCGCGAGGCCGTGAACGGCTGCTATGAGCAGGAATACCGCATCAGAAAGGGAGACGGGCAGGTCATCTGGGTCCTTGAAAAGGGGCGGCTCGTTGTGGACGGGGAAGGAGAGCCCGTGTGCATCTGCCTGCTCCTCGACATCACCGAACGCAAAATGCGGCAGGACGAGCTGATCCGCCAGACCCGGCTCGATCCGCTCACAGGGCTCTACAACCGCGAGTACGCGCAGCAGTTTATCCAGACGTATTTGGATATCCACCGCGGAGGGCATTCTTCGGCCCTGCTGGTGTTCGATCTTGATCATTTCAAGCGCGTCAACGATCGCTACGGCCATCTGCGCGGCGACGCCGTGCTGATCGCTTTCGCCAAGCTGTTGCAGGAATCTTTCCGTACCCGGGATTTTGTGGCCCGCACGGGCGGGGATGAATTCATCGCCTTCATGCAGGATGTTCCTTCGCGCACCGAGGCGCTGGACGTCTCCAGGCGCATCCGGGAAGCCATGTCCGCCACGCTTGGCAATGAATATGCTGATTGCAAGCTTTCCGTGAGCATCGGCGTGGCCTATTCCCATGAGCAGATCTCTTACGATGCCCTGTTCCAGCTCGCGGACGACGATATGTACCGGATGAAATTCCGAGCCCGGGGAGGCAGGGAGCTGGACGAGCTTCCGGTTTACGACTCGGAAGGAGAGCATTCTTGCCTGTTCCGGTATGCTTACGGCCTTGTCCTGCGCATTGATCTTGATACGGGGTTGTATACCGTGCCGTATGGGGAATTCCTCGCCCGAAAGAAGATTCCGTCCCAGGGCGACTATGAGGCCATGCTCAAGGAGGCGGTACGCTCCAACATCGTCGCTGAGGACAGCGAAGACGTGTATGCGCTTTGCCGCATCGAAAATTTGCGGCAGGTGTTCGAGTCGGACAAACGGGAACTCCTTTGCGAATACCGGGCGAAGATGTCCGCAGGGGGAACCCGGTGGATCCAGTCACGGTTCTTCTTCGCCACGTCGGGCCGTTCCCGGCTGTGCTACAGCACTATCACCGACATCACCGAGAAACGGCATGAGCGCGAGCGCAGCCGCGTCGCCCTGCTGTATGACTTTGCCCTGAGTGAGGAGTCCGGGGAAATCTACGAATGCAACCTCACCCGGAACACCTTCCGCATCATCCGGCACTCCAGCGGGACGTTCCTCCCGCTTCCCGATGAGGGCAGGCTGGACGACCTGAAGGCGATGGTGAGGGAGTCCATGATCCACCCCGAAGATCGGGAGCGCTACGACAGGGTTGTAGCAAACGCCCGTTCTCTCCGGCTGAACGACGGCGTGTTGAAGGAAGATTTCCGTTACCTGTGGCGGGATAATAGTTACCATTGGGTAACCTTAAACGTCCTGTGCGTGGAAGATGCGGACAAGCTTCATTTCGTTTGGGTGCACGGCATCGACGACCGCAAACGGCTGGACGAATTTTCCCGCGAGAATGCCGAGCTCCAGCGGCTGCACATGATGGACGAGCGTTACCGGATCATTGTGGAGCAGACCAAGAGCGTGGTGTTCGACTGGGGGCCGGAACAACAGCTGCATTACGCTCCGTATTTGGGCTCGCTGCTGGATTGCCGCAATAATCCCGGCAATGTGCCGGACATGCTCCGGTCATTGACGGTGCACCCGCGTGATATGGTCGATTTCAAGGCGTTTCACGCTTCGCTGTACCGTGAGGATCAGGTGGAGACGACGGTGCGCCTGCGCCGCCGTGACGGAGCGTTCATTTGGTGCCGCATCGCGGCGACGCTCAAGCGCGATGCGCAGGGCAAGCTCCTGCGTATTGTGGGTACGATCTCGGACATGGACGATAACGTGCGGGCACTGCGCCATCTGCGCTATCAGGCGGAGCACGATCCGGTTACGGGATACAGCAATTTCGCCAAGTTCAAGACGGACGCGGCGGAACTGCTGGCCGCTCGCGGCGACCGCAAATATTCGCTCTGGTACTGCGATATCCGCAACTTCAAGTTCATCAATGATATCTACGGATACGACATCGGCGACGAGTTGCTCAGCTACTGGGCCGAGCTCATTGCGGAAGGCGCGCGCCCGGGAGAGACGTTCGGGCGTATTTCCGGCGACAACTTTGCCCTGCTGCGGTGCTATCGGGATATCGACGATTTGGTGGCGCGGTTCCTGCGCTGCTCGGATCTGCTGACCCGGTTTGAAGGGTTGGCGAATCGCCGGTTCCGCGTGGAGATGATCGCGGGTATTTATCTGGTCGAGCGTCCAGAGGACATTCTCAGCATCGACGATATGCTCGACCGGGCTAACCTTGCGCAGAAGAGCGTAAAACACCTCAGCGGCAGCAAGTACGCCTTGTATTCCGAGGAGATGCGCAAGCGGGTTCTTTACGAAAAGACCATCGAGAGCTGCATGGAGGAGGCCCTGCGGAATCGGGAGTTCTGCCTCCATCTTCAGCCACAGGTGGATATCCAGCATGGAGACGCGCTGTTTGGCGCCGAAGTCTTGGTGCGTTGGGAGCGCCCGGGATACGGAATGGTCTCGCCCGGCGACTTCATCCCGCTGTTCGAGCGCAACGGGTTCATCGTGGATCTGGATGCTTTTGTGTTCGAAGAGGCGTGCGCCTATCTGGCGTCCCGGAGTTCGCGCGGCCTGCCTCCGTTGAGGCTTTCGGTGAATGTGTCTCGCCTGAGCATTGCGCAGGGCGATTTCCTCGACCGTTATTCAGCGATCCGTGACAAGTACGGTATCGATTCCGGAATGCTTGAGCTTGAGTGCACCGAGACGATGGTGATCCGTAACTTCGCGCTGTTCCGTGAGTTGATGGCGGCCCTTCCGTCCCGTGGGTTCCGCAGTGCGATGGACGATTTCGGCACGGGGTACTCGTCGCTCAACATGCTTAAGGAGATCGCGCTCGACGTGCTCAAGCTGGACATCGCCTTTTTCCGCGACACCGAGGGTACGCCCCGCGAGCGCGCCGTGGTTGAAAGCATTGTGCAGATGGCCCGCGCACTCGGCATGTCCACCGTCGCCGAAGGCGTTGAGAAGCAGGAACAGGTGGAGTTTCTCCGCTCGATCGGGTGCAGCGCGATTCAGGGCTACATTTTTTCCCGTCCCGTCCCGCTCGCTCACTTTGAGTCCGTCGAGGCCAGTTTTCCTCTATATGTAGAAGGGTAGGGGGAAAACCGGGGGAGGAGA
>ENA-ORSX01001054-ORSX01001054.1-human-gut-metagenome-genome-assembly--contig:-NODE-1054-length-22101-cov-26.741268_pt1 | contig 22101 bp, 34 predicted proteins | sample MGYA00241904_ERZ509172 | MGnify/ENA primary metagenome ERZ509172 (study PRJEB26280, sample SAMEA2338795) | human gut metagenome | biome: human gut; feature: human-associated habitat; material: faeces...
TCGGCGATGTATTTTGTTTACATTCATTGTCATTGGATAGGAAATGTGATATATTATAGTTAGTTTTTCGTGTCTTTGTTAGGCATGAAAGTGTTGTGCACAACGGAAAAAGATCGTTGGAAAAAGGGTGAGGGGTGCACAATGCCTATATTATGAAAAAAGAACAGGGAGTGGTAAACATGTATCAGGAAGAGTACAAACGTTGGTTAGAAGCAGATTTGGAAGATGCAGACCTGAATCCGGAATTATCCAGGATTGAAGGGAATGACGAAGAAATCAAAGATCGATTTGCAGTTGCATTGAAATTTGGTACAGCAGGATTAAGAGGCGTACTTGGGGCTGGAACGAACCGTATGAATATTTATGTGGTTCGTCAGGCTACACAGGGACTTGCAAATTGGGTTAAAACACAGGGTGGAAATCAGACAGTGGCAATCAGTTATGATAGTCGACTGAAGAGTGATGTATTTGCGAAGACAGCAGCAGGCGTACTTGCAGCGAATGGTATTAAGGTTCGGATTTATGATGCGCTGATGCCGGTACCGGCGCTTTCTTTTGCAACACGTTATTATAAGTGTAATGCAGGTGTTATGGTGACAGCATCACATAATCCGGCAAAATATAACGGTTATAAAGCATATGGTCCGGATGGATGTCAGATGACAGACGATGCGGCAGCAATTGTATATGAAGAAATTCAGAAAACAGATGTACTGACCGGTGCAAAATATATGTCTTTTGCTGAAGGCGTAGAAAAAGGCCTGATTCGTTTTGTGGGAGACGAATGTAAGAGAGCGCTTTATGATGCAATCGAATCTCGGCAGGTTCGTCCGGGTCTTTGTAAGACAGCGGGTCTTAAACTGGTGTATAGTCCGCTGAATGGTTCCGGTCTGGTTCCGGTTACACAGATTTTAAAGGATATCGGTATTACAGATATTACAATTGTTCCTGATCAGGAGTATCCGAATGGTTACTTTACAACTTGCAGTTATCCAAATCCGGAGATTTTTGAAGCGCTGGAGCAGGGATTGAATCTGGCGAAAGAGGTTGGAGCAGATTTGATGCTGGCAACAGATCCGGATGCAGACCGCGTTGGTATTGCAATGAAGTGTCCGGATGGTTCTTATGAACTGGTTAGTGGAAATGAAGTAGGAGTATTGCTGCTTGATTATATTTGTGCAGGACGTATCGAAAAGGGTACAATGCCGGAAAGAGCAGTAGCAGTGAAATCTATCGTTTCTACTCCGCTGGCAGATGCAGTAGCAGAACATTATGGTGTAGAGATGCGAAATGTACTGACCGGATTTAAGTGGATTGGTGATCAGATTGCACAACTGGAGGCTGATGGTGAGGTAGACCGGTTTATTTTCGGATTTGAAGAAAGTTACGGATATCTTGCAGGCCCTTATGTGAGAGATAAAGATGCGGTAATCGGTTCTATGCTGATTTGTGAGATGGCTGCATATTATAGAAGTATTGGAAGTTCCCTGAAACAGAGAATGGAAGAGATTTATACAGAATATGGACGTTATCTCAATAAGATTGACAGTTTTGAGTTCCCGGGGCTTTCCGGTATGGATAAGATGGCTGGAATTATGCAGAATCTGCGTGAAAATCCACTGTCTGAGATTGCGGGACTGAAAGTTGCACAGGTTGTAGATTATCAGAAACCGGAAGAAACAGGACTTCCGGCCGCAAATGTGCTTGTGTACAAGTTGGAAGGCGGAGCAACAGTTATTGTACGTCCGTCCGGAACAGAGCCGAAGATTAAGATTTATTATACAACATTAGGTAAAGATCTGGCAGAGGCTCAGGCACAGAAGGATGCGTTTGCAGAAGCTCTGAAACCGATAATGGCATAAAGCAGTATGCACTGATTTCAAATTTACATAGGAAATGATAAAACCGGAAGACGATGAAAAGCCTTCCGGTTTTTATGCGCTCTTAGATTTTTTTATATAAATTTTTGGAGGTTTTGCGTATAAAACCCTCCTTGCGCAATCTGGTGCAAAGCGATAGAATATATCTATAAGTATTTAGGGAGGCGTATGATATGGTAATGGTAAATGCAATGGGAGATACTTGTCCCATTCCGGTGATCAAGACAAAGAAAGCGATACAGGCACTAACAGAACCTGATACGATCGAGGTTTTAGTGGATAATGAAATTGCAGTGAAGAATGTGTCTAAGATGGCTGCAGCAGAGGGCGGAAGTGTTAGTTCGGAGCAGCTCGGTGAAGGGGAGTATAAGGTGACGATAGTCATATCTGATAAAAGATCTTCAAAGGCCGGAGACGGACAAACAGATTCGAATGCGAAAACAGTGTGCATAGATGATTGCTGTACAGGGAAAAATACGGTCATAGTGATTGCGTCAGACCGCATGGGTGAAGGCAATGATGAGTTGGGAAAGGTTCTGATTAAAGGATTTATTTTTGCGGTAACACAGTTAGAGGAACTGCCGAAGACGATTCTTTTTTACAATGGCGGAGCGACGTTGACAACAGAAGGTTCAGAGTCTCTTGCGGATCTGAAGCTTTTGGAGGAGCAGGGCGTGGAGATTTTGACTTGTGGAACTTGTCTGGATTATTATGGATTGAAAGACAAGCTCTGTGTAGGAAATGTTACAAATATGTATACGATTGTAGAGACTATGAATGCGGCAGATAAAATTATTCGTCCTTGATTCATAGGTGGAAGGGCGAACTTTAAACGAGTAGAAGGGAGGCAGTTGACTTATGAAGACAAGAGAGGAAATTCGCTTGACTCAGATGAGCAGCACTGCAGGATGAGCGGCCAAAGTCGGTCCTGAGACCCTTGCCCAGGTTCTGGGTAAGCTGCCAAAATTCCAGGATGAGAATCTCCTGGTGGGACTGGAGACATCGGATGATGCTGCAGTTTACAAAATAACAGACGAAATAGCGATGATTCAGACGGTGGACTTTTTTACGCCGGTGGTAGATGATCCGTATATGTTCGGCCAGATAGCGGCTGCAAATTCTTTGAGTGACGTATATGCAATGGGCGGAGAGCCTAAGATTGCGTTAAATATTGCTGCGTTTCCAAGCTGTCTGGATCCGGAGATTTTGGGAGATATTTTGCGCGGCGGTGCAGATAAGGTGAAAGAAGCGGGGGCTGTTCTGGTGGGAGGACATACCATTCAGGATGATGAACCCAAGTATGGTTTGAGCGTGTCCGGATTTGTGCATCCGAAGAAAGTATGGAAAAATTATGGGTGTCAGCCGGGGGATATTCTGATTCTGACAAAGCCGATCGGAAGTGGTATTGTCAATACTGCGGTGAAAGCGGGAATGGCATCGGAAACTGCGATCATGGCAGTGACAAAAGTGATGGCGTCATTGAATAAAACTGCAAAAGAAGTGATTCAGAGATATCCCATTTCTGCATGTACGGATGTTACCGGATTTGGCCTTCTGGGGCATTGTGCCGAGATGGCATCGGCGAGTGATGTGACGCTGGAATTGGAACCAAAGAAGGTTGCATGGATTGAAGAGGCGGATTCTTATGCGAAGATGGGGCTTGTGCCTGCAGGCGCTTATCGAAACAGGGAACATTCCGGAGAAATGGTGGATGTTGGGAATGCGGAAGAGCATGAGATTGATCTGCTCTATGATCCGCAGACTTCCGGTGGATTATTATTCAGCATTGCGCCGGAATATGTGGACAGCGTGCTCAAAGATTTTGCGGCCAGCGGGATCGAAACAGAAGTTTCGGTTGTAGGGGGAGAAACGAAGGCTGGAGAGAAGTGGATTCGTCTGGTGTAGGAGTATGAGATGAATAAGAATCAATTGTTTCGCAAAATTCCAAAAATGGATGTGCTGCTTGCACAGGATGCGGTACAAAAGATGATCACTATGTATGGATATGACAGTGTTTTGAATGCTCTTCGCAGGGAACAGGAAAAACTGCGTTTGGAAATTGCCTGTTGTACAGATGAGGATCGGATGGAAGAACAGATTGCAGAACTTGCAGATCGGGTGCAAAAGGAATTGGAAAGCGCCTATTGCCCACAGTTGAAAAAAGTGTTGAATGGAACCGGTACGATACTGCATACTAATCTGGGGAGAGCGCCTCTTCCGGGTGAATTGGTGAGCGAGGCAGTAAGTGCGGTTCGTGGCTATACCAATCTGGAATATGATCTGGACAAGGGAACACGAGGAAATCGCGGAGAAGTTCTGGAGAGACTTCTCTGCGAGATTACACAGGCGGAAGCTGCGGTAGTGGTCAATAATAATGCTGCCGCAGTTTTGCTTGTGCTAAATGCAGTTGCCAGAGGCGGCGAGGTGCTGGTTTCTCGTGGGGAACTTGTGGAAATCGGAGGACATTTTCGAATTCCTGATGTGATGGAAATGAGTGGAGCGACCTTGGTTGAGGTAGGAACAACCAATAAAACTCGTCTATGCGATTACGAACAGAGGCTCTCTGAGAATACAAAAGCTGTTTTAAAAGTGCATACAAGTAATTACCGGATCGTAGGCTTTACAGAGGCAGTGTCGGTGGAAAGTTTGCGTAATCTTCCGGTGCCTGTGATCGAAGATTTGGGAAGCGGTGCACTGATAGACTTAAAGCGGTATGGACTGCCGGGAGAACCGGTTGTGCAAGAGGCGTTAAAGAATGGAGCAGATATTGTCTGTTTTAGTGGAGATAAACTGCTAGGAGGTCCGCAAGCGGGGATTATTGTGGGAAAGAGGTGTTATGTGGAACAGATGCGTAACAATCCTTTTTATCGTGCAATGCGGATTGATAAATTGACTGCGGCAATTCTGGAGCGTGTTCTTCTGGAATATCGTTCAGAAAGTCGAGCAGTTCAGAATATCCCAGTACTTCGTATGATTACGAAAAAGCCTATGGATGTGGAGCAGGATGCAAAACGGTTGAAGAGAATGTTAAAACGAGCTGGATTGGCAGCGGAGCTGGAATTGTATCCGTGTGAGTCACAGGTCGGAGGCGGTTCGCTGCCGTTGACAACCCTTCCGAGCATGGCAGTGGCCTTTATGCCTTATGAAATCAGTGTTGAAGAATTGGACCGAAGGATGCGAATCCTTCCGCTTCCGGTTATAGGGCGGATAGAAAAAGGAAAATATTTACTGGATATGCGTACTTTTGAGATGGAAGATGCGTCTCGATTTATAAAAGAACTAAAAGAAGAGGATATATTAAGGAGAACAGATTTATGAATCTGAAACAACTGGAAGCCTTTGTGCAGGTGGCAGAGAAGAAAAATTTTTCAAGAGCGGCAAAAGCAATGTTTTTGACGCAGCCAACAGTAAGTGCACATATTTCCGGACTTGAGAAAGAGTTAAATACCAGATTGCTGATTCGAAATACAAAGGATGTGGAACTTTCGGAAGAGGGAGAACGGCTGTATGAGTATGCAAAGCAGATTACCTTGCTGACTGAGCAGATAGTACAGGAGTTTGGCAGTGAGCCGGATGTGGAGGAACAGTCAACCGTTACGATTGCAGCCTCGACGGTGCCGGCACAGTACCTTCTTCCTGAAATTTTGGCAAAGTTTCGTCAGAAATATCCGAAAGAACAATTTCAGATTTTGGAAAGTGACAGTACCGGCGTTGTAGAACAAGTAGCTGCAAGAACTGTGGATATTGGGCTGACCGGGACAGAATTATTCAAAAAGCACTGCGAGTTTCTTCCGTTTTATGAGGATGATCTGATCGTTATTACACCGAATACAGAACAATTCCGCAGAAGAAAGCAAGGTAGTGAAAATCGGGTTTTGGACTGGCTGCGAAGCGAACCGCTGATCATACGTGAAGAAGGCTCCGGAACGAGAAAAGAAACGATGAAAATCTTGCAGCAGCTAGGATTGTGTACAGAAGAACTTAATGTGATTGCCAGTGTGGAAAATCCTGAAACGATCAAACGCTCAGTGAGCAGCGGGATGGGGATTTCTGTGTTGTCGGCTCTGTCTGCACGTGATGCTGTGAGCAATGGATCTGTTCTTGGATTTTCTCTGGATGAGATGCAGGGAAAACGTCAGATATATGTTGTGTATAACAAAAATTTTCATTTGAGTCCGGGAGCGGAGCGTGTCTTGAAGATAATCAGAAAAATGTATCCGCAGATGAAAATGTAAGAAAATGGCGGAAAAATAAGAATAACGGAAAAAATACAAGAAAGTCTGCTTATAGATATTTTCTATAAGTGGACTTGTTTATTATGTCTTTCAATTAGACTCTGTCATAGAAGACAGGTATACTTACATATAGAGAATAACGGAACAGAAACGAGATGACAAACATGATTTATATGGATAATGCTGCGACTACACTGCAGAAACCAAAATGCGTTGCACAAGCGGTAGTGAATGCAATGAATTCTTTTGGAAATGCTGGTCGGGGACTGAATGATGCGTCTATGGGAGCGGCAAGAGTGATTTATGATACGAGGGAAAAGCTCTGTCGTTTATTTCATGGCGAAAATCCGAGGCAGTTTGCTTTTACATCCAATGCAACAGAAAGTTTGAATATTGCGATTCAGGGACTGATTGGTCCGGGAGACCATGTTATTACAACTATGATGGAGCATAATTCGGTTTTGAGACCTTTGTATGAACGGGAAAATGCCGGAGCTGAATTGACGATTTTGAAATGTGATGCACAAGGGAATATTTCTTATGAAGAGATGGAGAAGGCAATCCGCGAGAATACAAAAGCAATTGTCTGTACACATGGCTCCAATTTAACGGGGAATCTGACGGATATCGGACGAATTGGCGCAATTGCAAAGAAACATGGGGTATTGCTGATTGCAGATGCTTCTCAGACGGCAGGATTGATTCCGATTGATGTACAGGCGATGCAGATCGATGTGCTTTGTTTTACCGGGCACAAAGGAATGTATGGTCCGCAGGGAACCGGCGGTATTTATGTGCGTTCGGGAATAGAGATGAAGCCTTTAAAACGTGGTGGCAGCGGGATTGAAACTTACAATAAAAACCATCCTGTTCAGATGCCGACTGCTTTGGAGGCAGGAACATTGAACAGTCATGGGATTGCCGGTTTAAATGCTGCACTTTCTTATATAGAAGAGACTGGTCTGGAACAGATCCGGCAGCTTGCAGTTGACCGGATGTGGCAGTTTTATGAAGGAGTACATAATTTGCCCTTGGTAACGGTTTATGGTGATTTTTCGACGAGAGAACGTGCGCCCATCGTGTCTTTAAATATCGGAGCGTATGATTCGGCAGAAGTCAGTGATGAATTGCTGACGGAGTATGGAATTGCTACAAGAGCCGGCGGGCATTGTGCGCCGCTGATGCATACGGCATTGGGAAACGTTGAACAGGGAGCTGTTCGTTTTAGTTTTTCTCATTTTAATACAGAACAGGAAGTGGAAATGGCAATTTCTGCAATGCATGAATTGGTTGTTTAAACTTTCTTAATTTGCTGCGGAGAAAGTGAAACATATATTAAGAAAAGAAAGAGGAAGGGAGATAAAAAATGAATTTATCAGACTCAAAGAAAAAACTTGCACTTGCAGGTGTGCTGTGTGGATTGGTAGCAGCGGCACTTGCATATTTTGGAAACCCTGCGAATATGGCATTTTGTATCGCATGTTTTATTCGTGATACGGCAGGCGCGCTGGGAATGCATCAGGCAGCTCCGGTGATGTATGCTCGTCCGGAAATTATCGGATTGGTGCTGGGAGCATTTATTATTTCAGTGGCAACGAAAGAATATCGTTCAACAGCCGGATCAGCTCCGATGATTCGATTTATTCTCGGAATGATCATTATGATCGGTTCGCTCGTGTTTTTAGGCTGTCCGCTGCGTATGGTGATTCGTATGTCGGCAGGAGATTTGAATGCATGGGTAGCATTGATTGGATTTGTACTTGGAGTTGCAACAGGTGTGTTGGCGCTGAAGAAAGGTTTCAGCCTTGGAAGAGCGTATGTGACGAATGCGGCATCCGGCGCAGTTCTTCCGATTATTACAGTTGGAATCTTGATTCTTCTGACAGCTACTAATTTGTTGAAATTTAGTGAAGCAGGTCCGGGAAGTATGCATGCACCGATTATCATTTCTCTTATCGGCGGACTTCTGTTTGGAGCATTTGCTCAGAAATCCAGAATGTGCTTTGCGGGTGGAATCCGCGACGTGATTTTGATGAAAAATTTTGATCTGCTGACGGTAGTGGGAAGTCTGTTCGTAGTGATGCTTATATATAATGTAGCAACAGGCGGATTCGTACTTGGATTTGATACACCGGGAATCATTGCACATTCAGAACATTTATGGAATATTCTTGGAATGTATGCGGTAGGATTTGCTGCTGTTTTGGCAGGTGGATGTCCGCTGCGTCAGTTGATTCTTGCAGGACAGGGTTCTTCCGATTCTGCAGTAACTGTACTGGGAATGTTTGTGGGTGCTGCTCTCTGTCATAATCTGGGACTTGCATCCAGCGGAACTTCCTTGAATCCGGAAACAAAAGAAATGGTTGCGGGAGCAGTGACAACCAATGGTAAGATTGCATTGATTATTTGTATTATCGCATGTTTCCTGATTGCATTTACATGTAAGCGAAAAGCAGCAAAGTAGAATGAGTGAAATTGGAAGAGAAAGGAAGAGGAAGAATGAAAGTAGTAGACGCAAGAGGACTTTCTTGTCCGGAACCATTGATGTTGACGGCAGAGGCATTGAAAAATGCGACAGAACCTGTTAAAATTCTAGTGACAGAACCACATCAGAAAATGAACGTGGAAAAACTTGCAAAGGATCGCGGCAAAAAAGCAACAGCAACAGAAACAGCTGAAGGTTTTGAGATTGTAATTGAGTAAGAGTTTGACAGTGTGGTCTTCGGACTGCACTGTTTTGCAATTATATCAGACGAGGCTGGTTTCAAACGTTGTATGCGAAGAGACTTGGGCGCGGTAGGTGAAAAATGAGAAAAAAAGAATTGAAATTAGTTGTTGCATTTCATACAACAGCAGATGCAATGGCAATGGAAAAGATTTGCAAAGAAACAGGGACTCCGGGAAGGCTGATTCCGGTTCCGCGAGTGATCTCGGCAGGGTGCGGGCTGGCCTGGTGCGCAGAATTGGAAGACCGAGAACAGATTATTTCAGTGTTAAGGAATGCGGGGATTGAGGAAGAAGACCTGCATGAGTGCCTGGTGTGAATTGTCAGGTAATAGAAATATGGGGGCAGAAAGGCAACTGGTGTGTCTCCCGGTCTTCAAAACCGGTGTGGGGCGGATACGTCCCGGATGGGTTCGATTCCCATATGCCCTCGCCAGAAAAAATTATAAGGATAATAAGCACGGATAAAACAGAATGCCCATTCTTTCAGGCATTAAAGGCCTAACAGTAAGTAACACTTCAGTTTTGTGAAAAAACAGCTGCATATTAAATTGTATCTAAAAAAATACAATTTTTCGAAAAAACTACTTGAAATATTAGAAATGATTCGTTATACTAAGAGAGCTGTGGCATGATAGCTATGAAGCGTGAGGTTGCTGCCAAGGCGCGAGGCGCACAAAGGCAGGTTTTCCGTGGAGCGAATGTCAAGTTAGGAAACTGGCGACAAGTCACTGTACGAATCACAACTGATTACTTATGACCAAAAGGGAATAGTATGAAACAACGTGTGAGTTTCTCACGACACACACGGGAGAGTGTACAGTCACCGCTTGTCGTACTGAAGTTAAAAGTACGAAAAGGAGGCGACTTTTTTTATGGCAAGTCAAGTAATGAGAATCACATTGAAAGCGTATGATCACCAGCTGGTAGATGCATCCGCAAAGAAAATCATCGAAACTGTTAAAAAGAATGGAGCACAGGTGAGTGGTCCGGTACCACTTCCGACTAAGAAGGAAGTTGTTACAATTCTGAGAGCTGTACACAAGTACAAAGATTCCAGAGAGCAGTTCGAGCAGAGAACTCATAAGAGACTCATCGACATCATGACACCAACTCAGAAGACAGTTGATGCACTGTCCAGATTGGAAATGCCAGCAGGTGTTTACATCGATATCAAGATGAAAAATAAGTAAAACATTACGTTAACACTTAGCAAGGCATAGGAAACATTTTAATTAAGAAACAGTAATTCCTAACATTTAGGATGAGCACCCGAGTGGCGCTCCGCTGTAAATAACAGGAGGTAGTTATAATGAAGAAAGCTATTTTAGCGACAAAAGTCGGAATGACTCAAATCTTCAACGAAGACGGAACATTGATTCCGGTAACAGTTCTTCAGGCTGGCCCTTGTGTAGTAACACAGGTTAAGACAGTTGAGAACGATGGTTATAGCGCAGTTCAGGTTGGATATGTTGACAAGAAAGAAAAGATTGTCACAAAAGACAAGAGCGGCAAGAAAGAAATCGCACACAGAAATGGTGTGACAAAAGCTGAGAAAGGTCACTTTGATAAAGCTGGCGTTTCCGGTAAAAGATATGTAAAAGAGTTCAGATTTGAAAATGCTGAAGAATACACACTGGCTCAGGAAATCAAAGCTGATATCTTCGCAGCAGGAGATAAGATTGATGCAACAGCAATTTCTAAAGGTAAAGGTTTCCAGGGTGCAATCAAGCGTCATGGACAGAGCAGAGGACCTATGACTCATGGTTCGAAGTTCCACCGTCACGCAGGTTCCAATGGTTCTGCATCCGATCCGAGTAAGGTATTCAAAGGTAAGAAAATGCCTGGTCAGATGGGTAACAAGCAGATCACAGTACAGAATCTGGAAGTTGTAAGAGTTGATGCTGACAACAACCTGTTGCTGGTAAAAGGCTCTGTACCGGGACCGAAGAAATGTCTCGTAACAATTAAAGAATCAGTAAAGGCTGCGAAATAGTCTGACATCAGGAAAGGAGGAACACACAGATGGCAAACGTATCTGTTTATAATATCGAAGGTAAAGAAGTTGGTACAATCGATTTGAACGATGCTGTGTTTGGTGTTGAGGTGAATGAACATCTTGTACACATGGCAGTCGTAAGCCAGCTTGCAAACAATCGTCAGGGAACACAGAAAGCAAAAACACGTTCTGAAGTTTCCGGTGGCGGAAGAAAACCATGGAGACAAAAAGGAACAGGTCATGCAAGACAGGGATCCACAAGAGCTCCACAGTGGACAGGTGGTGGAGTTGTATTTGCTCCGACACCAAGAGATTACTCTTTCAAGATGAACAAGAAAGAGAAGAGAGCAGCTCTGAAGTCTGCATTGACATCCAGAGTAGCAGAGAACAAGTTCATCGTAATCGACGAGCTGAAGTTCGACGAGATCAAGACAAAGAAATTCCAGGAAGTTTTGAACAACCTGAATGTAAATAAGGCACTGGTTGTGTTGGAAGATGACAATAAGAATGTAGAAATTTCTGCAAGAAACATCGCTGGCGTTAAGACAGCTAAGACAAACACAATCAATGTATTTGACATCCTGAAGTACAACACAGTAATCACAACTAAAGCTTGTGTTGCAACAATCGAGGAGGTGTATGCATAATGGCTAACGTACAGTATTATGACGTAATCCTGAAACCGGTTATTACCGAAAAGAGCATGGAGCTTATGGCAGACAAGAAATATACTTTCTTGGTTCACACAGAAGCTACAAAGTCTCAGATCAAAGAAGCTGTTGAGAAAATGTTCAGTGGCACAAAAGTAAAAAGCGTAAACACAATGAACATGGATGGAAAGAACAAAAGAGTTCGTGGAACATATAAGTTCGGAAAAACAGCTAAGACAAAGAAAGCAATCGTTCAGCTGACAGCTGACAGCGCAGATATCGAGATTTTCGAGGGTCTGTAAAATAGGAAACACCATAGACGCTAAGCTCGAGAATACCTCGCTAAGCGGACCGGGTGTACTTTCGCACTAAGCTCGGGGAACACCTCGCTAAGTGCTCAATGTATACGGTGCAAATCCGTGAAACTAATAATTAGAGCAAACGAAAGGAGAGACAGTAATGGGAATTAAAACATATAACCCATATACACCTTCCAGAAGACAGATGACTGGTTCTGATTTCTCTGAGATCACAAAGACAACTCCTGAGAAATCCCTGTTGGATTCTAAGAAGAGACAGGCTGGTCGTAACAGTCAGGGTAAAATCACAGTAAGACACCGCGGAGGCGGAGCTAAAAAACAGTATAGAATTGTAGACTTTAAGAGAAAGAAAGACGGAATTCCGGCAACTGTAATCGGTATCGAGTACGATCCGAACAGAAGTGCTAACATCGCTTTGATCTGCTACGCAGACGGTGAAAAAGCATACATCCTTGCTCCGGCAGGACTGACAGACGGAATGAAAGTTATGAATGGACCGGAAGCAGAAGTTCGTGTAGGAAACTGCCTGCCACTTTCTGAAATCCCGGTTGGTACACAGATCCACAACATTGAGCTTTATCCGGGAAAAGGCGGACAGCTTGTTCGTTCTGCAGGAAACAGCGCACAGTTGATGGCAAAAGAAGGAAAATATGCAACACTGAGACTTCCGTCCGGTGAGATGAGAATGGTTCCGATTATTTGTAGAGCATCCATCGGTGTTGTTGGTAACGGAGAGCACAACCTGATCAATGTAGGTAAGGCTGGACGTAAACGTCACATGGGTATCAGACCTACAGTACGTGGTTCCGTTATGAACCCGAACGACCATCCGCATGGTGGTGGTGAAGGTAAGACTGGTATCGGTCGCCCAGGCCCGAGTACACCATGGGGCAAACCGGCACTTGGTCTGAAGACACGTAAGAAAAACAAAGCTTCTAACAAGTTGATCGTAAGAAGAAGAGATGGTAAAGCAATCAAATAATTCGTAATTAAGGAGGTTAGAACCTATGGCTCGTTCACTTAAAAAAGGACCATTTGCAGACGAGAGCTTACTGAAAAAAGTAGACGCTATGAACGCTGCAGGTGATAAATCAGTTATTAAGACATGGTCACGTCGTTCTACAATCTTCCCGTCATTTGTAGGTCATACATTTGCCGTACATGACGGAAGAAAACACGTACCGGTGTATGTTACAGAAGATATGGTTGGACACAAGCTCGGTGAGTTTGTAGCAACAAGAACATACAGAGGTCACGGAAAAGACGAGAAGAAGTCCAAAGTTAGATAATAAACAACGTTTTGAAAGGAGGGTTCATCCATGGCTAAAGGACATAGATCCCAAATCAAGAGAGAAAGAAATGAGCAGAGAGATACAAGACCGTCAGCTAAGATTTCCTACGCTAGAGTGTCTGTTCAGAAAGCTTGTTTTGTATTAGATGCCATCAGAGGCAAGGATGTACAGACAGCGCTTGGTATCCTGGCATATAACCCAAGATATGCTTCAAGCGTAATCGAGAAGTTATTAAAATCAGCAATTGCAAATGCTGAAAACAACAACGGTATGAGCGCCGAGAACCTTTATATTGAAGAGTGTTATGCAAATAAAGGACCGACAATGAAGAGAATCAGACCGAGAGCACAGGGCAGAGCTTATAGAATCGAAAAGAGAATGAGCCACATTACGATTGTGCTGAATGAAAGATAAGGAGGAACATAATGGGACAGAAAGTTAATCCTCATGGCTTAAGAGTCGGAGTTATCAAAGACTGGGATTCCAAATGGTATGCAGAGAAAGATTTCGCTGATAACCTGGTGGAAGACCACGAAATCAGAACATTTTTGAAGAAAAGATTATACAGTGCCGGAATCTCTAAAATCGAGATCGAAAGAGCTTCCGACCGCGTTAAGATCATTGTTTATACAGCTAAGCCGGGTGTTGTAATCGGTAAAGGCGGAGCTGAAATCGAGAAAGTAAAAGGTGAGCTTGCTCAGTTCACAAACAAGAAACTGATTGTGGACATCAAAGAGATCAAGAGACCAGACAAAGATGCTCAGTTAGTAGCTGAGAACATTGCACAGCAGCTTGAGAATCGTATCTCATTCAGACGTGCTATGAAATCTTGTATGTCCAGAACAATGAAAGCCGGAGCACTTGGTGTTAAGACTTCCGTATCCGGACGTCTCGGCGGAGCTGATATGGCTCGTACAGAGTTCTACAGTGAGGGAACAATCCCGCTTCAGACACTGAGAGCTGACATTGATTATGGATTCGCAGAAGCTGACACAACTTACGGAAAAGTCGGTGTAAAGGTTTGGATTTACAAAGGCGAAGTTCTTCCGACTAAAGGTAATAAGGAAGGGAGCGATAAATAATGTTAATGCCAAAAAGAGTTAAACGTCGTAAACAGTTTCGTGGTACTATGAAAGGAAAAGCCCTGAGAGGTAACACGATTTCATATGGTGAATACGGTATTGTTGCTACAGAACCTTGTTGGATCCGTTCCAACCAGATTGAGGCAGCCCGTATTGCTATGACACGTTATATCAAGCGTGGTGGTAAAGTTTGGATCAAAATCTTCCCAGACAAACCGGTAACAGCAAAACCAGCAGAAACTCGTATGGGTAGCGGAAAAGGTGCATTAGAGTACTGGGTAGCAGTTGTAAAACCAGGTCGCGTAATGTTCGAGATCGCAGGAGTATCCGAAGAAGTAGCTAGAGAAGCTCTGCGTCTTGCAATGCACAAATTACCTTGCAAATGCAAAATCGTTTCTCGCGCAGAATTAGAAGGCGGTGATAACAGTGAAAATTAATACATTTGTAAACGAATTAAGAGGAAAATCCGTAGAGGAATTGAATCAGGAATTAGTAGCTGCTAAGAAAGAGCTTTTTAACTTGAGATTCCAGAATGCGACAAATCAGTTAGATAACACAAGCAGAATTAAGGAAGTAAGAAAGAATATTGCTCGTATTCAGACTATGATCACAGAAGCTGGAAGATAATCGGCAGTGATTAGCGACTTCCCTATAAAAAGAATTCGAAAGGAGTAGCAACTGTGGAAGAAAGAAATTTGAGAAAAACACGTACCGGCAAGGTTGTCAGCGACAAAATGGACAAGACAATCGTTGTTGCAGTTGAAGACCACGTTAAGCATCCGCTGTATAAGAAAATCGTAAAGAGAACTTATAAGCTGAAAGCTCATGACGAGCAGAACGAATGCCGCGTTGGTGATACAGTAAAAGTTATGGAAACAAGACCGCTGTCTAAAGATAAGAGATGGAGACTTGTAGAAATCGTAGAGAAGGCAAAATAATTGCTTTACATTTGTGAGTAGATTAAAGGAGGTTTACCTGCATGATACAACAGGAAAGTAGACTTAAAGTAGCCGATAATACAGGCGCAAAAGAGCTGCTGTGTATCCGCGTGCTTGGCGGTTCTACAAGAAGATATGCCAACATCGGAGACGTAATCGTTGCAACTGTTAAAGATGCAACACCAGGCGGCGTTGTTAAAAAAGGTGATGTTGTGAAAGCAGTTGTTGTTCGTTCTGTAAAGGGTGCACGTCGTAAAGATGGTTCCTACATCAGATTCGATGAAAATGCTGCAGTTATCATCAAAGATGATTTGAACCCACGTGGAACACGTATTTTTGGACCAGTAGCTCGTGAGCTTCGTGAGAAACACTTCATGAAGATCGTTTCTCTGGCTCCGGAAGTACTGTAAGGAGGTGCGTAAGAATGTCAACTATGAAGATTAGAAAAGGTGATACTGTAAGAGTAATCGCCGGAAAAGATAAAGACAAAGAAGGCAAAGTTCTTGCTGTAAATAAAAAAGACGGAAAAGTTCTGGTTGAAGGCGTTAATATGCTGACAAAGCACACAAAACCGAGCATGGCTAATCAGAATGGCGGTATCGTTCATCAGGAAGGACCGATTGATATTTCTAACGTAATGTATGTTCATAAAGGACAGACAACAAGAATCGGTTTCAAGATGGATGGAGACAAAAAAGTTCGTGTTGCAAAATCAACAGGCGACGTAATCGAAGACTAATTTGAGGAAGGAGGTCCAGAACTTTGAGTAGACTGAAAGAAACATATCAGAATGAGATCGTTGAAGCAATGATCAAAAAATTTGGATATAAAAATAAAATGGAAGTGCCGAAACTCGATAAGATCGTTATCAACATGGGCGTAGGCGAAGCAAAAGACAATGCAAAAGTATTGGAGTCTGCAATTGCTGATCTTGAGAAAATTTCAGGACAGAAAGCAGTTGTAACAAGAGCAAAGAATTCCGTAGCAAACTTCAAAATCAGAGAAGGTATGGCTATTGGATGTAAGGTTACACTGAGAGGCGAAAGAATGTATGAATTCGCTGATCGTCTGATCAACCTTGCACTTCCGCGTGTACGTGACTTTAGAGGTGTAAACCCGAACGCGTTTGACGGAAGAGGTAACTACGCACTTGGAATCAAGGAACAGCTTATTTTCCCGGAAATCGAGTACGATAAAATCGATAAGGTAAGAGGTATGGATGTAATTTTCGTTACAACTGCCAAAACTGATGAAGAGGCTCGCGAGCTTCTGAGACAGTTCAATATGCCGTTTGCAAAGTAATTAAGGAGGAGAATCATGGCAAAGACATCTATGAAAATCAAACAGCAGCGTAAACCAAAATTCTCTACAAGAGAATATAACCGCTGCAGAATTTGTGGTCGTCCGCATGCATATTTGAGAAAATATGGTATCTGCCGTGTCTGCTTCCGTGAACTGGCATACAAAGGTCAGATTCCGGGAGTTAAGAAGGCAAGCTGGTAAACCGAAAGAGAGTTCTTTTCGAATTTAGGGAAAAGAACTTCCTTGAATGTTAATAAAGTATAGAAGGAGGATACATCCACATGACAATGAGTGATCCAATTGCAGATATGCTTACAAGAATCCGTAATGCAAATACTGCTAAACATGATACAGTTGATGTTCCTGCATCTAAGATGAAGATTGCGATTGCAAACATTCTTTTGGATGAAGGATACATTGCAAAATATGATATCGTAGAAGACGGAAACTTCCAGACAATTCATATCACATTGAAATATGGTGCTGATAAGAACGAGAAAGTTATCTCTGGTCTGAAGAGAATTTCCAAACCGGGTCTTCGTGTCTACGCAAACAGCGAAGATATGCCAAAGGTACTTGGCGGACTGGGTACAGCTATCGTATCTACAAATAAAGGTGTTATCACAGACAAAGAAGCAAGAAAGCTCGGCGTAGGCGGAGAAGTATTGTGCTTTATTTGGTAGGCCGAAAGCAACTTAGTGAAAGCAAGCCAAAAGGCGCAGCTTGAACTTAGTGCGAGGTCGTTCTTGGCGCTTAGCGAGGTATTGTCGAGCTTAGCAAGAAGAACTTCCTTAGCTATCTGAAGCACTAGGTTCGGGGGAAACCTCACCAAGTGCTCAATGCAACTGAAAACAGAGCGGACAAAAGCATCCGCTCCGAAAATCTAAGTTAAAATAGGAGGATAAAGGTATGTCACGTATTGGAAGACTGCCAATCGCAATTCCGGCTGGTGTTACAGTTGAGATTGCTGAGAATAATGTAGTGACTGTAAAAGGTCCTAAGGGAACTCTGACAAAAGAGCTTCCGGTAGAAATGGAAATCAAACAGGAAGGCGAAGAAGTAATCGTTACAAGACCAAACGATCTGAAGAAAATGAAATCTCTTCATGGTCTGACAAGAACACTGATCAACAACATGGTTGTTGGTGTTACTAACGGATACGAAAAAGTTCTGGAAGTAAATGGTGTTGGTTACAGAGCCGCTAAATCCGGAAACAAATTGACACTGAACCTTGGATATTCTCATCCGGTTGAGATGATTGATCCGGAAGGTGTTGAGACTGTTCTGGAAGGACAGAATAAGATTACTGTAAAAGGTATCGATAAAGAAAAAGTTGGCCAGTATGCTGCTGAAATCAGAGACAAGAGAAGACCGGAGCCATATAAGGGCAAGGGAATCAAGTATGCTGATGAAGTGATCAGACGTAAAGTTGGTAAGACTGGTAAGAAATAATTAAGGAGGGTGTGAAAATGGTTAGTAAAAAATCAAGAAGTGAAATTCGCAGAAAAAAACACATGAAATTGCGTAACCGTTTCAGCGGAACAGCTGAAAGACCGCGTTTGGCTGTGTTCAGAAGTAATAATCACATGTATGCACAGATTATTGACGATACAGTTGGAAACACTCTTGTAGCAGCTTCCACTCTTCAGAAAGATGTGAAAGCAGAGCTTGAGAAGACCAACAACGTTGATGCTGCAGCATATCTTGGAAAAGTTATCGCTGAGAAGGCAAAAGAAAAAGGTATTACAGACGTAGTCTTTGACAGAGGCGGCTTTATATACCAGGGTAAAATTCAGGCATTAGCAGACGCAGCAAGAGAAGCTGGGTTGAATTTCTAGGAAGGGAGAACACATAATGAGACAGGAACGTATTGATGCTAGCCAGTTAGAGTTAGAAGAAAAAGTGGTATCAATCAAGCGTGTTACCAAGGTCGTAAAAGGTGGTCGTAACATGAGATTCACAGCTTTAGTAGTTGTTGGCGATGGTAAAGGCCATGTTGGTGCAGGCTTAGGAAAAGCTACTGAAATCCCGGAAGCTATCCGTAAAGGTAAAGAAGATGCAGCAAAGAAATTGATTGAAGTTGCACTGGACGAAAATGATAGTGTAACACATGATATTATCGGTAAATTCGGAAGTGCTTCTGTACTTTTGAAGAAAGCTCCAGACGGTACTGGAGTAATTGCCGGAGGTCCGGCACGTGCGGTTATCGAGTTAGCAGGTATCAAGAATATCCGTACAAAATCTTTAGGATCTAACAACAAGCAGAATGTAGTACTTGCTACAATCGAGGGTCTGAAGAACATCAAGACTCCAGAAGCTGTTGCTAAACTTCGTGGAAAATCAGTGGAAGAGATTGTGGGCTAATTATAGGAGGTAATTAGAATGGCAAATTTAAAAGTTACACTTGTAAAGTCTACCATCGGTGCCGTACCAAAGCACAGAAAGACTGTTGAAGCTTTGGGACTGAAGAAGCTGAATAAGACAGTTGTATTACCGGATAATGCAGCAACAAGAGGTATGGTACAGCAGGTTAGACATTTAGTGAAAGTTGAAGAAGAAGCATAATCATAACAGATAAGGAGGTAATATCATGGACTTATCAAACTTGAGACCGGCAGACGGTGCAAAGCAGAGTGATAATTTCAGAAGAGGCCGCGGACATGGTTCAGGAAACGGTAAGACAGCCGGAAAAGGTCACAAAGGTCAGAAAGCTCGTTCAGGCGGCACAAGACCAGGCTTTGAAGGTGGTCAGATGCCTTTATACAGAAGAATACCTAAGAGAGGTTTCACAAATAGAAACTCTAAAAACATCGTAGGTATTAACTTGGGCGCACTTGAGATTTTCGAAGATGGAGCTACAGTATCTGTAGAGACATTGATTGAAACAGGTATCGTTAAGAACCCAAGAGACGGCGTTAAAATTCTTGGAAATGGTGAGTTAACTAAGAAACTGACAGTTCAGGCAAATGCATTTAGTGCATCTGCAGCTGAAAAGATTGAGGCACTTGGTGGAAAAGCAGAGGTGATCTAATGCTAAAGACATTACGAAGAGCGTTTAGTATAGAAGATATCCGTAAGAAATTATTCTACACATTTATGATGCTTATCGTTGTAAGACTTGGTTCCCAACTGCCGACGCCAGGCGTGAACCCAACCTATATTCAGAACTTTTTTGCGAATCAGACCGGTGATGCATTCAATTTTTTTGATGCATTTACCGGGGGTTCCTTTACGAACTTCTCAGTGTTCGCACTGAGTATTACACCGTACATTACATCTTCTATTATTATTCAGCTTCTTACAATTGCAATTCCGAAATTAGAGGAAATGCAGAAAGAAGGAGCAGATGGAAGAAAGAAACTTGCAGCAATTACACGTTATACAACAGTTGCAATTGCTTTGATCGAGTCAACAGCAATGGCAGTTGGATTTGGACGTCAGGGATTGTTGGTAGAATACAATTTTGTTAATGCTGCAATTGTGGTATGTACACTGACAGCAGGGTCGGCTTTCCTTATGTGGATAGGTGAGCGTATCACAGAAAAAGGTGTTGGAAATGGTATTTCAATCGTTTTGTTGATCAATATTATTTCTCGTGTGCCAGAAGATCTGGTAAGACTGTACACACAGTTCATCCAGGGAAAAACAGTGGCAAAAGGAATTCTTGCAGGTGTGATTATTCTTGCAATTCTGCTGGTAGTAGTTGTATTTGTAATTGTTCTGCAAGGCGGAGAAAGAAGAATTGCCGTACAGTATTCTCAGAAGATTCAGGGAAGAAAGACATACGGCGGACAGTCTTCACATATTCCACTTAAGGTAAACACCGCAGGAGTAATCCCGATTATCTTTGCGTCATCTTTGATGCAGACACCGATTATCATTGCACAATTCCTTGGAAAAGGAAATGGAACAGGTATCGGAAGTCAGATCCTTCGTGGATTAAACTCCAATAACTGGTGTGATCCGGACAACTTAATATATTCAATAGGACTTGTTTTTTACATTATTCTTACAATATTCTTTGCATATTTCTATACGTCAATTACATTCAATCCGTTGGAAATTGCAAACAATATGAAGAAGAGCGGTGGCTTTATTCCAGGTATTCGTCCTGGTAAGCCAACGACAGAATATCTGACACAGATCCTTAATTACATCATCTTTATTGGTGCATGTGGACTGGTTATTGTTCAGGTAATTCCATTCTTCTTTAATGGTGTATTTGGAGCAAATGTCTCATTCGGTGGAACATCTTTGATCATTATCGTAGGTGTTGTACTTGAGACAATCAAGCAGATCGAATCACAGATGCTTGTTCGTAATTACACAGGATTTTTGAATAACAAGGGCAATTCTATGAAAAACAGTTTCCTTGGATACTAAAAGAAATATTTAGCTCGCTGTGCTTTTCCGGAGAGGAAAAGCGCAACGGGTTAATGTCATATTATGAAGAATTAGCGAGGAGGTATGCAGTATGAAGATTATTATGTTAGGTGCTCCGGGAGCAGGAAAAGGTACACAGGCAAAAAAGATTGCAGATAAGTATGCGATTCCACATATTTCTACAGGTGATATTTTCCGGGCAAATATTAAAAATGGCACTGAGCTTGGTAAGAAAGCAAAAACCTATATGGATCAGGGACTGCTTGTTCCGGACGAACTGGTAGTAGATCTTGTAGTTGACCGCGTAAATCAGGAAGATTGTGCAAACGGATACGTTCTGGATGGTTTTCCTAGAACAATTCCACAGGCAGAGGCTTTGGATCATGCATTGAAAGCTCTGGGGCAGAAAATGGATTATGCTATTAACGTAGAAGTTCCGGATGAAAACATTGTCAACCGTATGTCTGGCAGAAGAGCATGTGTAGACTGCGGCGCTACATATCATATTGTATACGCACCAACAAAGACAGAGGGCATTTGTGATAAATGTGGCGGTAGTTTGATTCTGCGTGATGATGATAAGCCGGAAACAGTTTTAAAACGTCTTGGTGTATATCATGACCAGACACAGCCACTGATTGATTACTATACAAATGCAGGTATTCTCAGAGAAGTAGATGGCACAATCGATATTGATGATGTATTTGCAGAGATTGTAAAGATTCTGGGAGAATAATACATGATACTGGAAGCAGGAATGTTTGCGAAAGCAAAAGCAGGACATGACAAAAATTGTATATATGTCATTATTTCTGTCAATGATGAATATGTATATCTGGCAGATGGGGACGCAAGACCCGTCTGCCGTCCAAAAAGAAAAAATAGAAAGCACATACAGCCGATCACGTGTGTGCGCTGCGAATCTATTACAGATGATCGGATTATCAGGAATGCAGTGAAAACAAGAAAAGAAATAGAAAAAACTGGAATTATATAAGTGCAAAAAGCACAGGAGGATTGAATATGTCAAAAGCTGACGTAATTGAGATTGAGGGAGTAGTTGTTGAAAAACTTCCAAACGCAATGTTTAAAGTAGAGTTAGAGAACGGTCACATTGTTCTGGCACATATCAGCGGAAAATTGCGTATGAATTTCATTAAGATTTTACCGGGAGATAAGGTAACATTGGAGATGTCACCTTATGATTTGAGTAAAGGACGTATTGTTTGGAGAGATAAATAAAAAAATGTACATTAGTCAATGATGTGACACCAACTTTTCAAAAATAAAAAGAGT